>ENA-UOTX01002202-UOTX01002202.1-compost-metagenome-genome-assembly--contig:-NODE-2202-length-10151-cov-20.109986_pt1 | contig 10151 bp, 9 predicted proteins | sample MGYA00238143_ERZ746982 | MGnify/ENA primary metagenome ERZ746982 (study PRJEB28758, sample SAMN06268862) | compost metagenome | isolation source: single cell | place: USA: California, Emeryville, Joint... | reverse complement strand
GCCAGTGCTGTTCAGATCGTGTTGGCTGATAGAAGCGGTGGTAAATTAATCGCTGATCCAGCTGCTCGTGCTGAATTAGATGCTATGGCTTCAGAGGTGGCTCTTGAGGCGATCGTCAACTTCAAGTTCCCTGAAAAGAATTAAAGTAAGGCTCGTTAGTTCTACATACATACGTATTCAATATGAAAGTATTTATTCATTCCTTTAATAAAGCTAGTAATGAGGGTTGATAGGTACTCATGGCCATAAACTTTTGACAAATCAGCTTATTTAAACGAGTGAACGAAGCTAGATAAATTAGTGAAGTTTTCAAAACAAATAGAGGGAGGCTAGACTAGCTTAATTCTGATTCAGAAATAGTGTCTTTTGAAAATTAGGTGTTGATTGTCCGATTAAAGAATATATCAAAGTCTTCAAAGTCGGTTTAGGGTGCTTTGGATAGTATCATAGTCAAGAAATTTTGGATATTGAATGCTATCTTCTAAAGCAAGATGAAAATTTTCTCTTCTGATAAAGACATTTTTTTTTAAATAAAAAAAAGAGAGAACTTTGCTCAGAATGCCTGAATTAGTCCCTTTAGATCTTGAATAGGAAATGTTATTGATATTTTTCTATGGAATTGAGTTATTTTCGTATTGACTCAAAGATGATATGATGATGTAAATGCAGGTTCTTCCAATTTTGAATCGAACGGAAGTTTGATATTTCATGGAATATTTTATCTATGACAGATCTTTCTCTCATGTATAAAATTTTCTGACCTTATAGGACTTTTGTGCGAGCTATATTCTAAATATTCAATCACGATTCAAACCAATCTTCTCGCTGGATTCTACCACTGTGTAAGGTCTTGAGATCTTGTTCAAACCTCTACTATTACTCAAGAGAAACAGTTCAAGCGAGGCTGAGCCCCAATGATTTTTCAGTTTTCATAGGTTCAGTGGTTAATCACGATAAAAAGTGCTCAGGTATACTCAGGAGGTAGCAAATCCAATAATCAGAAAGAAATTGATTTTGCTAAGAGCAACCAGAATGACGATAAAAGCAGAGTCCTTGGACATTAGAAGAAGACTAAGGGGGTACTCATCAGAGTGCAATACTCGTTTTTATGATTTTGCTTGAATGAACGACTCCAAATCTCAATATTTGCGGTGACGACCGGCATTTCCTATTGGTGCAATATTTCGAACAACCACTTTCTGTAATATCACAACCAAAAAGAGAAAAAACTAATGCAGGGACATTACTACCTCAAAACGAGTTTCGAGAAGGGGGAAAAATCGTCTATTTACCATTAGATCAGAAAGAATTATGGGATTTTCTTCTCTTCCTCGGAAAGATTGTGACCTATACAGGAAGAGGATCTGCAGACTACAGCCTGAAGAGCCTAAAGGAATATCTAAATGAACGGTGATAAATATCTGATACATTGAAGCTATACTTCCGATCCAGTCAACAAGAAATTCCGACATTATTTCCATTTAAAAACCTGAAAAAATAGCTTGTTCCTTACGCAGTGTTGGTGATTGTAATTCAGATAAACAACTGAAGAGAATTAGCACGCATATTGTTACAAGCAATGGAAAATTCTCAAACTGAAATGGAACCAAGGATTTTGATTTTATTCAAGCTAAATAGGATCTATACTTCTCTTTTGAACAGATTTTATGAGGAAAATTTTCTGATTCGTATTGATTATGGATTAGACTTGCTAATTCTGATTTATGAATTTATAAGAACAAGAAAAGCAAAATCTTTTACAAATTGATAAAGAAAATTACAAGCTTGCATTTAAGTAATTAATAAATTCATTTTGAGTGGGCAATGTTGTTGATTATACTCAATAATCCAAGCATTTGTTGTATTGATCCACATTTGTTACTGAAATAAGTCTTTTTAATGATTATTTTGATTCGCCAACCAATATTTGTTGGTTATTGTATTTCATGAGGAAAGCAGAAAGAAATCTCTCCTTCGAGCGAAAACAAGTAAAACTCGCCATTTAGGTTGTTGATAACAGCATATATGATATATCTTGAGGGAAAGCCATGTTTATTTTATAACATATTATTTTGTATAAGAATTCGAATCTTAAGTTTATTAGATAATGCCCTCTTTTTTTTTGTCACTGAAATAAACTTAACAAGTGTTCTCGAAACAGCAGCTTTTTCATACTCTATATGAGCGGAGTTGACGATTATCATGCTTCGGATTGTAACGAGATCTACTTCATTCATTAATATACGCAGGTTATTTATGACCAAGATCATACTGTCTCTCAAATTCCATTTCTACTCAGTTAAAACGCTATTCTGAGGTTATTTACCTCCTCATAACATCAAGAACTGAAAATATTTTCGTGAGATTCAGAAATCCAATCCCATAAAAATAGAAACCTCACAGTTACAATGACGGAAGTGAGTAAGACATCTTTCTAAGCAAATTAGGGCAAAGCAACCCTTATAGCCGTCAATATGTTTGATAGGATCCCTCAAATTCTAATTTCAGCAGTTAGATAACAATAATAAGGACGATTCCTTCTAAATTCTATATTGTACTCTTATCGAATCGTGCTTCATTGATCGCTGAAGAAAAAGCTTCCAAAGGTGTACTTGACTTCAACAAATTCTGATTTGTTTTCAGAATACCAAAAAACTCGGTAATTGTTAGTAGTTTCGAGTTTGTATTAACTCAAGTATTTAATTCAACACTTCAAATAGTTAGTACAGTAATTAATCCAGATTAAATTTATTTATTCATTCTCACCAAGTCTCAAAACACCAAAAATGCTTCCAGCGGACATCGAAAAAGACCATGCATTCAATCCCATCGACGAGGAATCAAAGCAATTCAGGGGAAACAGAGAGTGACTCTCCAAATAAGCAATCAACAATTATCGGTAAGATTCTTCCTATCTTCATTCATTTTCATTCATTGGATGTTTTATTTTAATAGAAAACATCTCTTCAAAACCAAAGCTGCTCGCCTGGTCCTCGTGGATGAATAATAACATTAGTATTGTTGATCTCGAAACGAAGGAAGAGTTTGCTAATTTCGAAGGAGCGCAAATCAGCAATGGTATTTTCAGCTTTATCTGATTTAAATTTAATTACTTTTCATTAAGCTAGGGACAGCTGGACTCATGTGAAAGAGATTCCTAACCCAGGAATCCTCGTGTCCGTTAATCATTGCTATGAGCGGTCCTGCAATCTAGAAGTATTTGATGTGTCACAGAAAGGAAATGTCAAGAAGCTTTATTTCTCTGAAGAAGTTCGTGGCAGTATAATTTTTCATTAATAGCTTATCTCACAATTCCTTAGAGACTGGTGAAGGAGATGTAACATATAACCCACAAAGAAAAATTCTTGGTGTAATGTGCGTTGGAGAGAAGATTGTTTACTATCTTTTCAATATCGACACTTCGAATGCAGGCGATACTGTAAAACTCTTCCGCAAATCCAAATGGCATTCCCAATATAGCACTGAAAAGGATAACTAATAATTTCCCCATTTATGTTGACGTGTTCGCAAACCCAGAAAACTTCATTACCGGCCTTGATTTTAATCCTAATGGAGAGACTGCAGCAACCATTGACAAGTATGGAGTATGCCTCATATCGGATGTCAACACCGACAATCATCACTTCCATATGGACATGGAAATGACTGATGGTGATGGTACCTATGAAGTTTTATAATCCGCTAACATTTACTTTCCATTCTGGCACGATTCATCATACCCTGCTTGTTGTTCTTATTATAATTTATGATCTTATTAAAATCTTTAATCGCTTGTTAGAACATTGGGGCCGCTGCAGATGGAGTGTCAATCCTGACGAACCCTTATTATTCGCCAAGTATGATGGCAATAAACTTAATATCCTGATACTGAGAAGAAAACTCTCACTTCGAAGAGCCCGGCTGAATTGGATGCAAGTAAGTGCAAAAAAAAAAATTTATTTTACTTTTGTTTCTCGATACTCATACATTATCAATCCTCAAGCCAATAAACAGGAGAAGGAAGATTTCTCTTTGCTAGAGAGGAGAAACAAAATCTGATTTTTATTTTGTTTGATTTTTAATATCGTTTGCTTCTTTTTTGATTTGACTCTCGTTCTGTTAGAACGCACATATTGGATTGATGTTTGCCAGAGCGATGGAAACTTATTGGCTTCAGGTGGTTGCGATCAGAAGGTGAAGATATTTGACAAGAGAGAGTCCAAAATTGTCCAAATGTCTGATAAGATCCACTTCGGTAATATTTTATTAATTTGTTTAATCTAAAAATTGATGATATTTAACTCCTATTTTCTAGATTGGATCGCCTGTGTGGGATGGAATCCAGACGGCAATATACTCGCAAGTGCTTCACAGGATGGGACACCAACATTAATGGACTTCAAAGCTAACAGGAAATTTTATTCTGGAAAGACCCCGGATGGAAGTAGCTTTTTAAAGTTTAATTATAAAGCTAGTATTATCTTATTTATATTTATTAGTGTGGACTATGTCTGTATGCTTCATCTGAGCATAAACCAAATGAAATCCCTCACAAGAAGACTCTAAGAAACCACCATTAGAGAAAATTGAAATATTGGTTTAGAATCACTTTACACAGCGATTAAATACGGTTTTTATTGCATCTCAGAGCTTCATCATGAATATCTCCTTTCTAAGAGCAACGTGATTAGAAATGGATGATTTATAACCTTTACAAGAAAAATTAGCAATGATCTCAGGAATTTTCTATGTAGGTTATTTGCAAAAAAGATTGAGTCAGTTTTCAATTTCTGCCGAGAAGAGACTTAGAAGAATAACTCCAAAGAATTAATCACATTATTTATCTCAAAACACCGAATTGCGATCCAGAAGAAACTTTTCTTTGGCTTTGATTATCGATTAATTAACTTAAATCATATTCAAAATAATCCAATTTAGTCAGTGTGTCTGTGATAATTTCGAACAGCGGTTTTCAAGCTGAAAATGAGATCAATCTAAATTATTCAAAGTGTTGAAGCAAAAAAGAGCAAACTATTTTCTAAACACTATGTTTTGAGCGAAATTTGCGACAAAATTTTTCGATTATAAATTAACTCGTTAGTGTTATATGATTATTAAATTATTCAAATATTTATGATCGAAATACGAAGAGCGAAGCTCTTTCATATAAAACGAGGATTGACATTCCACAGATGCTCTCTTGGAGACAAACTAATGAACAATCCAAATGCTCAAGGGATAATCCACATCATTTCACCATTTTTATTAACCCGTGTAGGCTTCCTTAATGAAGGCGTTCGTGTAAAACGGAAAGATATTTGACTTTTGGTAGTCGAAGGGGGATCTCTGATGCTGACGTCAATCCTGTTAATGCTTGCATCACTTCTATTAATGTTGGCATCAGCCCTGCTAATACTGGCATCGCTCCTGTTATTGCTGTCATGATGTCTACTATTCGTCAGACTGCCCTCAAGAGAGCCCCCAGAGCTGGGATCATTATGAACATGCCTCTCACGACTTGTCTTGGCTCTATTTCTCCTTTGTTGCTGTGGCTAGTTAATTTAAATTAAGTTTTCTCTTTTCAACTTCTGTTAAATTACCTGTCTATGCGGTCGAATCGGGTCATTCAGTGCCCTTATTACAGCATAAATCGTCTCATCAGCGCATTTCTCCGCTAAATTTCGTATTTTTTGATGCATCCAGGATCGTCGAATGATGCATTTGATGATGAGATAGTTTAGTAAAACACTAATCAGAGGAGATATCAGCACATCCTGCACGACGCTCTTGATGAAATTCACTGCCCAGTACATACTGCCTCCCCAAGTCAGTTTGGCTGCAATTACAAGCGAAATGAATATTCCTCCAAGAGAAAGCAGCACAGAAAGCAAAATCCCGAATATGCTGCAGCATTTCCTGCACTTATTAGAGCCTCTTTAATAAGTATCAGTTGATATGAAGTCAACAAATAAATATTAGTTACCTCTTGTCAGAGGACTTGTTAAGGAGAATTAGCTTTTCGATAAAGTTCGTGGCAGGCATGATGGTGACAAAAGGGACGAGGAACATGTAAACATTCTTTGAATTCAGCTGGAAATTGAGGGCAAACATTTCACTGAAGTCGATTATCGCCTAATTAAAGATCAATTAGAAAAAAATGGAATTTTTTTTACGAAATCTTCGATGTCGGTAGGGGTGAAAACTGCCGAGAACGCCAGAAGACACATGACTCTCATGTAATATATGAAAAGTCTCTTCGTTTTGGTGATATCTTTATCGACGATCATAAACATTCCAAAGAGAGGGTGAGGAACTAGGAGATACAAAGCAAGTGTGATGCAAAATCCAACGGGTTCTTTCCTCTTTCTTCGCGCTTTGATTTTTGTTATCAAGCAATAGTTTTTGTTTATCGTGTTCACGAAGGCAAGCGCATAGATAAGTACAACAGTATATCCCACCATAACCCAGAAACTCCACCTGCGGATAATATCAGCAGAAAACGCGAGTTTGATGTTGGCTATGGTGAGGTGTTTTAGATTTGAGTTGTTGTAGAGATAAGCAAGCTGATTTTTGATGTCAAAAATCGAGATATCATCACACTCGCAGGCTACATTTCCACTGGAATCTGTAGACTTAGAGCATTCTTCCTCACAAGTGACGTCTGGGAAAGTTTCTTTTGGATAAGTCACCTTCACAGAGGTGACTACGGTCACAGGTTGACGTGTACTCGCATCTTTAAACTGCACTGTAACATTCTGAGATGGAGTTTTATCGCAGCGCAATGGGTCATATCTAAGGTAAATATATTCAACTGTGATCAAACTTGGCAGGCTTTCAATGTTTTGCACGTCTCCTAACTGAAGAGATGGCGAACTGCTCATCCCGGTGTCGATCGTTAAATTATTCAGTTGGGAAGGGTGCACATTCTGGGAGTAAGTAACGAAATTCTCTGTGATTATAACCTTAGAGCCGTCTTCAGCGGTTGCGTTTCTAAGCAAAAGATCCGATAGATTTCCAAGGAGAGCATAAGTGGAGTTAATAGCAATAGAGGAAAAATTCGTGGAGAGCCCGCAGTCAGAATTCACCTCATTAAGGATATCGGAAAGGATTTCAGCACATTCTTGGATGCTCGTCGTGAGGTTGGTGCTCTCATTGAAGGTATTCATGACATCCACAGCAGAATTGACTGCATCAAGCGCAGTAGAAAGTGTCTGATTGTTATTCAAATCCGAATTGTTTGTAAGCGCCTGCAGGAGATTCAGTGCCATTTCGAGTTCTGCAGGGTCGTTGGCGTTTGAAATTTGAGTGGTGGCTTCATCAATAAGCGATTGTCGAACGCTCAACTGTTTAGCATAATCTTCCGAGTTCATGCTGCAATCAGCAAGATAATAATCTTTGGAGCATTGACACTGATTCTGAACACAAGTTCCATGTTGAGAACAGCTATTCTGGCACCCTGATCCTCCTCCCGAGCTAAACTGATTATCAATTAAAGTGATTTGATCTGCTAAAACATTCATTGCGTTAGTAATTCCATTGTTTTTGGCATTAGAAAGGAAGTCTAAGGTCCTACTGAGAGACTGGAGCGGGGTTTGGTTTGTTATCGTCATTGATACATTTTGATAGACCGTAGTAATGCATCCTTCGGAGTCTTTAATATCAGTGTAAATTGTGATTGTGCTTGCACTGGGAAGATAAAAATTGCTTGGGGCAGTAATTTGAGAAAAATCTGTTAATACGACTTTATTTGTGTTCTGTGATGTTGAAAGCGACGAGGAGAAGTCAATCGAATAGGATGTCATGTAAAGTGAGTGGGGTACCAGACGTATCACTCCACCCACTCAAACTGAGTTGGAAGATGGTTGAAAGCGGAATTCCATTTGAAGCAGGAGTGATTGTAATTGCACCTCCTTGGGCTGCAGGATTTACTGTGGCAGTTAAGGATTTGTTATAGGTCAAGCCCAAAGACTTGTGGGTTACGCTGACTGAGATAATGAGGCTTGTCTCTGGTGGCTGAGAATACGAATGTGCTGCTACTGTGAGAAGATTCAAATTGCTACTCACCACATCGTCCCTAAATATTGTATCTGGATTTATGGAAACTGAAAATTTGTAGCTATAGTCTTGAGGCTGTCCATAATTTATCGTAAATGCGAATTGATTATCGACGGAAGGGCACAGATTCTGTGGTACTGCTGCTATCTGAGGCGCTAGCTGACTCATTGTGATCTCAGTGAATATCACCTTCACAAAATGTGTTGCGCGTTTGCCAGCTCCACCATCTACGCTAACTGTGATATAGTAGAGCTTATTGGCTTCGTGAGCGTTTGATGGGATGTTCAGCTTTGGATTAGTCGTTGGAGTTTGATTATATATCCCAGGATTTTCACACGGGACTTTGTCTTCTCTGTAGCAGTACCAGCTGAATTGAAGAACGGCCGTAGGATTTTCTGTGTCCTGTGATTGAGAGGCATCTAACTCTGCTGCTTGAGAAATATCGATGAACTGATCCCCTCCAGCTATGAGCGCGATTAGACTATTCGGATTGGTCTGTGAAGTGGCACATGTTGCGCTACGATTCAATGGTTCAGGAGTATTAGAAGGACACGAAAGGCCGCAGTTCGTATAGCCAGAAGCGAAAAAGGTGCCGGGTTTACAGGCACGACAAGTTTGAGGATCATCAAGCCGAAAACAATCACCGCAAACACCAAAGCCAGCCTAACAAAAAAGTTACCAACAAAGACGATAAACCTTTGTTATTTACGTGAAGTTGGTCGTGATAACATCCTAAATTAAGATAAAAAAAAATTAGAACGAGCTGAGAAAAAATAAAATGATAAGAAAGAACCTAGCCTCAAGATAATGTTTGAAATAGGAGTTCATATTTACTCTGGCAGGTTCGTGTCTCATCATGTGGGTATGTGCCTGGGGGACAAGAAGATACACACTGTGATGTCAAGTCGTAGTACATGTCGCTCTTACAAAAGAAACATGTTCTCAGACTTGAAGGCAAGAATCCCATCAATTCACATTCAGCTTCTATCGAAGGATCTATAATGTTCCGAATTAGTCCATCATGGAACAAACATTTTACCTGGATTATAATAGAGTTTTTTTGCACCAAGAAACAGTGCAAAATTCGCCATGTCGAACTTGCTTTCATTTATTGATGAAGTCTCTGTCGAACAGATTTGAACACTAATATTATTAAACTTGTATTCATGAGAGTCGAAATCTCCAAAATAACGATAGATAGGACTAGCAGGGTTGTTTGCCCAAATTCTTAGTGAATAGAACCCCTCCTCTATGCCTAGCTCTCTTGGTCGTGCTTCTACGAGTTCGACTACTACTCGGTTCCAGCTGTCTACAAGGAATTTCAGGATAACTGAACTAAATAGAAGGTATTTTTACCCACTGCGACCGAGGCGGTGCAAAAGAACTGAGGTTGGATTGTAGGTTTATGAAGTGAAACGCAAACTGTATCATCCAGAATGTAGTCAACAGTGAATATTAGATCGTTGGTGTCCATGGAAGTAACGCTGAATAGTGTCTGCGGGTTATTAGGCCCATCTGAATAAGGGTAGAAATCGAAAGAAGCGATTATGCCTTTAGCGTCAACTGTATTATTGGCAAAATAATGGGTTATTCTCGTTTCTGGACGGCATTGCAGAACATGATAAGGCCCAAAATCTGGAGCAAATCTTAAGGTTAAAAAATCTGCTCCTGGCGATCCATAGCCTATTCGAGTTTGAAAAAAATTATCTAAATGCGTAATTTCTTATGGTAGTACCTTTAAGACCAGTGAGGTCAGGTTGGGCAGTGTTCATGTAATATTCTACAGGGAATGACAAATTGGAGTTAACTTCGATATAAGAATCGAATCGAAATAGAAGTAAATTGCCGGGTAGAGATGATGCCATCGCAAGGGCAATGATTTGATCAGTATTACTCGTAGCATAATTGGTAAAAAATCGGAAGTATTGCAAAGCGCAGTTACAAGTATTAGTTGGATACTCTAACCCAAGTGAGCTATAATTAACAAATCCGCCAACATGTATTTGAGTGTCGGAGAATTCCAGATCTCCAAATTTATTATCAGAGTAAGCTGCGCCGAAAGCGATTGTATAGTTCTCGTGGACTTGACATACAAG
>ENA-UOTX01002199-UOTX01002199.1-compost-metagenome-genome-assembly--contig:-NODE-2199-length-10186-cov-7.259769_pt1 | contig 10186 bp, 4 predicted proteins | sample MGYA00238143_ERZ746982 | MGnify/ENA primary metagenome ERZ746982 (study PRJEB28758, sample SAMN06268862) | compost metagenome | isolation source: single cell | place: USA: California, Emeryville, Joint... | reverse complement strand
ACACACTTAGGCGATGGCATTGTACACCCACTATTGTCGCTGGTTTTGCAAATGACACAAGCGCCTCCTTCGCAGTAGGAATAGGGAGAAAAAAGAAGATTACAATCCGTGTCATCCAGACAGGTGGTGCATGTATAAGTTGAAGAATCACACCTTGGTGCGGTGACGAGATTGCATCCAATATTGCCGGTTGTTTTGCAAGCGACACAAGTATTGGCCACACAGTATACAGTGGGAGAAAAACGAGCACAGTCGTCATCAATCGAGCATGTAGTGCATGTATACGACGTAGAATCACATCTTGGTTCGGCTATTAGGTCGCATCCAATATTGCCGGTAGGTTTGCAAGGTCTGCAAATACCTGATTCACAGTGTTTATTTGGATCAAGATGTTCACAATCTGAGTCGTCTGAGCAGGAGGTGCATGTATATGAAGAAGGATCGCATTTTGATGCAGTTGTTGAAGTGCATACAATATTGTCAGTAGGTTTGCAAGCTCGACAAGCTCCACTAACGCAAAAAGGAGTGCTTCCTCCACAGCCAGTATTATCGCTTGTTTTACACACACGACAAGTACCTCCTTCGCAATAAGGAGTTGGCGTAAAACGAGAACACTGAGCATCATCATCACAAGTGGTACACTGGTAAAAAGGAGATGAAATACATTTAGCAGCAGTTATGTCTGTACAACCAGTATGATCAGAAATCTTGCATGCTCTACATACACCACCTTCACAATAAGGGGTTGAAGGAAAACGAGTACTGCATTGTAAATCATCGTTACATACGGTGCATGAGTAAGTCGCAGGATCACATCTAGCTAAAGATTCTGTAGTACAACCAGCATGATCGCTGGTTCGACAGATTTGACATGTACCAGCATCACAGTATTGAGTAGCAGAAAAACGAGTACATTGTGAATCATCGTCGCAAGCCACACAATTCCCGCCGTCACACTTTGCTGCTGCTGCCGTTGTACAATCAGCATGGCTTGTGCAGCCAGAAGGACTACCAGCAGAAGGAGGGATATTTGCGGGAAATGAGCAAACACCTCCTGTTATTGGGAGTACTCCTAGTAAGCACTTAGCTCCAGATCCAGAGGCTCCACAATCTGTATCAATCTCGCATCTCGCCCAACATCTTATTGCATCATCATAACACTCGGCACCCGGAAGAGAAAAGCAATAATTTGATGACAGACAGCCCGTACCAGATGGATTCGGATATTTACAGAAACCATCCGGACAAATATGATTCTTAAAGCCTATGGCCGTACAATCTGCAGTATTCTTGCATTCAACACATGTGTTGTAATTTGGAAAAGAACTCTCGGTTTGGCAAACTTTTGCAGTAGGAAGGTGCGAGCAATCGCTATGAGATGAGCAAGTTCTTGTGCAAATTTCATTTCCATCTATAGTGATCTTTTTTCCAGATCCTGCACCAAGGTAATCACAGTGAGTATCCAAAGTTGGTATGTCGCAAAAACCGGCCCAGTCACAAGATGGAGCCAAAAAAGCTCTACAGTCATCATCGCTTGAACAAAACATAAATTGACTCTGTGTCATCCACTTGGAGCTGATGAATAGAAACCAACAGACGAGAAATCTAAATCTCATTCCTGTAAATAAAACTCGCACTTTACTTTTTTTGGAATTATCTTGAATCACTTTAATTGATTAAACTTTCAAGATTCTAAATTGAACCCTCATTGCATTGGTAATCAAAAGTCTTAAGGATGTATATATCTCGGTGATTCTTGATATCTGAATAGCGCTCAACTCACACAATTAGGGTTTTCTCAAATCATACATAACTTATGAATAGAACCCATGAAGAAAGAGAATTCAAACGAAATATTTACAGGTTCCAAAATGATTTCTAATGCTGATCAAATTCGAACCTTATGAGGTACAAATGAAATTGAAGCCAAAGTCATTCCATTATCAGTTTTGGAATTGATCATTTTCTGTCTTTCTTCATATTTTCTTTGGAACTTGGAATTGTCCAAGCTGACTTAATCAAAAACGTAAAATAAAACACTCGCGCGCAGTTTTGAAATTAATCATCAAGCAATTATATGACGCACTAATTAATCAACAAATCTAAAATTGAGAATTCGCAAATGTATAAGAGCATATTCTAAAAGTTGCAAATAACCTCGCTCATTATCTGTTTGTTACGGACAAGAGAAATCAAAATAAAGAGGGTTTCAAAAATAGATGGGATGATGGTTACGCATTTATTCATATTTTCATTTGTTCCGGGCTTAATTAAAAAATTCCAAAGAGAGAATCTTTATTAAATCAGCGTTCTGGGAAAATTTGCTTATAAATGCGAAAGACTTCGCAGTTTCCCAAAAGAATTAGTTTGCTTTCCTAAAAAAGTGCCAATACATTAATGATTTTCGGCTGTCGTCTCAGCCCTCACTCATCAGAATTCAAAAATATATCATGTATAGTAGTACAAAACTCGAAACGAGTTATAAATCTGCCAGAGAGCCTACAGTACCTTTAAATTAAGAGAGCGTTGAGAAGTAAAAAATGTTGAATTCTGATAACGAAGAAGTTAAATGCATTAAATGAATTTTATTGAGAACTAATCAGGTCTTAATAACTCGTACACTTTGGGCGGCAAAAAAAGTGAAAACTGACACCTCATAATGATGTAATGCAAAGCTGTGCAGCTTATGCCTTTATGGAGAGCCATGTTGCAGCTCTCAATAGGTTTGATATGATTCGTCGGTTTTTACAGGGTTCGAAAATAGAACACAGAATTCATCAAGATAATTAAATCGTGCTTTCAACAATCTGTGAATTGGTTATCGAGAAGATAAGGCCTCACTGTCGTGAAAACTAAATCAGATGAGAAAAAAAAACCTATATTAACGAAACTAAAGAGACTTGATCGTGGAGAATTATTGTTTGGTTACAAATAGAGACCATCTGATGGCAAAGAGAGTTACGAAAGTTTGTTTAAACTTAAGCATTTCTCTTTATCCAGCTCCTGATCTTAAGCACAGAAGCAAAATTAATAATGAATGTTCCTTTATTAAATGTACTTTTAGCAAGGTGAGAATAAAAAATGGAAATTTCATTTAAAGAACTTCAAAAATCAAAAAGGAGCAATTGGCCTCAGTCAGGCACCATGAGATTTGGTCTAAATCATTTATTTATTTACATTTCTGTTCAAAGTAGGTGCTCCAGGATCGATTATATATGAGTACTGTTATTTTCTCATAATTATCAACAGAAGATATGAAAATCATTTAGATCTTAGTGTGTCAGAAATAAAATGACGGTAATGTGTGTATTTCTTGGATTGCTAACCTTTCAAGGTGAAATGGAATTTATCCTTAGAAAATTAGAGTCGATGCAAGAATAGTGAAATCAGCCGTCAGAACAACTTTTGAGAGTTGCTCGTTTCTATCCAACTTAGATAACGCGATAGAAGATTTTTACCAATTGTTTTATAATGTCCACAATGCCTATTACCTTCCAATATCACTGTTTATTTGAAATCAAGTGTTTTTAATGTTATCTTCGAAAATGAACGCATGAATCTCGAAATTCCTGGCTCAGACCAGAAAGCAGCGTAACTTCAAGAATTTAGGGCCCAAAAGAGATGCTTCAACCAACAACCAAATGAGTTCGCCTCTATTACTATTTGCAGTTGCTCTCAGGCATTAGAAAATTTGAGATGATGATGATTTAGCACTTTTTGTCCATTATTATATTGTTGCTGCGTGAATATGCAATACTTTGCAAGAGCTAATTGTTTCTCTCGAAGAAAACATTTGTCTTAAGCATATTCTCCTGTATCTTTATCGAGTGTTTGCTCAATACTTCCATGTCTACAACTATTCTTTTCCTATTCAAAAGAGTAAATAATTTCCTTTTTTACATAATTGACTGAACCGAAACCTTCTGCTATTGTAACTGATAAGTAGTTCTTAAATAAGCTTACTTAAATTAATGCCTGAAGAAATTTCGGCAATCTTCGATTTTCTTTTGTTAAATAAAATAACTTGGTATACTGTTTCTCCTGACTTCATCCAAAATTTCACCACATTGGCAAATATCCAGACATTAAGTTCCGTCTATGTGTAAAAAATTGAACCAAAGCAACATCTATTTCCTTAAAAAAGGAGATTATGACAAGAGCACGAGAGTCAGGTCCTCAAAATAAAAAAGGATTCAGTGTGATTTTAATCGAAAATAATGAGAATTTGCTTCTATTTTAAGAGGAAAAATTTAATCGAGAGAAAGAGTAAGAAGTTAGTCGGCATTACATCAAGAATCAAGTTAAATAGGAAATTCCAGAGCCAGAGCATTTTTCTTAACAAAGAGATGCGTCACGAAGAATAAAGGTTTGCCAAGAATCGACACCTTTTTTTAATGGTAAAAATATGAGGATAAGCATAAGCAATTTCATATCATGAAGAAGAAGCAATAATAATTGTACGAAAGTGTTTACCACGAAACCCATAATTAGTTATCTGTGTTCAGATCTGATTTCAAATATTTTCGAGACCTATCATTTTCTATTGCTCGATACACTCTCCGACTGAACTAAACTTGATTACAAGAAATTCAGTTGCCTCAATGAATGTGGTGAAGGAGAAACTTATTAGATAGTTTTTTCCCTCTATCATGAAGACCACTTCGCTTTGTTTATTACCTAGCACGATATTTTTTTTGAGTCTAACACAACTGATAGTTAAATAAATGACAAGCTATTCTCTTTGAATCTTTGAAAGGAATTGCACCAAGAATGTGTTTGTAACCATGAAAAATAGTATGAACTATCCTAATCAAGAGAGGAGAAAATTTATGGAAATATTTTGGGTAAAAGCAGTTTTTGTCAATTTACCTCAATAGTCTGCATTCAACAGTATGAGCGATTCACAGTTTTTTATCTGCAGGGTAGAATCGTTTCCATATAAATGTCGACTGTTATTTCGTTTGACGATAACCCACAACAAAAAAAATAAAAAAGAATGGAAATTAAATAATTGATCGAGTGAAATAGTTTCAAAAATGTCAGTACTTTTTGGAAAAAATACTCAGAAACGAGTTCCTTCCAAAATCAAAAAGCTTTACATCGCTCGCTTTTTTGGTTCAATTTTAGTCGAACAGCCATCGTACATGGGTTGTTGTTGCTTTTTTCTTGTTAGAAAATAGCTTATTAATGAATCTGTGTTCAATAAAGCAATCACGTTCCATAGTTTTTCATTTGTGTTTTAACAGCAACCGATGATGAAATGCATGATAACTAGCAATCTCATTAATGCTAATTCTGTATTTATTCAATAATGGCTATTGAATGTTCCTTTCAAATAAATCCTTTTTCCCTATTCTTCGTGCTTTATTTTCATCTAGATGAAGCTCACTAAGCAGGGCTCCTCTAAAGATTTGATAAAAATATTTGTACCTATTAAAATATCATCTTACTTCCATCTGAGGTGGTTCCAGTATAAAGTACCTTCCCGGTCTTGAAGTCAAGCAGCTTTACGGTTGCATCGCGAGATGCAGTTGCAAGCCCATCACCACTCGGACTCCATCGCACACTATGGACGCCAACTAAAAATACAAGTTAAATTTTAGAAATAATTGATTAAACAATTTAAAGCTCTGACAATTCTGGATGTTGACGTTCTTGACAATTTTGGATACTCGCTTGTCAAATATCTTGAGACTCCGATCAGCACCTCCTGATGCAAGCAAACATCCGTTGTTTGGACAAAAATCCATCCACACTGTGCCTAATTGAGGAGGGGAGGGGATAAGTCATGACGACTCGATAAGTACCTCTGCAATTCATGTGGTGTTTTTGAGTTCGAGCTTGCATTCGAATGCAACAAATTCAAAAATAAATAACTCTTTTTTCTTTAAAATGTCTGTGGAAAGTTCTGATTCAACAGATGACATTGCTGAAAAGATCGAGACATTGAATTCGAAACGAAATTTCAGAGTTGGAAAAATAATTTATTGACAGCAATGAAACTCTCTTATTCTTATAATACTAACTCATTAGATGATAATTCACGTTGTAGATGGAGCACTAATCCTGATGAGCCACTATTATTTGTCAAGTATGATTGGAGCCTCCTCAATATCCTAGATACTGAGAACAAAGCTCTCATCTTGAAGAGTCCGGTTGAAATTGAATCAATAGGTAAGCGTAGTAGGATTTTATTTTTATTTTTTCTCTACTTCTTCCATCTGAAAAAAAGATATTAACCTATAATCTTACATTTTGAACTGACTTATTTTGATGATACCTGTTTGATTTAATATTCCATTCTTAAAGATCACTGGATTGATGGATGCCAGAGCGATGGAAATATATTGGCTGCAGATGGCTGGGAGAAAAATGTGAAGATATTTGACAAACGAGTATCAAAAATTGTCCAAATTTTTTATGACATCCACACCAGTAATATTTTTTTAACTGCTTAATAAACTATTCCTGACTTCTAATTGGTGTTTTATAGAGGAGATCAATTGTGTGAGATGGAGTCCAAGCGGCGATATGATTGCGAGTGCTTCCGCTGATACGACAGTAGCACTATTGGACTTTAATACTGGAAAAAAGCGATATACTGGAAAGACCCCCCGACGGAAGTAAATTTTCACAGTTTGATTAATAAAGACTCCTCTCATCTACCTCTTAGAGTGCTATGTCTGCCTGCTTTATTTGAGCAAGCACCAGAGTCAAGACAATGGAAAAGTAGCCACAAGAAGAAGCAAGCTGGGAGAATAATTATCGGCCACAATGAATTATTGGAGTGTTTTAGACTATTTATTCTATTCTCCTTATTTTTCAACATAACATCATGCATTCTTCCTATCTGAAAGACAAACAATTGGTTATAGCAAGCTGACCATTCACACAAAAAACAGAAATTTATATTTTCTTAAGTTTGCTTCATCACAAAAATCCTGACTCAGCTTTTCAATTATAATTGTTATTTTCAAATCAGCTATAGACCGGAATTTCATTGACATAAATTTAAATTTACAGTTCTCAAAAATTCACTATAGATAAAGAATTTGAAAAGTTATTTTTCTATCTTATAAGATGTGTAGCGTATCATCAAAATAAAGAATTACCCGCTTGTGTAGGATGCTTTGAAGCTTAAATTATTTCCAACGTTGAAGTCTTAACGCGTTATTTCATTCGATGCTTTTTGATTTAATAATTTTATTGATACACAAATTTATCGATCAAAATGGAAGCACATGGTCCCAAAAGAAAGATTCCAGGCAACCTATCAATACCAGCCAAACCGAGACAGCAAAAGACCAAGTTTCTTCAACGACAGAGGAGGAAGCATCAAAGCGAATAGGTAATCTCATTATCACTAGCATTATCTCTGAAATTTCATATCAAATGATATTTCTTCTTCTGGAATAGAGGAGAGAACTCATCCGTCTTCAACATTGCTTGCCTGGTCTTCGCAATATTTGAATAACACCAGCGTCATAAGTCTCGAGACGCAACAGAACTATACAAACTTTGAGGGAGTTCGAATAAAAGCAGGTATATTTAATCGAGATTTCCAATAATTTCTTCAATCCTCAGGTGGCTGGACTCATGTCAAAGAAATTCCAAATACGAAATTACTTGTCTCGCTCAACTATGACTCCTATCAATCAGCTAATATGGCAGTATTCGATCTTTCACGGAGAATAGCAAAGAAGATATATACGTTTGAAGAAGTTTTAGGAGGTAAATTGGCTCAAATGGCCTAAATTACAGTTTTCATTTGTTAAAAAATGAGAAAAATATTTTTCATATTCACCTCTTACATTTGCTCTTCTTCTCTCTAGTCGTTGGCCATGGAGATGTGACATTTAATCCAAGAAGAAATATCCTTGGCTCAATTCCTGTCGGAGCGAAAACTACTTACCATCTACACAGTATCGAGTATTGTGGACAGAAAGGTAGCTATAGCGTGCAGCTGTTAAGAAAATCGAAATGGCATGCGCAATATAGCACTGCAGAAGGTAAGTGATATTTTAATGTTCGCATTCAATGATCACCTTCACATCAAGATAACACAATTTCAAGTTTGGATTTCAACTCTTCTGGAGAAATCGTAGCGACCATTGATCGTAATGGGGCATGCTTGGTATCAGATGTGAATACTGACAGTTGTTGCTTCCATATGGAAATGGGAGAAAATGGTATATCATGCTTTATCTCGAATTATCTTTTTCATTTTCATCCTCAATTGTAGTTTTCTCAATTTCAATTCCTTTTATTCTCGTAATCATGTTTTTAGATCATTTAGGACGCTGCCGATGGAGTACAAGTACTGGCGAACCCCTACTCTTTGTGAAGTATGATGGTTACAGACTCAATGTTCTGGACGTTGAGAAAAAACTCCTGATTTTTAAGGAATCGGTTCAACTTAGCCCTCGCGGTTTGAAAGAAACTATGTTTATATCGTCTTCATTTTCTTCTTCTCTTCATAATACAGAGTTAATCCCCAGTAATCTTAAGGGAAAATAGGCTCTTTCCTGGAAAGGAGTGTGGCTGAATTAACTTTCTCTTTGATTTTATGGTAGTTTGTTTCTTCGTTGAAACTAACATTTGTTCCTTCTAGATGATACATACTGGATTGATGTTTGTCCGAACAACGGAAATTTGCTTGCTTTGGGCGGTACTGATCAGACTCTCAAGATATTCGACAAGCGACAAAACAAGGTTGCCAAGACTTTTAACCGCATTCATTCCAGTAGGATTCTTTAAATTATTTTATTACTTATCTCTGAAATTTAATTCTTATTTTTGAGGCTACATCTTCTGTATCCGATGGAGTCCAAGTGGTGATATGCTCGCAAGTGCGTCATTTGACGCGACAGCTAAATTGTTGGACTTCAAGACCGAAAAGGTGATGTATACTGGAACAAATTCAAATAGAAGTAACTATTGAATTTTGATTTCTTCACTTTTATTCTTTTAATTATTAGTTCCTACTATGTCTGTGTGCTTCATTTGAGAAGAAAAGTCATTTGAATTAATCAACTTACGACACCATCATGTTATTAAATATGATATTATTGCTGTAAGAGACTCAAAAGCTCAGAAAATATTAATAAAATGGGAAATGAACATACTTGAAAATTTATTACTCTCTTTAGTCACACAATAGACTTCAATATGTCTAGAATTACAGTCGAGCTAATGAATTTTGAAAAAATCCTCTCATAATGTCAGAGTAATTATGAAAATATTATATTTATTGTATTGTTTTGTTGCACGCCTCTGACAGAGTAGCCTCTGGATCTTAAGTTGAAATTTCCTGAGACATTTTGCAGAATTTCATTGAACGATTGCTGTTGAGAATTTAGTCTGGTGCTAGCCTACGCACTGGAATTCTTCACCATGTATTTCAGTTAGAAACATCTCAATTGTAACGATAGATTTAATTACATGGCCGAAGGAATAAGGTCAAATTTGCTTCAGCAAAATCTGTACACTAAATGAACCATTTTTTTGAATAATAGCGTTATTTATTACAATTTCCTTTGTCTCGACTATTCTTATCAGCTATGTGAAACTCAATGAAGTTTTCAATAGAGAAAGTTCCTGTTCAATGATATTAATGCTTAATGAAATTTAGGAGTCGTAGTTTAAGGCCGAGCACAAATAAAGCCGTCGTTATATATATATACTCAAAGGTATCATTAAATAATTGCCTTAAATGTCTTTTAGTCGTCTGGGTTTTGTAATATTTTGGTTCGTAAAATGTCTTGTTACATTGCCAGAATTCCCTTCTCTGGTTTTATGAACAAGTCTTAAAGAGGTACCTTGATCATGAGGATACATTGCTGATTCCTGTCTTTGAAGATAAGGATGTTGAGGCGGACGCTTTTTTAGACTCTCATCTTCTAGTATATTTGTTCTACTTTGGTTCCTTTGAGGTTTCTGTGTTCTTCGTTGTGCTGACATGATACGGTGATCTTCTAGGAAATTAGTCGGATTTTCAACAATGCTAAGGTCAACTAAACTCGAATTCACATTAAAGAGAGGGTTTTGGGTAGGAGGATCATTTTATAACTAAGTTTGTGAAACTTGTTGATGGTGGACTCGCACTTTCATTCAGGTTGATGAGTTTCTTATTTGGGGATTGCAAATCGTGAGTCAAATCTAATCTTGATTTTTTCATTTCACGTTT
>ENA-UOTX01002198-UOTX01002198.1-compost-metagenome-genome-assembly--contig:-NODE-2198-length-10186-cov-19.137501_pt1 | contig 10186 bp, 3 predicted proteins | sample MGYA00238143_ERZ746982 | MGnify/ENA primary metagenome ERZ746982 (study PRJEB28758, sample SAMN06268862) | compost metagenome | isolation source: single cell | place: USA: California, Emeryville, Joint... | reverse complement strand
ATCTAGTTTCTAATATACTCGAAAAATTTTAGACTTTAAGCAAAGAATGAAAAAATAAGATTTAAGCGCATTACAATAGGTTCAGATTCTTGTTAATCATTGATTTATTGTTGCAATATGCCCTTCTTGATTATAAGAAAGACATAGGAATTATTTTCGATCGGATAGAGAGATTGTTTTAATGTTTTCCGAGTTGTGAAGATTACTTTTCTAATATGAATTTTCTACAAATTAAGCTGGATTCGCATCTACTTCTTTGCAATTTTACACATTTGAGTAAAATTTTGTTATTAGATTACAACTCAAAGAATTGAAGGTTGTATAAGACTCAAGGGAGCTATCAAGGATTAGTCACTGATTCTCTTTAATTTAATTAAATACCAGTTCTCACAATAAAATTACTTCAAGCTGTATTTTTATGGCATACCGTATTAAATACATATATCTAAACACATATATAATGGAAAAAAACTTTCAGAAAATACCTAAACATCAATTTTTCAATTCTCTAACACACAAAAATAAAAACTTTTAATTTATTCCCAATACAGAACATATCTTCTGAATATATCTCAGAATTTAACCAACAAATCCGAATTTTATTTGCATTAATGCAAGCAACACAAAAAGAAATTCACTCTCCTCATGAAAACTACCGAGTTCGAAATCGATGGTGGTTCCTAGCATTCACAATAATATGTGAATTCGCTTATATGTACAATTCTACCTCCATAACAACCCTTCAGACTCCAATTGAAAAAGAATTCAATCTCAACGAGTTTGAATACGGCCAGATCCTCACCTTTGAGAATCTACCTGGGTTGTTTGCTCCATTAACCGCAGGTTTCCTAGCTGATCGTTTTGGCAGTGGTCTCATTTGCATTCTCTCATTGCTAACAAATTACATGGGACAGTTTATCTCAACTTACGCAGTAGCAAACTTAAACTATTGGGTGCTTATTGTAGGACGTGTGTTTCACCTGACTGGGATTCAGGCTGTGATTATTTGCAAAAACAAAATGTTTAAGAGCTGGTTCACAGCTAATGAACTCGGCAAGGCTGCTAGTATATGCATGATATTTGACTCTCTAGCGATGGTGTTGTGTGATATAGGCTATCCAAACCTTTATCAATCTTCGCAATCTCTCTTCCTTCCTTTCGCTGTGGGGTCGGGACTGCTTTTAGTCACCTCTGCATTTGGCATTTTTCAAGTTATCTTACATCAGAGATTGGTGCGGATATCCCCGGAGAGTCAAACTGATGTGCAATCATCTTTCAATGCGTCGTTGAAAGCTATTAAGACGTTCCCAGCGATCTATTGGATAACCATGGGCTACTCTGTAACTGCATTTCTGAGTTTCTTTTGCACGAAAGCTTTCATCATGAGATATCTCCAGACCCAGTTTAACTTCCTAGTGGGAGAGGCAGGGATCATACTCGCAGTTGCGATGGTTGTGTCTGGAGTAGGATGCATTTTGGCAGGTATTATCTTAGATAAGTATGGTCGGCTACCAACGGCAGCGGTGCTTGGCGCTGCGCTGGTGACAATTGGAAACGCAATCAATATAGTCCTCCCACAGTGTGATAAATGCTTGGTTGGAGGATTGCCTCTAACGATAATGTCTTTGGGATCTGTTATCACGCTCATACTTCCATTCTTGATCACGGTGAGACTAATCAAGGGACCAAGCTTGGGAGTAGCGTTAGCTTTCCCCATGTTTTTGATAGCTTCTACAATGATGGTGTTTCCTGCGATGGAAGGAGCGATTTCAGATCACACGTTTGCCGAGTCGGGCTACTTCTGGGTTTTCCTGTTAAATACTGGAATTGGGGTTATAGCGGTATTGCTGGGGGTTGCGATCTTCGTGATTGATTCTCAAGGCTCTAAAAAGTTGCAAAGTGGAGTTGCCAATACAATGAGAGATTCACTGGCGATAGTGACAAGTGTCAATGATAGTGACATTTAATTTGAAGTAAGAGGAATAATATTCGTTTTGGAGAGAGGTGTAATTGGTCAGATTGGGGTGTGCTCTTTAAATCCTTTTCAATTTTGTTTTGCTTATCATAAAACCTCGTATTTATTCTTATCCTATCGTTAAAGACAACATGACATTGACAATTTAACTTGTCCTTAAAGTCATAGAATTTATTTTTCTAGTTTCCCCAATAAGAAGAAACCCCTCAACCTATACCAAGAAGACTGAATGCTGTCTTGGATTCTTGGCGGTAATGGCGAAATTTAACCAAAAAAGTGATATGTGTGATATGAATCTTACTTTTAGCAGGTACTCGTTAGGGTCTGGAAAGTTCTAAAAGACAGATTAAATTAATTCCAATAAAGCTCCTTTATTGCATCTACTACCGTATAAGAGTCTGTAAGGATTCCTAAATGGACCTGAATCAAGTTTTATGTGAATGTATCTCAGTAGTTTGAAAAACCTGGCTTAACTTTGATCATTAAGCAGAGAGGAAGTTTGGATGCAAGTTATTCCGTATAATATTGAACTTCCTTATGCTTTATCCCTACACCTCAAGTATCATTGATGAAAACCTACAATTCTCAAAATCGGTCAGCCAGACTGAGCTAATGTGAACTGTTAGTGTGAAACAGATGGTAATGCTTTCTATTTTTTGTGGCACATCGAATTCTATTGAATGAAAAGACTGAAATTTATAAGCCCTTAGACTTCTTTGTAAGCTCTTTGTTGCGGTTAGTCACGCACTCTAGTTCAATTTCAATATGCTGTTGAGCTATTTTGAAAGATCATGTGTACTTCATATGATTTAGAACCAGATAGTAATGGATTCTTGTGAAATTATTAGATTCTAGCCTTTAGAACTAGTTTATCTCAGTATTCATCACACTATCATATATTATGAACTTAGTCAAAAACACGTGAAAATTGCTATTGAACAGTAGTAGAGATAGGATTGAATATCACATTATTAGAACTATAATTTAGCATTTATGATCTCTTGTTTAAGAAATTGGTTTCTTACTCTAAAACTAATCAAACATCTCAATGAATGAAGTAAAACAGCAATTTCTCTTTGATTTAGCTGAAATGAGAACTTGAAGCTTATTTAATAACTATCAAGCTTTGAGTCTTTTTAGAAATAAATTCGAATAAAAATTATCTACCTTCACCTTTGAAATTGATTATTCAAAATTTGAAATCCGATACCAATTCTAAATACAAATATTTCACCGCCTGTTTATCTTCATGACTATTACACTAACCACTCTGCTACACACATTACCAATTACCGGTTTTCTGTTAGTTCTTGTCTTTTGAGTGATTTATTTCCGTAAATATTCTCTTTTTTATTGAACAACACGCAATTTCAAATTTGAACTCCTTGAATAACTCTCGATACGAGACTTAGCACTGAACGTAAATGCAGCACCCAAAAAAATATTGAAATGAAATTTTTCATTTCGTTGCTCGTAAAAAATATTTTTTGAGAGCATTCAGTCGGTGAGTTCAAATATAAAATTTAGATTATAAAAAATATTGCATTTTGCTTATTTAATTAAGTTATTCAAGTCAATTTGTTAAATAACATCAATGAAACTAATTCATGAAATTGTTAAATTAAATTTTTCGATAGAATAAACTCTTTGACATCCTTTGATAAGACACAACAGCAACTTGACGACAAATTTGTTGGAATTCTTTTCACTTTAGTAGAAATTATGAAAGCCGCAATAGAACAGTTTCAAAGCGCTATTATGCAAGCAAATTTATCATTATTGTAAAAACCGCCTTTCTTATCATTTTTGTATAAATTTGCTCAGTTTCATGACACTAATAGTATATATAGTCATTAACAATTAGCTCAAATAGTTCAAATAATATTTTCTAAATGAATCCAGCGTCTTCAATCACCCTTTCCCTCTTTTATTACAAGTTTAGAATCAGGAATAGCACCAGCGATAGCACTGCATAAGAAATCTGGATCACATTCGCATGATTGATATCAAGAGGATCAACTATAAAACATAATTAGCCATAAGGAGTTAAGAGCAAAAATTACTGATAATAGAAGGCTCAGTTCTGAATTTGACGCTCTCGATTTTATTCGGGGCCATTAGATCAGGATATCCCGGATGCACGCTGCCTCCGACGATATAGCAGTAATAGTCTGTCAGCGGCACAAGCCCCGTGATGTTGAAATGATACGTCTTGTAGTATTGCGAGACTTCTACAGATACCGCGGGTTGTGGGATATTAAACATATCGTACCCTTGCCAAATCTGGTATGGCGACGGGGCGCTCTGATTTGAATTCAGCGGGATAGCCACCGCGAAGAGAAACCCGACTTTATCGAGCTTAGCGCTAAACGAGCCCCATGTCTCACCTACGCCAGTCAGTAGAGGAGTTTCAACGAACTTAGGCACGTAGCTGATGAATTCGTAAGCGTTGATAGGGTATGTTTTATCGAAGTTGGGCAATCGCGCAGCAAGTTGATCAGTCTTGTTCTCAAGCGATTGAGCGATGGCTCTTGGGCTGGGGTAGTATCGATTATCAGGAATCGCGATGATTTGGATGTTCATAATCGTCGCTGCCCCAGAATACTGAAGGCTTCGGCGGTTAGGACTAAATTCAGCGAGTTTGCCAGCGACAGTGTCGTTGCTATCTGTATCGTCCTCAAAGTCAATGCCATCAGTGCGATAAACATAGTGGATATCGTCGGGGTCCTCTTCTCCTTCACTAAGCAGCCTTCTTCGACTAAGGAAATACGTTTGCTCTTGAATCCTAATAAGATTAGTATCGGTTATGATTTGAAGAGACTCTTCATTTACTTCCATGAATAGAGACTCAGAATGAACGCAACGCTGTTGAGGATATCAACCTTCTGCTTCTTAGACAGCGCGACTTGCGTAAACCTCAAGGTGACCGAGGCTGCTTGATATCTCGCTAAAAAAATTGGTAAATTCAGTGGTTATAGAGAGAGAGTAGTTTACATAAACAGGTGAAATTCGCTATGGTCGGCGTGTTTGTATTATTTCCTCTATCAACAAGATAGATATACAAGCTCCAATCCAGCGAGGCTTCCAGCCCAGTCAGTTGGATATCAATCGAGAGATTCGTGGGGATACTGACCGAATAGTACCTTGATCGAGTCGTCGTGTAGTTCGCTGGACCCAGCGACAGCATCTCCGACAGCGGAGGTACTCGCGAGCCCCGCAAAGCGATCATATAGTACATGACTGCTATCTCATCGGTGACGATAGTCGCTGCGGCTGTCGCTTGAGTAATATTTGAAAAAGTCACGGAAAGCACCTCCGGATTAACGTTATCAGCGCCTCCAACGCTGAAGATCATAGAAGTCGTCGGAAGAGTATACAAATCGCTGTTAACGCCAGAAAGTTGCAGGATAACCTCACCACCACTGACAATCGTACCTCCAGTGACGGTGACATCGTTTGATGAGTAGATGATGAAATAAGACGAGGTGTTTCCTGCATAGAACGTTACTACATTCGTGCTTAGCGAAAGCCCAGGATAAGACGTCTTGAAATTAACAGTGATGTAGAACTGAATGTCAGGCGGCTGACTGACCGTAAAAATGATCGGAAGCGAATTACCTCCGTAAGGAACTGTGGGAATCGTCGGGACGTTGATCGCGATACCTGTGTTGGATGTAACTATCACGTAGCTCCTTTTAATAGGCGTATAGAACGCTGGGATCGTGTCTCCAAGCGTCTGCCATTCAATTGAATAGTTTCCTGTGTAGAACGCCTCTGGGATCGAAACCTGGAACTCGACTTGCACCATACCCAAGTTCATTGCGGAAACGAACGGCACAATCGGGAACTGCGCGGCGACTGGCTTAAACGTGAGGTTCAGGGCGCAAGGGTAGCTCACAGTGATTGGAATCGGTGCAGACATTGTTCCTCTATCGATGTAAATATCCTCATCGTTGTTTACAGTGATCAATGGCCCTGGATACACATAGTTGAAAGAGAACGGATCAAGGTTCTTGTAACTTCTCTGAATGATACGCATGTTGACGCCGTCGAATGTTTTCACGTATAGAATGTCGGACTGGCCAGCGGTGATGGGATTCGAAAGACTACGCAAGGTAAACACGACGTTTCCGACGTAATCGCTGGTTTGACCGGAAATGATAATTCGATTTCTCAGCACGGTACATTCGAGCACCTCAGCGAAAGTGGTCGTATCAGTAGAGCACTGGATCGTTCCGTCATCGACTTGGAACTGGCTTGGTAAATCGACGTAGATAGCTCCTGAGGAACTGGTACGAGGGATCGTGGCTGTCGTAGTGAAATTGAAGTCGTAATCAGAGGTGAGTCGAGAGTACAAATTGACAGGCGAGACCGAATACAAGCTCGCCCAGCCCGGCGCAACCAAGCTGGTCAGCGTTCCAAACTGGGAGTTATAGTCCACGTAGGTGCTGCTGCCGGCCACCAGCGTCGCAACCTTGAAATAACCTGAAGAAGAACCGCTGTTAGGATTAATGACGCCGTAGACCATGATCGTGATGGGTTTCTGTGCATCAGGAATATACGCTGAAAAGCCTGTTACCGTGACCCAGCGGTTCGAGGCCGTGCAGGAGATGGTACCGATGAGACCGTTAGTGGATTCGCATGCGATCGAGTCACCGAGCCGATGATCGAAATTGCTTGGGAAACCGAGCTGGATGACCATTGTCGTCTCAATCTGATTGCTAGGCAAAAACGTGAAGTTATAAGCGCCAATTTCTCCTTCATTTTGCGGACTAAACGAAAGGCCCAAGTACGTGATCGGGTTCGCTTTCGGAGACGTCGTGAGCGTGCGTCCAATCAACGAGGACGTGTCGGTGATATCCAAAGTGACACCATCATAGGACGTTTGAACGATGAAACCCGACGTCGTGCCGTAATCAGGATTCAGCACGTTCAATATCGTCACATTGATACCTCCGTAGAGATAATCTGTATCCGTTGTGATCGTTATCGTACTTCCTGACAGAACACAAGACGAGAAAGTCGTGATACCTCCAGACAAATAGCACTCCGGCGGCGAAGGCAGTGTTTTGTACTGACTGGGGAAAGTGATCTGGATTAACCCTCCGGCCGCGATTGCTGATTGAGGAGTGAATGAAATCTGAGTCGTTGACTGCTCATTGGCGTTGAGTGGGGTGGCTGTGATCGATTGGAAGTTAATCGTTCCTGAGGTGAAAGGTGCTGCGTAGGTGAACTGATCAAAGCCGGTTTTCGAGGCGATCGTGCCGACAATACCCGCGGAATTAGTGTATGTGATGTAGACGTTCCAGCCGGTGGCAGAGGTGCCTGAACTTGGGTTTTTCACGCCGTGGACGTTGATGGAGAACGCCGTGTCGGCGGGATACGTGGCGAAATTAGTGATGTAGAGTTTGTAGATAGTTGGAGTGAACGTGACCTTTTGGGTCGAAGATAAGTCCGTGAATGACGGAGAACTGAATGTGACTGAAGGACTGCTCGATAAAAGGTTAAAGCTCGGTGGGAAATCGATTTGGATAGACGACCCACCTGGAATTGCGTTAGGAATACGCAAACTGATCGTGTATTGAGCATCGACATAGCCGAGGCCTTTGGTTGGGACGACGAGGGTGGAGTCGCTGAAAGCCGGCGTTCCGTACACAGGGAAAGTATTATGGACGTAGGTTCTTTGTCCGGTGTTGCCCGCAATGACTCGGAGGGTCATCTGGCCAGGATTCGAGGTGCTCATGAACGGCACTTGCAGACCCGTAATCACCCAATTCCAATCCGTCGTCTGGATAGACTGCGTCGCTGAGAGTTCAATAGACACCCAGTCTACCTCTTCATACGCAATGCACGGAATGGTGGCTCCGGAAATCATACAAGTCACAGTTGAAGCAACGGTCGCTGAAGGTATCCATCCCGATGGAAGTTGAATCAACACGACGCTGTTCGCTGCGATTACTGCGGCTAGTTGAGCATTAAAACTCAATGTCGTAGTGGTACTAACTTGAGGAGTAGTCAATGAATTGAACTTATATTGACTCAAAGTAGCTCCAACCGTTGTCGTTGTCGGAGTGGATGTCCCTGCGACAGTGTAAGCGACGGAGCCAGTATTCAGCAACCTCCAGATTCTATTTTGCTTGGTGTATATCGAGACCGTAGTGGTGATGCTAGTGGCGGCGGAGGGATTTTTAAAGTTCGGGAATCGCACCTTGACGAACGATCCAGCGACTATCGCTTGGAAATTCCTCATAATTATCATCGGAGTAGTGCCGATGATCAACGTGCACTTCAAGCTTTCGCCCGCAATAGGAATAATACCCTGAATGGACTTGCAAGGAATCGTATCTCCTGACACTTTTGTGGTCCATCCTAGATTGGTGTCGACGTTTGAAAAAGTGAATTGAATGAAGCCTCGAAGGTCAGACGCAAGATTTTGAGGGCTTCCTTCGGGTATGTAGTAGTTCGTCGTAAAGCTGACGTCCAAAACGCTGTATGAGGCAGTCGTGCTGTAGAAATTTGACACGGCGAGAGGATAAGGCGTGGTGACGAAGCCTGGAGACGTGATTGTGATGAACGAGGACCAACTTTCCAAGACGTTGGAAGGGTCCGTGTATGTTGTGATATCGAAGACGTATGTGTCGTTCACTGAAGGAGTGAGGAACACGCCACTGATTCTTATTCTGTGAGACAAAGAAATCGGAAGCGCTGCCCCAGTGGGAGGAGCAGGGATCGTCATTGTTAGCTTATTCCCAGAGACAGTTAAAGTCGCTGGATTGAATGCAGTGCCACCATTAGGAGTTATCGTGATGGATGCGGTAGAAATAATCGCTCCCCAGCCCATTGCGGTTGGAACGATCATCTCGATCACACCGCCTGTTGGAACCTCCAGCGTCGGTGTGAATTGGAAAGTGAGGTCGGTTCCTATGCCACCGGCGATATAAGACGTGGCTGTAAGCGAGTTCGCCGACGGCGAGGGGTTTCCGGTGATCGTGGTATAAGCCGACACAATATCCTCGTCCATCATAGTCAACAGCAGGTAGTTAGTCCACGTTCTGATTTTCAACGGCGTTGTCGTACCTTCATTGCTGGGGTTAATCGCTCTGATATACAACGCGATTTCTCTAGGCTTTGAGTACGGAAGGTAGTAGCTCAGTGTGATGATATTCGAGGAGATCGATAGCCCGACAGGATTGCTTTCGCTGTTGTCTTCAAGACCGTGCATGATGTAAACCTTTTTGGTCGAGGAGGTATCGATGACGAAAGTCGGAGGGAATTCAATGGTGATGACTGTGAGATTGTACAATTGATTCGTTGGCGTGAATTTCAGAATGTAGTCCATAACCTTGGCTTGGGCGGCAATTACGCTTGGATTCACTGCAGTTAACGAAATATTAGTCACGAGACCTGCAGTAATCGAGACACCAGAAACCTGAGTACGCTGGTCATACATAACTGTCGTATTCTCACGGAATGTGGCAAATGTGAAGGTATCAGTCGTTTTCACGACCTTTGGATTTCCGAGCGAAATCGAAATACCGACGAAGGAGTTGGCTGGAAGGTACTCCTGAAGTCCGTAAACGTAAATCTTCTGCCCAACGGTCTTACAAGAGAAGACGCCCTTGATAACTACACCGTTAATTGGATACGGCTCGCATTTTGGGATTGGAGGGATGTAAAATTGCGTGTCATGCACCGTGATGAGGAAGTAGCTTCCAGGAGGACAGACAGTTGCGGTTTTAAACTGGAAATTATAGCGCGTGAAACTACCAGCAGTTGAGACTCCAGTCGTATCGAGCGAAACGACAGCGGATTGAAGGGCGCCGATGTCCCCTGCGATACCGATGACACCGAATACCAAATTTTGGTTCAATATATTGACGCCTTTGTAGGTAAATATCATGAAGTTGCCGGTACCGCCTTGGCTGCTGGGGTTAGTAATCCCTTTTACGGTAACAGAGTAACCTAAAGAGGGATTTCAGAAAAGCAATTAACCGAGCGCTTACTTGAGCCAGCGGGGATAGAAACCGGGAGTGTGAAAGTAACATTGCGTGATGTAGAAGTGCATGGTATACTGCAAGTAGGCGATGTAGAAAGACCGAGGCCAGAAACGTATTGCGAAGGGAAAGTTATCACGACGAGACCACCAGAAGGAACGGTTATCTCAGGAACAAATGCGAAAGTGTAATCAGCGGACTGTCCTTTATTTGCAAC
>ENA-UOTX01002196-UOTX01002196.1-compost-metagenome-genome-assembly--contig:-NODE-2196-length-10189-cov-12.161590_pt1 | contig 10189 bp, 3 predicted proteins | sample MGYA00238143_ERZ746982 | MGnify/ENA primary metagenome ERZ746982 (study PRJEB28758, sample SAMN06268862) | compost metagenome | isolation source: single cell | place: USA: California, Emeryville, Joint... | reverse complement strand
TGTACAAGTTAAACACGAAGGATCGCATTCACCACAAGAATTATCAGCAAAGTGAATCTTGTTTGCTGGACATGAAGTGCACTCTGTTGCTGATGGTCCTGAGCAGGTCAAACATGAAGGGTCACATTCGCCACAGGAATTATCCGTGAAATGAATCTTATTTACTGGACATGAAGTGCAGTCTGTGGCTGATGATCCCGTACAAGTCAAACACGAAGAATCGCATGGTACACACGAATTATCGGTTTCTTTGTAACTTGTTGTGGGACATGTCGAACAATCTGTTGGTAATGGCCCTGTGCAGGTTAGACATGAGGAGTCACAATCAGCACATGAATTATCGGCAGCTAGGTATTTGGTTGAACTGCATGAAGAACATTCAGTAGATGATGGCCCTGTGCAAGTGAGACATGAAGGATCGCATGACCCACAAGAATTATCACCTGCAAGGTATTTGGTGGTAAAGCATGAAGCGCACTCTGTGGATGATGGCCCTGTGCAAGTCAAGCAGGAAGAATCGCATGGATTGCAGGTGCCTCCACCTGTGTCTAAATATTTTGTGCTGTCACAACTTGTACAGCTCGTATCAGAATTAGGAGCCAAACAAGTGAGACAACTTGGGTCGCATTGGCACCGTGCTACGGATGCGATGCATATCAACAAAAATAGTTTTGCTATTTGAGCTAGATTCACTTGAACCATCTTCTTTCAGATGAATAATATCTGAGTGTTTACAATAAATGAATTTTTACGTTGAGCCTTTAGACGTCGAAAAAGGGTTTTAATTCGAATAAAATTCATCACTCAATCTTTGGTTGAAATTACTGAAAGTCAACGCAAATTTTTTCCGCTTAAGCGAATATAATTTCTTCCTGAGCAGTTAAATCATTATTGCTTCTCCGCTTCAGGTTTTCATTTAGCAAACATTATTGTTTTACCTACTTGCCATATAAGCTCGAGTTCAGTTTGCAAATTTAATAATTTTTAATCTTAGACTTAATTGCAATTTCGAGATGTAAAGACAGATTATCTGTCTTCATTATCTCGAATCTGCTTCCATTCCACTGCATCTATTCAAGTAAAATGCTGATTGATAACTTAAATTGGCTTTTTGTATCAATTTCCCAAATTGTAATGATGAAATGATTTCGTACTATGAAGCGAATTCAAATACTTTTTCTTTAGCTCGATTGAGCAAATTGCTCAACTTCAATTGATTTAGCTGCTCAAAACCTTATCGCAAGATTTAGCAAAAACTTCAATGTAGATTTTATCAATACTATATAAATCGCATCTTTCCTGGCTTCTCCTCAGCATCCTCTTTATTCAATGAAGAATAGCAGAAAACCACTAATCTATATTATTTTTCAACGAAAATGTTCATCAGGATTTCACGATCTTGATCATCCGTCCTTCTTCTCTAGTTTCAACATCTTCTCCCACTTGTATCATTAGATTTATAACTTTAGCAAATTATGGGACTGTTAATTCTATTTTGGAAGATTGTTTCACTAAATCTATAGAAAAGTGCTCTATCATATGCTGAGGAGCAACGAATGCTTGAAAAAGGCTCGAAAATAAGTTTTTGTGGCTGATGTTGAAGTTGGATCTGGTAGTGTTAGCAGATATTTCAATAAGTGTACAGTTATCGTCGTTCATCACAAACGGAAAGGTTCAGAAATATTTGCTATTCCAAAGTAAATTTATTAATCGATAACGATGGAGTCAGGAAAGGCTTAAATAAAATTACACTTAATTATTTCCAATCCTTTGAAAGTAATAACCAAAATATGATTAAATATTTCTGGACTGCAACTCGAATGAAATATTATATTTCATTTCATTTGTCAGAATTCTAATACTCTCTCTTTGTTAAAGGAGAGCAGTTTGCATGCAAATAACTGGAAGCTGATGTTGCCACTAAAAAAATACTGTCATCTATTCGACAACAGCTATCCGTTTACCAATGGCAAAAAATTGCATACCTTGGACAGAAATTGTCTGTCAGCTTCCATTTCGATGTCAATAAATTGAGAAGAAACTCTTGAAGTACTCAAAATCTAAAGACAAGAAGAATTCCTATACATTATTCTCAGCTTGAAGCCTGTTGTTGACGCAGAGTTCGACAAGGTATTCATTCACTAATGTCCTTATTGAATCTCGACAAGATTTCAGTTAGATTAAAGTATTATTATTGCACTCTTTATGAAAGTTACTTATATATGGCAATAATGTAAGTAATTTTTGAAAAAGTGTAAATGAGATCTTTTTTTCATCGATAACTACAGAATTCATGCCTTATTGGTTTTATATATTAAACCGTCTTCCTCCACCTTTTGCGATTTGCATTTTGACTTTTCGCAGATCAGGTCCTAATATTTCAGTACAATTATCTCCATTTTCGTTTTCCTTTATCAAACCTCCTCTATGAGGACTCCTCGTCCTGAAGGCTTGTTCTGGTTCACGAAGATTAGGCCTCAATGGACTATCAATTCCTATTGTAACCATAGTATTTTGAACAGGAACCATTGTTCGCCTTGACTTTTGGATGCTCTCTCTCCTATCTGGAGAACTTTTCCTTCTTTCTTCACCTGCATTTCCGGACCCATCGCCAACAAAATTTTGTTGAAGGAATTGCGGCTGTATTTCACTTTTCCGCTCATTTTTCGAGATCTGCTCCCTCTTCGGAGAATTATTCACCGTCTGCCTTCGAGATAGCCTTCTGAGTCTAAGAGAAGGTTCAGGCCCCTCAAACGGAGTATCGCTATCCATTGCTTTCATTGAAGGAGAACCATTCGTAGGCTTTCGAGACGTCTTTCTATTTGGAGCCGTAAACTCCGGTTCCCCGAAAGGATAGTCGCTTTCCATGGCTTTCATAGAAGGAGAGCCATTTGTCGGCTTTCGAGACATCTTTTGAAATTCGAAGCCAGCATTCGGATTCTCGAAAGAGCTATCGTTTTCGATAAAGTTTACCAGCCGAGGATCAGAAGCATCAAACGAATTATCCAAATACGCAGCAGGGTTTCGCGACCGTCGAGAAGATCTTTGGAGTGGGCTGCGGTTTTCTTGATTGCTCAAAAAATTTTCCGGTGCACCTATGTGTATCCTGGTTTGCCGCTCCCGTCTGATTCGGGAGTTTCGATTCATATTGGGATCGCCAATACGTTTTTTAACGAGCTCGTCTCGGCTCTGATTTAATGAGTTATCAAATGCTTTAGTAGTAGAGCGCCTTTGAGGGTTATAGTCGAAGTCTTCATTATCCGGAGGAGATTTCGCGAGTTCGGCTAATGAAGTTTGACTCTCTTTTTGGTTTTCTTTGCTTTTGTCATTACTGGAGTTGTCGTTTTTGATCGCGTCAAGAGCCTTTTGTTTCAGCAACTCATCCAATGACATTGGTTTGACGGTTAGAATAGTCAACGCTCTGGTTGTCAAAGGATCGGCAAATTTTCTCGTCACTTTGAACCAAAATCTCGACTTAACATTACGAATTTTTTTCAGTACGAATATTGTGATAAGGACTTTAATCATCGGAGTGATAAACATGTCTTGGCCCAACGTGATCGCAAAATTTGATGACCAAGATTTCGATTCCTCATACGAGTTAGTGGCTGCAATGACAAGTATCATATAAACGCATCCACCCCATACACAAAAAGCGAAGAATACGCCGATATAATATTTAATGCTTCTGCTTTTTTTTGGAGGAGGCTTAGTCGGTTTAGTTGCCTTCGAATTTGGGACAAGGTTAGTGACTATTGCTGTTGAAGGAACCGCTTTCTTTCTAAATACAGAAATGTGTTAAAGGCTTGAAAGATTAGTTTTCTACCTTTTTTGTATGAGTAGGAACCTAAGGACGAGGTTCACGGGCAGGACTGTGAAATATGGTAGCAGCATCACAACAACTATACCCAAAAATCCGCTCTATAGGACGAAAATCAGTGAGTAAGAGAGAGAGGGGAAAAAAGTTTACACTGGATGCAGCCTGATTGAAAATTGACGAGAAAGCCGCAAGTGACAGAATACGGCAATACATGAGAGTTAAACGGGTTGTCCTTGGAAGGAAGCGATCCTCGTAGAAATAAAGTGACATGAAGGCATGCCCATACTAAAAAGGTAAAAATTATAGGTAAGGATATGGTATTACGCAAAATGCTTTCGGAACGACTTTATAGAGAGGCTCTTTGAATTCGAACCTCCTGAACGAGACATTCAGCACCATGTTTTTTGGGACTCTGAAACTTAAAGGCTTTACAACCTGTAATCTCAGAATGCAAAGCGATACCACGTACCAGAAAGTAAGGATCATCAGCAGCCAGAATACCCATGAACCCACATAGTTAAAGTTGAGCAAGGCTGCGGCGTTTCCGAGTTTGTTCAGGTTGGAGTTCGCGAAAACGCTTAGAAGAGCAGTATTAGCGTTTAACGCTGTGAGCGATTCGCAATTACACACAAAGTAATTGGTACCGTTGATTGATGCGGATTCTACAAGACAACCGGTAAGACAGCCAATATATTTCGATCCAGCTGTTGGAGGATAATATAATTTTGCACCAAACTGATTTGAGAGCGTAGAATTTTTTATTGAATCGACATCATTGATTTGAATGGCGATTAGAGGAGGCTGACTTGAGTTATAGTCCTTTGGGCATAGGAATTGATTTGTTTTATAGTAAACAGCTTGTACATCGACTATTTGGCCATCATCTAATCGCGGATTCTGGAGTAACATCACGAAGACAGGGGGATTATCTCCAAATGTAAAATTACCAGCGAAACTGTTGTTAATTCTAGCTGAACCAAGATAAAGGTGTGTGGAATTAAGTACATACTGAGCGTCACTCGCGTTTTTCCCCCACAGTTGCAAGACGCTCAGCTCCGAAGTAACGTTCACAGTGGCGTTCAAGATTCCTCCTGAGTTCGAATCTTTCAAAGTGCAATCGAGAGCATGAACGAATTGTGTGCAGGCGTCTGCGATACGGAGAGCAAGTTGCATTTTGTCTGGATCGAATGTATCTTCAGAAGTTCTATTCAGTAGGTCTCGATTGACCATATTGCGAACGATGTCCATTCCCATTGCTGCCATATCGCCGGTGATGAAAGAATTGTTAACAATGGTGAGAATTGCACTGAGATACTCTAATGTACCGTTGCTATCCGTCGTCAGGCGCATGCTTCTGGTTGTCTCTTGGAAATATTTCAAAAGATTGATCGCTGAAGCATTTAAAGCTCTGACTGAGTCAGGATCAAGAGTGCAATCCAATGGCTGGTAACCGCCACTGCAAAGACACATATCAGTCAAATAGTAGGTATTATGACTGCAAGAGCCATGACCGGAGCAACCCGGGCATCCTGATCCAGCTGAAAGCAGTCTATCTACATACTTGCTGTATTCAGACGCAAGGTTTTGGATGAGAAGGTATTGGTTTACACCAGCAGAAACACTTTTCAACTGAGTATCGAAATTAGAGTCAAAATAGGTCCCAAAATCTGAAGCAACACTTCCAGAGAAAGAGCAACTCATATCGGTGTTATTATTGACCAGAGGAAATGGGCAGCTTTTTACGCAGGTTAGCGCGAAGCCGTTCCGGTAGTAACCAGAAGCACATTCATTGCAATCTTGGACCGTGCCTCCTCTGCAGTTCAGGCATGAAGTATCGCATTGAAGGCAGTTGACGCCACTTCGGTAAAAAGAAGTCAGATTACAATCCGAGCAGCTCTTGTTATAAGGTGTGTAGTAAGGCCGTGAGGATTCAGTATCGCAGCTGAGACAACTCGTTGCGGTTGCTCCACTGCAAGTAAAACAGGTCGGATTGCATTTCTTGCAGTTTCCTCCATCGATATAATATCCTTCTCGGGTACAATTACCGCATGTATTCACCCCTTGTAGTAAATATTTTCCTTTATCACAACTTGTGCACTGATTCGGATTTGGACCCAAACAGCTGAGACATGTATGGTGGCAAGGTCTGCAATACAAACCCGATTGATAGTATCGGAAAATTTGGCAGTCAGTGCAACTGTTGTTGCTCTCGATAAGATAAAATCCTGGCCAGCAGGTGTTACATTGTGTAGCAAGGTTTCCACTGCAAGTTCGGCAAGATGCATCACAGGGGATACAATTCGGGTCATTAATATAGAAGGCATCAAAAAGGCAACTCATACAACTTGTATTCGGCATAAGATAGTTATTTGTGTAGCATGCTGTGCAATCAGTCGCCGTCGTGCTGACGCATCGACGGCAGGTAGAGTCGCAGTCTTTGCAGTAAATACCGTCAACAAAGAAGCCATCAGTGTTATTGCAAGCGAGACAGGACCTGTTTCCGACATAATAGTGAGGGTGCAGATGATTCGGACTACTATATGGATAACATGTTAAACAGTTGGTTGGATTAGTACCATCACAAGTTCTGCAAGTGGTATCGCAAGGTTTGCAATAGAGTCCAGTTTGGAAATACCCATCATCAGTGCAAGGTACACAACTGCCATTATTATCGAGGAGATACATGTCGGTGTAGCAGGCAGTACAAGCGGTTGGAAGTGTGTCATTACATGTTCTACAGGTAGCATCGCAAAGTTTGCATTCAAGACCATCAATGAAGTAGCCATCTTCGTCACAAGTCACGCAACTATGATTCGACTCCAGCAGATAGGTCCCTGAATAGCAAGCCGTACAAGCCGTATTTGCGGATGAGGTGCAATTCTTGCAGCTTGTATCGCATTTAACACATGTTGTTCCGACAGGAGAGTAGCCTTCTTCATCACAAACCGTACATGAGCTGTTAGCGAGAACGAGCCACTTGCCTGTATGACAAGCAGTGCACGCTGTATCTATGCTATCCGTACATAGTCTACAGTCGCTATGGCATAGGTCGCATTGTTGAGGAGTAGGGATGGTATTGATATAGAAATCATCCACGTTACAGTCAACACAAGTATGATTCGAGATTACAAGATATTGACCGAGATTACATGAGGTGCAATTTGTGGCAGACGTAACGCATTCATAACAATTTGAGTCGCATGGATCGCAATTGTATCCATTTTTGAAAACTCCTGCAGTAGTACAAGGATTGCATGTGTTATTGCTCGTAATCAGATAATCTGTAGGGTAATAGCAATCAGTGCAACCTGTGATAGTAGTGTCGGTGCATCGTCGACAACTAGAATCGCAAGCAGTGCAGTTGTCACCGATGGGAGAGAATCCATCGGTACTACAATCAACACAACTGTGGTTTGAGGTGAAATAATATTCGCCAATGTGGCATGCTTGACACATTGTTGCAGTTGGACCAGAGCAAAGCCTACAACTTGAATCACAAGGAGTACAATAGATACCATCGATAACAAAATTATCGACATCACAGGTCACGCAAGTATTATTTGTTGTCACAAAGTAGTAGCCAGCGGCGCAAGTTAAACAGTAGGGTGAACCTGTATTACAAGTCTGGCACGATGAGTCACATAGACTGCAGTTACCTCCATTTTGGTAGTATCCGTCTTCGTTACATGCTGTGCAGGAAGTATTACTTGTCACGAAAAAAGTTGTACCGAGATAACAAGAGGTACATTCTGCAGGTTCAGTGCCACTACACTGAGCACATGATAAGTCACATTGAATACAAATTCCTCCGACCACAGAATATCCATTTACGGCACAAGCAACGCATGAATGATTGCTTAGAAGTATATATTTGCCAGGGCGACAACTAAGGCAGTGTGTAGCCTGTTCTCCAGAGCACGTTAAGCAGGAGGGATCACAAGGAGTGCAATAAAGTCCGTCCTGGAAATAATTCTCGACGTCACAGGTCACGCAAGTATTATTTGTTGCCACAAAGAAGTAGCCAATGGCGCAGGTCAAGCAATATGGAGATCCTGTATTGCAGGTTTGGCATGTTGGGTCACATAGACTGCAATTACCTCCATTTTTGTAGTATCCGTCTTCGTTACATGCTGTGCAGGAAGTATTACTTGTAATAAAATAATTGGTCCCCAGATAACAAGAGGTACATTCTGCAGGATCAGTACCGCTGCATTGAGCACATGACAGGTCACATTGAATACAAATCCCTTCAACCACAGAATATCCATTTATATTACAAGCAACGCATGAATGATTGCTCATGAAGATATATTCTCCCGGATTGCAGCTCAAGCAATCCGTAGCGAGAGGACCAGAGCAAGTTAAGCAGGAAGAATCACAAGGAGTACAATAAATTCCATCCTGGAAGTAGTGGTCGACAGTACAGCTCACGCAAGTATTATTTGTTGTTACAAAGTAGTATCCAGCGGAGCAAGTTAAGCAGTAGGGTGAACCTGTGTTACACGTCTGGCACGTTGAGTCACAGAGGCTGCAATCACCTCCGTTTTTGTAGTAGCCGTCTTGAGTGCAGGGAGTGCAACTTGAGTTACTTGCGATCATCCAGCCTGTGCCTGAATAGCAAGATGTGCATTGAGTAGCTGCAGTACCACTACACTGCTCACAGGAAGGATCGCATTGAATACAAACTCCGTTGACAACAGAATACCCAGCCTCGCTACAAGCGACACAAGACTGATTGCTCATGAGGATATAATCTCCTGGACTGCAGCTTAGACAGTTCGTAGCCAGAGGCCCAGAGCACGTTAAGCAAGAAGAATCACACGGAATGCAGGAGCTTCCGTCGATAAAGAAGCTATCGACATTACAAGACACACAAGTATTATTTATGGTCACAAAGTAGTAGTCAGGGGCACAAGTCAAGCAATATGGTGGATCTGTATTACAAGTCTGACATGCTGCGTCACAGAGGCTACAGTTATTCCCGTTAATATAATAACCATCTTGAGCACATGCAGTACATGAATTATTACTGGAGACAAAATAGTTCGTTCCTGAATAGCAAGCTGTGCATTCTGCAGGGCCAGAACCGCTGCATTGAGCACATGACAGGTCACATTGAATACAAATCCCTTCAACCACGGAATATCCATTTATATTACAAGCAACGCATGAATGATTGCTCAAGAGGATATATTCTCCCGGGTTGCAGCTCAGGCAATCCGTGGCGAGAGGCCCAGAGCAAGTTAAGCAGGAAGAATCACAAGGAGTACAATAAATTCCGTCCTGGAAGTAATGTTCGACAGTACAGCTCACGCAAGTATTATTTGTTGTTACAAAGTAGTAACCAGCGGAGCAAGTTAAGCAGTAGGGTGAACCTGTATTACAAGTCTGGCATGTTGCGTCACAAAGGCTGCAGTTATTTCCGTTAACATAATAACCATCTTGAGCACATGCAGTACACGAATTATTACTGGAGACGAAATAATTCGTTCCTGCATAGCAGCTTGTGCATTCTAAAGCCGACGAGCCACTACATTGAGCACATTCCGAATGGCATTGGACACAATCTCCTCCGATAACAGAATATCCATCCACGTCACACTCAACACAAGAATCATTGCTTGAGAGGAGATATTTGCCAGTGTCACAGCTAAGACAGTTTGTAGGAAGAGCTCCCGAGCAAGTTAAGCAGGAAGGATCACAAGGAGTGCAATAAACACCATCCTGGAAGAAATTGTCGACATCGCAAGACACGCAAGTATTATTCACGACTACAAAATAATAGCTAATTGCACAAGTCAGGCAATTTGGCGGACCCGTATTACATGTCTCGCAAGTCGCATCACATTCGCTGCAAAGAAGCCCATTCTTGTAGTACCCATCTTGAGCGCATGCTGTGCAGGAATTATTACTTGAAACAAACCAGCCCGTTCCTGCATAGCAGGCAGTGCATTCTGATTCTGACTCACCGCTACATTGAGCACATGACGAATGACATTGGACGCAATCTCCTCCGATAACGGAATATCCATCCACGTCACACTCAACACAAGAATCATTGCTTGAGAGGAGATATTTGCCAGTGTTACAACTAAGACAATTCGTAGCTGTAGGCTCAAAACAAGTTAAGCAGGAAGAATCACAAGGAGTGCAATAAACACCATCCTGGAAGAAATTATCGACATTGCAGGCCACACAAGTATTATTCGAGGTTACAAGGTAAAAGCCAGAATAGCAGGCAAGGCAATTAGTGGCAGAAGTCACGCAAGTCTCACAGTTACTGTCACAGAGACTGCAATTATTAGTGGCATCCACATAATATCCAGCTTCAGTGCATGAAACACAGCTAGTATTACTCAAGAGAAAATA
>ENA-UOTX01002195-UOTX01002195.1-compost-metagenome-genome-assembly--contig:-NODE-2195-length-10191-cov-32.105695_pt1 | contig 10191 bp, 8 predicted proteins | sample MGYA00238143_ERZ746982 | MGnify/ENA primary metagenome ERZ746982 (study PRJEB28758, sample SAMN06268862) | compost metagenome | isolation source: single cell | place: USA: California, Emeryville, Joint... | reverse complement strand
GCAAGGATTTCTTTCGTCATCGAAAAAAACTCACGAAAACTGATCTTTCCGTCTTTATTCTTGTCAATCTTTTTGAAAACCAAGTCTATCTGCTCTTTGTCGGCTTCTTGGCCTTTTGCCATCATAAACGACTTTATTGCAACCTCCATCTCTTCTCTTGAAAGAAACCCGCTATTATCACGGTCGAGCCTCTTAAATGCATTCTCTGCGGCTTGCTTTAACTCAGTTTCATTCTTTAGAAGATCTGCTGCTGACTTTTTTGTTGCCATCTTGACTCACGTTCGCTTTGTTATCCGCTATCTGTTCTACTTATTTTTTTAATTGATTTCCAAAGCCAATCTGATCTCTATTTAAACCCAAATAAAATACTATTTTCAGATTACATAGTAGTAGGGATATTTCCGGTCAGAGATATCGGTATGATGAGTTGCATTTTTTTTTTTTAAAAATAGACCGAAAATGCATTCGGCGCTTAAATTAGAAAAAACTTTGACCGAATTCACCAAAAACTCAGAGAAGAAATAGTATTAGAATAAAAGAGGCCTAATTTGTATACAATGTAACTAAAATGCTTCGGATTGAATAGTATTCTGAAGTTTGAGCCGGAATCTTGATTCCATCGCGATATCAACAACTTTGTCTCCATCAGAAATGGTTTAGTACTTTGAGTAGAGCTCTCATTGATACAGAAATTGATTATAAGTGATTTCTTTCTGAGCGCCGAACCCTCTTGACCTTTTTCCGATTTCATCTTCAAATGAAAATGATCGAAAAACTCGTGATTAAGCTGTCATTCGATTAGCCAATAAGTCGTTCCATCTCACTATTGTTTCGAATGTACGAGTAGTTTTATAATAGGGTTCGAAAGCAATTGCATACATACTAAAGTTAAAATAAGGATTTCAAAGACCTAGATTTTGATACTGTCATAGACCGTGAGACTATTTTTGCAGATTTGATGAGATGCGTGGCACTATAAAGTATGTTGCACTCAAGCGCTCTTTTGTCTCGGTCTTTCTCCCAAGTTTCTCAGTGCATAATACTTCGAATGGACTCGTTCAAGAATCATTTAGTTTTCAGGAACCAGAGTGAATCTATATCTTCTAAGCAAATGAATTAGGTTAGAGCTTTGAAAGACCAAAAAAAATTTTCCCTGTTCACAGCTCGAAAACTCACAGATTATCTCCAATCGACGCCGTCAGGAGATCTCCATCGAAATTCCATTTTATACTTAGTTCTCTATTTCGATCTTTGAAGGATGCATTTTCAAGAACTATTGGCCCTTAACCCCAATTCTTGGATTGCTGAATGATCTCCTGTTCTCGAATATCATAAACGTAAATTGTCTCTATCGGCGAGAGTCAGTAAATCCTCATTTTTGTGCCAATCCAAATCACAAATACCAACAATTTATATTCACCAGGTAGATAACTGGACCTACATAGAGAGGTGTTTGAGAGAAGATTTGGAGTCAATTCAATGGATGAAATTGAAAACTTTTTCTCCAGAGCCACCGAAATTCATCTTGCTGAGTATGGATTGATCGATAGGTTTGCGAAGCTATTTAGAAACCAACCTCAGGGCACCACACGAGTTCAGATCAATGTCATTTCGATTCCGATAATCCCATTGAAATCTTTTGGCCAAGTTTTCTAATCAGGAAAAATATTAATGGGTTTTGGATTAATCAAAGCATTTTTATCAGACTCATTTCTTAATCAATGGGACACTGGAATCTACAAATATCAAATACCCTACCTCTTGTCTTTTGAATCTCTGTAAACGAATACTTGCAGAAATTGATTTGGGTTAGAAATAAAGATACATTAGTCAATTCATTTGAAATAGCAATAAAATAAAAAGTCTTTCTAATCTATGATAGATATTCTTCCATATTCTTTAATACTGAATAAAAGATATAATATAGAGACAACAGCCACGAAGTCAATAGCTTAGAGCTGAGATATATCAATCAAATTCCATTGTCCAATCTCAAATTTGAGTTTGATTTTTGTTGCTGCAGAACCAACTGAATAGTGAGGATTTTAGTTCCAAAATTTGATAAATTTTTCATAATAATTCACCAACTCCTCAGCGCAGTTCCTTTTCGTATCACTCGCACTATACCATGTTGCTTGCGGTTGCGTTCCATCGCTTCTCTTTGCCCACTGGATCTTAAACATAAGATTTTTCACCTTTGATTGATGTGTTAAATCTCCAACTTTCTCCTCTTCAGTATATATCGCATGTTCCTCTATCTCAAGCACCTTATCAACTTCAAAAGTCCCATATATCTTCTCTTCAAACTCCGCTTTTTCATAATTTTCAATATCTTCGGTTAATATAAAAGGCTTCGAAACTTTAGGCATGATTCTTGGCGCACATTTCCTTATTTTCTTGGAGTTCCTTGCGATTCTAGGGTCATATATTTCTTCAATTTCAGGACTGCTCTCTCCTCGTTTTGATTTTATAGAGTGTTTTTTCGACTTGCCATCTTCGTCGTCGCTAGTATCGGATAACTGCGCGTTTTTTTTGAACTCTTGGAGCATCTCCTTAACAGAAAACAAGTTTTCCTCAGTTTCCCATGTGTTTTCGGTGTCATCCCAGCCGAGCCATTTGACTAAATATAATTTTTTCTTGCCTTCTTTTTTGAAGGACAAAATCTTTTCCACAACCCACAGTTTGTTTCCTAACACTTAGTTAATTGGTGTATTGCAGAGTGCTTTACCTTCATTATCAAAGAGTGATTGACTTTCTTGAAGAGGTAGCTGCTTTTTGCGAGATCTGGTGAGAACTTTATTTGACATTAGTTTCAATCTTTCGAAACGATAAAAAAATTCACGAATTTGTTTTGAATTACCGGCTTTATTTTAATTAGGACAAAATAAATTAGCGTATCAGTATCTCATTGCTTATTAATATTTGTTTGGATATTCCGTGTGGAAGGTGAACGGGAAAAGTTTTCAAAAAGAAGTTGACGATACCTTTCGATAGTTAAGTTCAATCCTAATGTTGGTGACCAAGAATTTGTGAGTTGCATGAGCGATCATTTCAAGAGATAGTATAACACGTTTAGGTTTGGTTTTTCATTCGATTGAATGAAGAAGAGACTGAGAAATCGATTTTCAGGCCAGTATCAAGAAGAACTGAATCATTCTCTTAGCTAAAATTGGTGATTTATTTTGAATCACTGCACACCACAAAAGCCCTAAAATGACAAATTCTTATTAGATTTAGAGCATTTTCCCATGAATTGATTGCGCAGAATTCTCATTTTATCTTTTCCCTTTTTTCGACAAGTCATATCTGTACACCAGTGCTTAGACAGCCAGAAAGCTTGAACTCTAAATTCCATACCACCAGTTCTGGTAATCGATGTAAAACATAGCCTTCATAAAGATGGAGTCTATTAAATGCTTGGATTCTAAATAACTTCTTCCAAAAGCATATACTGCGTTTGATTAATAAGCGTCAATACTTGTCCGATACAAAGTCCTATGATACTAAAATTTTCTATTCTACTCATTTGTTTTTTCGAATGACATGAATATCAATACAATGTTACTCATTAATTCTAAACCAAGCTTTTATTTGACTATTAAGGGACCAGGAATTTAATAAATTTGTGGCATTTTATTGGGCATTTATAGACACTACCTGCCATTACATCAGGAAGATACACCAAGATTCAGATAGACCCTACGACACATTCAGAGAATATAATTTAACTCATGAATTTCGATGATCAGGCTTCTGCTTTGGAAGAAGCTGTCAACAACAATCGATTTATTCGTGCTCAACAGACAAAAGCTATTTATTTGGCCTTCGTTACGTCGATAATGCTCGCTACTATCATTCAAGCGACACTCACTTTGTTTTACGATCCTGATCTCCATACTTTCAGCGCCAGCAATGTCGAAAAAACCAACATGATCACACATATATTGCAAATTACTGGATCTTTTTGCATGGCGATTTTGTACTTCATTCTCTTGCGACTCTCTTTGAAATCATCAAGACATATACAAAAATACCGCATCTTTCGATACCTGCTGCAGTTAGTTTACAACATCTACTCGCTGGAGGCTACAATCATACCGTTACATAACTCGAATAACAGCGTCGCTGCTCAGGTGTTATTCCTCGAGGTGATCTTGCTCGATATTGCGTTTTTATTATACGAATCAAACTCTTTTGTGGGTGGGTTGGTGGTGATCGTCGCATATGTAGTATATATGTGTCAGATATCATACAATCAGCTTGTCTTGCTGATCCCATACCTGCTTGTGAACGTGGTGGGCTTGGTATTCTTTCACAAGAGCTGCAACATCGAAAAAGCTTTGAGGATGACGACGCTTCTCAAATGCAGAAACGGAGAAATTTATCAGTCTTTTTTGAACCTGCTGCCAGAAGGAGTGGCAATCCTCATGGATGGCCCGAAATTGAGATACGCAAACTCTTCTATACAAAGAATATTGGGATGCACCGAAGAGGATAGCATCGTTAAATGCTTATTAGATCTAAAGAACGTCGATGTCTACACTACTGCCAGAGAAGAAATAAGGTTTCCATTAGATTTCGGAAAAGTTGCTAGTAACGACTCCCCTCCATATAAACACAGAAAGGACTCGTTTGAAGGAAAGAGCTTTCTTCTCAAGCGATCTAACACTCCAGATGAGTCCGGGGTGGTATCAAGTAACAGAAACCCGTCAGCAATTGATATTTCTTATAGCTCAAAGCTCCACAGCAGCAATTGGAACGACTCTTCGCAGAAGATTAATCTGAGTGAAAAGCCCAAAGCCCAGTATAAGCCTTCAAAATTCGATGCCTCGCAGAAATCGCAGAGCGGAAGCAGCCAGAAAGTCAGTGAAAAAGAAAAACCGTCGAGTGATATTGATAGGCCTTCAGAGAAATCTTTTTTGACTATTAATCAGAACAAAAACCAATATCTTAACATCAATATTCCTCATGTCGGCAAAAATCGAAACACTTACCTCTTGAACTTAGCAGAAAAAACGGATACAGCGCGTCAAGAAAATAATAATAAGGTTAGTGAGAGTCTGAGTTCGGCAGCAATCAAGGGAAGCTTTCTACTTCATTCAAAAATGGAGCGTGGTGAAGGAAGTGAATTAGAGCCGTCACAGCTGGGAAGTATTAATGGCTCATTTCTACCTCTTCCACAAGGAAGTCCGTGGTTAGGTGCAAGCAGAAAGCCGTCTGGGAACAACCTCTCCAGCAATCTAAGCCAAAACAAAGTCACGAGCTTCCAGATGATGACTCCTAACAGCGCCTCTGTTGAATCGATAACCGAAGCAGGATTGAAAACGCCCTCTCGGTTCAGAATTCCAGAATACGTTTCATTCCCAAAATCAATCGATTTAAGTGATAAAAAGTTTCAAGATGCTTTGAATAATCAAGATTCCCCGACCTTAAAAGAAGAAAAAGAAAGAGAAAAGGAAAGAGAAAAAGAAAAAGAAAAAGAAAAAGAAAAAGACAATGCCGGTCATAATGTTTTGATGAAATATGCTGGGAAGAATAATAATAATCATAATAAGCGGTTTTTGCCCTCAAAAACATTAGAGTTCCCTCAATCGAACCAAGTAGAGGAAGCTAACATGACTACGAAACAATTTTTGAGGCAGCGAACTGAATATGATAGCACTAATGTGGGTGAGTTGACTCAAAAGTTCAGCAATAAATTGAAAGAGCTCAAATCTTTTACCTCGAAGCATAATGACATCAAATCAGCCTATGAATCATTGATCAAAAAGCTCCATGACGAACGCGAGGAAGATCTGCACACTCAATCTTCTACAACCAAGATTGATAAGCCAAGCTGGTTTAGTTCGCTTCGCAAATGGTTTCATAAACAAAGCAGTTTAAGCCAGATGACGACTTCAAACAGCCATAAGAAAAAAAAGCAAATGAAGTTTAAAGTCGATGAAAATGATTACTGTATTATTATAAACAGCAAGATAAAAGGAGTCAAAGAACGCTTCCTTGAAATTAAACTGTCTCCTACATTCATCGACAATGTACCTTGCATTTTGGCTTTAGTAAAAGACACTACCGATCGCGACATGCTAAATCGAATGAAAGAGACGGATAATTACAAAAATACTCTTCTGGCATCAGTATCTCATGAGCTGAGGACTCCACTTAATTGTGTGATCTCCATGCAAGAGGAACTCCGTGATTTCATCGATCCAGAACTCGTCACACGTTATTTGAACCCTGCTATTAACAGCTCAAAGCTACTGTTGACTCTCGTAAACGATATCCTCGATTTCGCGCAAATCCGTGCCGGAAAGCTGCGAGAAACCTACGAAGATTTTGATTTGAGAGAACTACTCACAGAAGCGCTTAATCTGTTTGAAATCCCGCGAAAGAGCCGCGGAATCGAAATGAAATTGGAATGGGATTCCAAGATACCACGTAATTTCTACTCCGACAAAAACAAAATAAACCAAGTCGTCGTGAATCTACTCGGTAATGCGCTCAAATTCACTTTAAAAGGATCAATTCGACTAAGAGCTTTTTATGAAGGACCACGAAGAGTGTGTATAATGGTAAGCGACACGGGATCTGGAATAAAGAAATCCGATATCCCTAAAATATTCTCCGCGTTTGGCAAAATCGAGAATAATCCACTCAATCCAAAGGGGGTAGGACTCGGGCTTAGCATTTCTCAAACAATAGCAAAAAGGCTCGGTCCTCGGGGAAATAAAGGTATTAGCGTCGAGTCTAAGGTTGGAATAGGCTCTCATTTCTATTTTATCATCGAGTCAAAGGAGAAGAGTGTGATGGAAGATCAGGCTGACATGGAGGAAGAAAATCCGCTCCAGGAGGAGGAGGACAAACTAGCAAATGAGGAGGAAGCGAAGGCAAAAGTAAACCTTAACCAGAATGAAGGGGAACTGAACTTCAGTGATGAGGTTTTTGATGACGGAGAGCTTTCAGATCGGCATCATTTCAAGCCTGAGCAAAACATCCAGGGATTCAATAAAATGGCAGAGATGTTCCAAGCGCAAAAGTGTCGGACCCTCTTGGGGGTCGATTCGAGGGGTAGCGGCGGGACTATGCCAGTTAGATACAGCTATCCGAGCGCGAGAGCAGAAATATTCGAGAACCATAGTGGCAATGTCAGAGAATATAAAATTTCAAGCCAACTCAAAATCCCTTTCGACGAGTTGAAACCGATAAACTTTTCCTTGAATGTTGGCCCAAGTCCGAAGGCCTCAGATCTGCTTTCTATAGAAATGAATCAAAAATCCTTCGCAAGTGGGAATTCGCCGGCAGCTGGAAATAATTCCTCGAAGAATAATCTCAACGAGCCTAAGAGCTTTGAGCATGCAATAGTTCAGAGTCAGGCGCTGTCTGACGGCTCTAATGCTGCAGCGCTAAAGTCTCCGAAAAAGACAGCCGAATTCACTTCTTTTACGAATAGAATTACCGAGGATAACAAGAAAGATCCTCCGGCTCAGCAAAAGCAAGCCCAATATATCACAGCAACGACTCATTTGAATGTTGCGATAAACCTGGATCCAAAAACTCGTGGGACAGTGAGTACAACAACGACAAGCAAACTTGCAACCATGACGACTCTCGCTAGCAGGATCTGCAATTGTGAAGATGTATTAATCGTAGATGACAACGATTTTAATATTTTAGCATTGAAACAGATGTTGGAATCTCTAGGTCACAAGGTAGCAACCGCTCTTAATGGAGAAATTGCGATAAGGGTGGTTGTGGATAAGAAAAATAGCAGTTGCTGCAAGGCATTCAAAATCGTGTTCATGGATTGTGATATGCCTGTGAAGAATGGGTACGAAACCACCAAAGAGCTTAGAATGATGCAGAAAGCAGGTTTAATTGCTCATTTTCCGATTGTTGCAACGACTGCGTATGTCAATGAAAGAGAGGTCAACTATTGCTTTGAATGTGGAATGAATGATTACATGAACAAGCCAATGAGAAAGGATAAACTCAAGGATATCATTAAGAAATGGTATAAAAAGTGACTTTGAAAGAAGCGCGTTTTGATGAAAAATATCTTGCAAAAAGCACTAGAAAATCCTTGTTTATCAGAGAATGAGCTATTTGTGAGGGTAGGAAGTGGTGGTTGTACTCGTTGTAATTCGAACCTTTAAGATATTATGTAGAATAGCTATCTTTTTTCATTTTTCTGTGAATTTATTATTCTGACGGTATCAGATAATGAATGACACTCTGTAACAAACATATTACTGGTAAAATGCTTATTTTGAAGAGTCTGAAAGGGAAAATGCTGGATAGTTTTTGTTATGCTATGATTTCAAGAGGACCTTCAATTTTGAGGTAAATGTTAAGAAAATCTCATCGTAATTTGTGAGTAACACATGTGATGTATTGCGATTTAGAATCTTTATTAAAACAAATGATGAACTCTGTCATAGAATATCCGCTGAACAAATAATATAAGTACGGATTTGAGAAAAAAATTTTGGTTACAATAAGCAAATAAATGAAATATTGTACTAATGACCGTGAATTGAGTTGATCAATACAATAATACTTTGGTTTATTTGAGCAAAAGAGAGCTTGCATGAGCTTTTCCATCGAGTTTAGCTTGAACACGTTCTTGTGTCCGTTTTTCAAGAGATTTAAAGTCGTAATAAGCTCCGTGGAATATCTTCCTGCTCTGCATAACCTTTTTCCTGAATTTTGAGTTATTCAGAGCAGCTTATTAGTAAAAATTTCAATAACTAAATTTTCAATGGTAAAAAAAAAACATACCAGCACGAGCCTTCATCCTTTGTTCATTGCCAAACAACTCTTCTTTTAATTCATTCATCAAATGCTGAGGATTGACTCCTCGAGCTCTCCTTGAATTGTACGAAAACATTTCCTCCATAAACGACTTTCGCAATTTTGCCATCATATCCAGAGAAGGAGACAGCTTTTTCTCATAAACCTGTACATAATTTGATTAACAATATTCCACTGAAAACTTTCATTAGCATTTACTTTACTCAATTGATCGAGAAAATCGACTCTTTTGGCACTTTTTTCTGGGCGAAACACTGAATTTTTGTTCGATTCTTTTTGAATTTTCAAATTAAAAAGCGGAGAATCCGGATTCTCTTCGCGATTTAATTTCAATCCTTCAGCCAAGGTCTGCACTGGTTGAATTACAGGTGTAACTGCTCTTTTATCAACGTGATTCATGCTTTTTGATCCGACTAACTTTAAACTATGGGCATCATCAGCGAGATTTGTAATGATATCTCCCTGGAGGACTGGGGATAACCCTACTCGAGAGCCTGGGAAGTTGTTGCTGGGGTATTTCCGTACATCACCAAGAACTTCGTTTAAACTCAGCATAGGAGGTTGCAGTTTTCTTAGTCTGCTGTTAGTGGAAGAGCTTTGCACGTTTGAATTTGCCTTGTGCTGGAGAAAAGGTGTTTTCGGAGGGGTTTGAATGAAGTCTAATATGGGAAAGCTAAACTTTTAACGCAAAGCAACAAGTTACCAGCGCTGCTATGCATGTGCCTCGTAGTCACATGTCCGACATGGAAATGCCTGGTAACGTGTAGGTTCGATTCTTTTCCCTCATTATTTTCTGTAATTGCATTCACAGACATTGAAGAAGTGCGCTTAGGTTCATTGATGAGATTCAGCGTCTCATATGGTGTATAAGTCGGCTGTTTGAAATTAGTTTGGGTCTTTGCGAGTGTTGGACTCTCGGTTGGAGTGCTTAACTGAATGACTGGAAGACTGAATTTTTGCTTTGAGATGGGATTGTTGCCAAGCGAAAATTTTGTGGAGCTTCGCATATTATTTACGACGTTTGTTTTAAGCAAATTTAAGCTTTTTGCATGGTTTTTTGTGAGACCCGGGGTAAATATGAACATGCGATCTGTGTCTAAGTTCCTGGAAGTAGTGTTTTGCACTCCAGTACTTAAGGCCAAACTTGAATTTTCTTATTCAGTTAACAAAGCTGCTCAGCGTGAAGCAAAAGTTACCTTTTCTGCCAGGATGAAGTTGCTCTAAGTTAACTTCATTGGCCTTGAGTAATGTCGTAGAGGAAGGAAGGCTTGGTTTGAGGACTTGGCTCATTAATGCTCACTCTGTCAACAAATACTATTGCGCTTAAAATAATTCGGCTTTAAAAATTTATTCGAAATTCAACACTGAGAGGTGCTGGAAATT
>ENA-UOTX01002194-UOTX01002194.1-compost-metagenome-genome-assembly--contig:-NODE-2194-length-10193-cov-38.674871_pt1 | contig 10193 bp, 8 predicted proteins | sample MGYA00238143_ERZ746982 | MGnify/ENA primary metagenome ERZ746982 (study PRJEB28758, sample SAMN06268862) | compost metagenome | isolation source: single cell | place: USA: California, Emeryville, Joint... | reverse complement strand
AGTAACATGTTACATTAGTATATAATACACACTTGTTAGGCTAATTCCTAATTAAACCAATATTTTTTCAAGGCTTTTTGTTCAATGATTGTCCGATTCCTTTCTGTGAGAACATGTAGAGATTGGTCATATGATTCGCAAGCTGGTAATCTGGAGTTCGAGAAATCAAGCTCAGGAATCTCATGAAATCCGATGGGTTGTTTAGTGGTGGGAATTTCTTATCATCCTATATTAACAAAAGAATTATAAGCATATATTCAGGAGAGAGAGAAAAATAATTTACCTCAGTTTGAGTAACCATCTCTTTCATCATCTTCGTCTTTTTCGCTTTGATTGCTTGGAGCTTCTTTGGTAGTACTTTTAACCTGAAGAATCTCTGGATTTTCCTAGCGGCCTATATAAAGATTGTGGGTTATAAAACATCGCGAGTATATTGAAAATTACATCATTTTCAAGTTTTCTCATCATATTGATTTCATCTCTGTCTATTCCCATTGCAGCATTTCGAACCTTTTTCCCTCTTCGGGAGTCTTTGGTAATAGTAGTAGTCGTAGGCTTCTCAGAGGTAATCTCTTCAGTACTGCCGAGTTTTTGGATTTGCTCAGTCTCCCGAGTTTCAATATTCTCCAGTTTCTCTGATGACAGATTGCCAGCGTCTACGGCATGCGTATTTGTTTCCTCTTCTCTTTGAATTAAGCCTTCCTCAACCTCTTTATGATCAGACTCGATTTTATTTTCCTCTACATCGCTTTCTGGTGCAACCTCTTGTTTCTGTTGTTCTTCAAGCCAAGGATACCCTTCATGAATTTCTTCTGTCTCTATTTCGCCTGTGTCCACTTGCCGGACATCTTCTTCTCTGTTGTCTTCTTCGACACTGATTACGGTATTTTCAACATTTTCAGGCTCTTCGATCCGTGATGCTTCCTCTTGCTTTTCGATTCTTCCTTCATCCATAATTGATGTTTCAGAATCTATAATTTCCTCGTTCGAAACAGTTTCCTGTCCCGCATCCTCTTCTATCATATCATGTTGATCCTCTTCGTTAATTTCTTCTGAATCTTCCACGACTACCTCCTCTGATTTGGGAGGCCATTCAATTTTAGCGAAATGTCCGCGTCTTTCTTTGATAATCGCGCTTTCTGGCTGCACACATTCCAGCAGACGTAAAACTTCATTGTCTTCGTAAATCTCCACAACTTGCTTATTTTCAGGTTCTGATCGGATGGAATCATATTGCTCATAGTAGCACTCAGTCGGTTCACCTTCTTTCACCTTTTTCACGTCATCAGCCGCTATGGACACTTTCTCTCGCGCTAAACGTTGAGCTGCAGGCAGTAAATAACCACTAACAGAAAAAAACTTCCAAGTTGGAGGATCGTCAGGAATAATTTCTGCCTGTCCGCTCTTTAATAATTTATTCCGTAATGGCTTTCGTACAACAATCTCCGGAGAATTGCTTCGGTTTGATTTGTCAATAGAATTGGTGGGCCCGAAATACTCTGAATTATCTTCACGGATCCTACCGTCATCAGAATCAGAGTCTCTAGGCACGTATTCGATTTCAATGTTACTCAATTTGCTAATAGATCCTCTTTTCAAGTTATGGATCTCCTGATTTTCAGAAAGAGGCTCCTCTGCCGCCTTTTTCCTTAGAGTACTCCTTCTTTTCAATGATTTCTTGCGATCCTTTTCAGCTTTTTCAGGATCTATCAAGATAGAAATCCTTGATTTCCGGTGTATTTCTTTCTCAAGGTTTGACATATTCGAAATGTTCAACGGGTTAAGACTCTTACGCGTGCTCCTCCGTTTGATGTCTTTCGACTCAATTGTGTCGAGTCTTTGACTCGTCTCTGAATCAACCTGGCTTTTATCTAACTTCGAGTATCTTTTCAACCTCATCGATTTCTTTCGATCCTTGGTCACTTTCTCCTCTTTTATGATTGTTGGTGGATTCCGAATTAAAGCTTCAACGGGGACAAGCTCTTCTTTCTCATCTTGTTGTTTCTTCTTTTTGGTTCTCTTAGTTCTCTTCTTCTTGGTAGTATCTCTCTCTTCGTCTGCAGAGTCTCCTTCTTCATTCGTTTGTTCAAGAAATCCGGATTTTTGATACTTCGGATCCATGTTGTTGGAAATTTTGTCACTAAACTCGCTTGAGATGGTCAGAAATTTAGGGTCTCCTCTAATCAACTCGTTTTCTAAGTTACGTTCGACGCTTTTGCTTTGTAGGTAGGCTCTTTCGTTCAGAACGGGGCTCGCTTCGTTTTGGTGACCTTTTTGAGTGGTGCGCTTGATGGAAGGACTGGTAAAAGTTTCTGAATATTCTTCTCTTGCAACCTGATGTTGGTTTGAATTGAAATGATCCTTATCGTAGTTGTGCTGACTAAATGGCTGGAGCGTATGCTTTTCAGCTGTTCTACTCACATCCGCTGTGGATGGATTGTATTGGTCGTAAACGCTCCTTGCAGACTTGATTTCTGGAAAGAATATGCCAAAATTATCAGAACGTGGAGGCGAGTGCTCCCTTTTCAAATTGCTTGATAAGACATTGCTTTTCCCTGCCAAGTAATGATATTCTTCATATCTTTCCTCGCCAATAAAGACTCTGGCTTCAGTATCAATGAATTCCTGTCTTAGAGTTGAAGATTTTGGGTTTTGAAGAATTTCTTTTTGTTGATTTGCAATGTAATGGATGGAGGAAGCAAGCTTTTCGCTGGTGTCTATTTCTCTCATCAAGTCGGTTCTTGCGGTATTTGCTTGGGAAATTGATCCTGTTTCGGATTGATACTGATCTGCAATTTGCTCTGGAGCAGGATTTAGATAATTTTTGTCACCCTTGGTCTCAAGAGTCATTTCTTTGCTGACTATGACCTCCTCATACTGAATTGGATTGTTTTGAGAGGAGGAAGCAAGTTTTTCTTTGGATTCCATTGCTGCTGCTGAGTCTTTTCTCACAGAATTCTCTTTTGAAATTAAGGCAGATTCTGTCTGATACTCATTCGGAGTCAGCAATTGATTTGGGTTTTGTTCACTTTTCACGGACTCTTTGTTGAAGACAACTTCTTCGGGTTGTGTCATCGAGTAATTTGTTTCTGATTCATATTTGAAGGCTTCATTAATATCAATATTCGAGCTGCTTGGTATTTCCCTATTCTCACTCTTTGGGGGAGCGAATTCAGAAACTTCAGTAATCTTACGAACCGACTTTGTATCCATAGTAGTATTTAATGGTTCCTTGACTTCCTCTTCATCTTCTTTCGCCGGAGTTGTTGATGACCTTCTCGGTTGCTGTGTTTGAGAAGCCAGCCTTGTACTCGCTTCGACATTTTCACTATCGGCTGAATCTGGAACCTGTTGTATCGTTTGGACAGTCCTCTCAGCCAATCCCTCAGGAGTGACTGATTTTTCTATGGAGGTTTTCATTTCTTCATTTATGATTTCAGGGTTAGATTCTTTCAATTCGTTCAAGTTTTTCGGTTTCTCCACATCAATCGGTTGCGAATATTCTTGTGAAATTTGAGTTTGAGGAACTGAGGTAACATCATGAGCTCTGTTTTCTGAATTTTGAATGCTGCCGAATTCCGTCAATTTTTCTTTAGAATCATCGTTTCCAATAGCCGCTTTCTTATCCATTTCTCTCGGCTGTCTGATCTCTGAACGTTCTTCCATTCTTGGTTGTATTTCTTCTGAAGCAAATTTGCCCGTCTCTTGCATAAGATCTTGCTTTTCGTCTAGCCGATGCACTACAGGCATTTGAGAATAGTACGGTTGGTTATGCTCCCTTAAACTCGAGTAATTTTCTTTAGTTCTAATATTCTCGATCGGTTGAGTCCTGTTATCCTCGAATCTTCCAGTATCTGAAAACTCTTTCAGATTGCTTACCCTAAAACTCCCTTGATGAAAAACAGTTTCAGGATTATTCTCAATGGCTGCTTGAATCGCCACGCTTCGAGTGTCTGGCTTTTTATAAGGCAATGTAGACTCATACTTGAATTCATCTCTGCCTCTCATTTGAAAATCTGGACCTTTCCGTATTAGCTCTGTTTCAAAGACGCGGTTGTTTTCATTTTGGAGTTCAAAACTCTTGATTCTTCTTCTTTCCTCAGGGTTTACCACTGTCAAACTCGATTTTTTAGGATAATTGCCCATCTCATCCTCATATTCTTGATTTTTCTTTCCGGAACTTCGATAAATCTCGTGATAATTTTCTTCGTTTTCAATCAGCACATCGTGCCTTATTATAGATTTCTCTAGTCAAAAAGCTTAGATTAATCTAACCAATAACTCTTTTACTACTTTTGATGACTTCACTATTCGTTAAAGTAATTGAATCTTGCTTCTCTCTTGATACAGAATCAGAAACTCTCTGCAAAGGATTCTTGCCTTTCTGACCGTTTTTCGATGATTCTTCTGTATTATTTCTCGGTTCGGGACTCTTTGCATCATATTCTATATCATTATCTTCCATATCCTCTTTTTCTAACCGGCTTATCCTACCTTTTCGCCCACTCAACCTCTTTAGTTTCTTTTTTGGTGTTCTACTAGCCGAACCTTCAGTCCTAATCGCTACTTTAGAGCTATTTCTCTTCATTGATCTCTCGCGTGGCTCCTGCTTTTCATCATTATCTGGCTCTGTTGTGAACCGCTCCCTCTTCCAAATTTTCGCGCTCGGTTCAAACGTAATGACATTCTCATCCTCCGAATTCTCATTCAGTTTTCTAATTTTGCTATTTCGTGTTTTTCCTTCAAATTTCTTCGCCCTACTCGAGCCTCTTTTGATTAATTTTTCTGAAGAGTTAGGTTCATCATTCCGCAAGCTTCTCCGCACTGATTTTTTCCTGGTGCTATTATTCGGAGTTAAAGACCTTCTTTTCTTTGACACAGAGCTTTCTAACTCCTTCTTTTTTGGTTTAATGTCCAACTGTATTCTGAAAAACTCAAGCATGTGCTCATATTTCTCCGGATTCTCTTTTTTTAGCTTGGAATGGTTGAGTAGACTTGCAATGTTCTATATTATTTCATTAGAAAATGAATTAAGGCAGCATTCACCTTAAATGTGCGATTTTTTCCTAATGTATAGCGTTTTTCAAAAGGAACAATGCTGCAAATAAGGGATTGAGTGTCTGATATTGAAGTAATTATACTTGAGCCGCGCGAGGTTTTCTGTAATTCTTGCTGGAGTTACTTCTGCGCTCCTACACCAAGATAATTCCCATTAAATCATTGATTAGAGCTGTTGTTTCTACCGCTGCTTGTTTGGTGAGCTCCAGACTGGGTTACCGTATCGGTCTATAATATAGCTGAGTAAAGATGCAGTCAAAAGCCAATCACCTTTAGGGATAGGTTCTGGGTCCATTGCGATACTCATTAGCAGATTTGCGTCGATAGCTGCTTCTGATGCATTCCTTTTCAAAAACCGGTTTTCTACTCATAAATGTAAAGTGTTGCGATAGTTGATGTTGTTACGACTCTTCTTTCCCATTGAAGGTTTCGTCTTCGAGTGATGGTCAATCAGAGGTGTTTCTTTATCTTCTCTGTCGAGAATTAATAAATTTTATTTATCGAGTGATGCAATAAATTTTATTATCATCCAACTGTATCTTTACAGTTTATCCTTTATCATTGGCAGAGTATTCAAACGCATTTCACTTGAATAAACATTCTTTCAGAAACTCCTCAGCTTTATCATTTATTTAGTTATAACGTTCGGGTTAGTTCTAGCAACGATTTTCCTTAACAAATAAGGTGACTAAAAAAATTACAAGATTCATATTATTAATTATTAATCAACATGCCATGTTCAAACCTAAAAGTCCTAACGGGGTAATTCCTAAAAAATACAATACAAGTGTTGAATTAAAGCTCACTGCTTTCTGAAATTCTTTATTTGGCACGGGAACTTTTCTTTGTTTGTTTCAGAGTGATACTCTCTTTTATCGCTTTTCTAATCATTTCTTTGAGCTCTTCTTCGGTTGGATCGATAAACATTTTTGGAAGCTCTCTTGCTTTCGTGGGAACATATCCAGTATAAATCTCCGGGTTTTTCTTCAATATCATCTCCTCCATTGACCTCTTTTTGGAGTAGGTCCTTTTGGTTGGTTTTTTTTCCGTGATAAAGAATTTAGCATATTCATGTTGTTTGCGGTCCTATTTCAAGGAGATATTATTAGATCCTCATGCAAATGTTATCATTATTTACATCTTCATCCATTCCATGAAGCCAATCCATGTAATCAGACAACTTCTCTCTGTATTCAGCAACTCTTTGCCAATAGAACTCATTTACGATGCGATTTCTAATCTCCTCTTCTTCTTTAGTTTCGAACCGAATCGTTGGTCTTTTCCTAAGTAGACAAGCGTAAGCGCTTCTTTCAAAGGAGAATGATTACTGCTGTTGTAGCTCACTGAACTCGGCAGCAACTTTTGGATAGACCATGTCCCAGTTAATACGGATCCCTTGCTTAAACACCAATTTCTTCGTGCGATATGCTTTGATCCCCATTTGTATCTTTTCAACTAATATCGTCTTAATGAAACCAACTTAAATAATATCCCTGTACTTCTTGTAGTGAAAGCAGTGAATTTTGTCATGACGAAGTGAACTTTCGAACTGCGTTTGAGGAAATCAACCAAAATCGTTTCCGCTTTTTTGGCTTTTGCTTTGTGAGTATGCTGAGAGTACATTTGTAAGGAACTATTCATATATTGTAGCGTGATTCGAAGGGTAAATTCAATGAAATTACTTAAGAACATCGATCCCCAAACGTTTCCTGAAGGACAATCCGCGACTGAGTAAACGCTTTTTAACACACTGCCTCCAACGTAGTATCAGCCGTCTTATTTTCGCTAGTCTCACTTGATACTTCTTGTACCTCTATGGATTTAACATAAGTTCTCAGTGAGCCCACTGTAATCATTACATTCAGCTGATAACGGAAACCGGCACATAAATTCTGACAAGCAATGAGCATTAAATGGTGTTTCTGCTTGGTCTCTTTGATTTCTAGCTCTCTCATTCTCTGATTGCTCCAGCTCCGTAGAGAAGTGCGCAAGTCGTTCTTGAGCACATTAAATGAAAACTTTTGTTTTTTTAACATATCAAGTTCCTGCTTTTTCGTCAAAACACGATGGAAATTTTCACTTGAGTGAGTCTAGCCATAGCATTAGGACCACATTAAATAGTAATAAGCGAATACCTTGCGAAGGAGCATATTTTCCAGCTTGATCTCAGGCTTGAGTTCATGTATCTTTTGTTTATTCACTTCAATGATATTGATACCATTAGAGCGTTCCATTCTCTCAGCCCTTCTCCTCTCTTGAATCTCCCCTAATGTTTCGATATGTTAACAACCAACTGGCATCTCAAAATCACTGATTTCTCTGGCAAATTCATCTGTGTATACATAATCAGGCAATTGATTAGGTCCTTTCTTTCTGCTTGCGATAAAATTATGCACTTCTGGGTTAGGGTTATTGGGATCAGCAGCGGCGCTGTTGCTGTTGGCAGCTTGAGTCTCCGCTGTCGGTCCAAAAGTAAACCGCATGGTTACCATTCCTTCGCCGTCGGGAATAATAGCAAAATATAAATTTTGACACTGAAATGTTGGTTTTTTCTCTCCGTCAAACACTTTGAATGCTTTAGACTGACAAATACACGTGATGAAGGAGGGGAATGCTCAATGGAAAGTACCTCAAATGTGTGGTCTGCGGTTAAATTATTCGGCCTGCGCACAGTTCGCGACACGAAAGCCGTGATTTTCCCGACGCTTTCATCATGCTTAAACGCTGAGAAATAGATTAAACGCTGCCATTTATCAGATTTGTTTACTGAGTTTAAGAGGCGAACGACTGCCTTTAACAAATATAGCAAAGTAGCGAAACTTTGACTTCTCCAGATAAAACTCATTGGGTTCATTTGGTTTCAGCTCGACTAGAATATCACGAAATTTAGGCATAATTCAGCGCATTAGAAGATACTCTGCTCCTCAATTGCCAGTCTAAGTTCGCGGTTTTTCTTATTCACCTCCTCTCGCAGCTTCGTAGCAAGATCAATGTAAAAATTTTCATCGTCGACTTTCGGCATTTTGTGATCTTGCAGAATTGTGAGGTATTTCGCAAACGCTGGACTCTTTACAAAAGTAAGTCTCTCCTGCATATTTATATGCCCTTTGCTGGTTTCTTCATGTTTATTGAAAAAACTCATCGTGCGAGCAAAATTCGCGTTTGCCTCCTGGATGATACTGACTGGTTTATCGTAATCCTCAATTGCAGATAATTTACGATTAAGCCTCTTAAGCTCGTCCAACTTCTGAGACATTGGTCCTACTGGCATCTTTATTTCAGCTTTCGGAGACTGAGTAGCAGTCATACTCTTCCGAGTGCCTCTCCGATTTGCTCTAAAAGAATTATTTCTGCCTGGTGTAGTGTATTGGGATAGCGCTCGCGGCGTGGAAGTACCTGACGCAATTCTCTCTGCTGGATTTTGCGAGAAAGGTCTATGGTGATCTGATTGGTCTTCGTGGAATTTAATAGACGCATCTTCAAAGCGAGAATTCTTCCTTGAGTGAAGTTTGCTATGAATACCATCGATTAAAGAGTTATTTTGCGATGAGACGACTGAAGAGCTTTTCTGGTGCTGGGGATGTGCTTTGAAGTAATTCGCAGCTGAAAATTGATCTGATCCGGGCATTTGAGGAGAGGTAAGCTGCAGAGAGCCTGCACGAACAGACCGCGTGCTTGAAGTACCGTGTAATGCAGTAGAAGGCCCTGAAATGAAAGAGTTTCTTTGAGATTCGGGAAAAGAACTTTGGTTTTTTCCTCTATTTCGCATTGTGACTCAGGGATAATTTTATTGCGCTTATAGTGAATATTATAAATGTATAACTTATGGTCTCATAAACCATAGCATATCCTCTCCGTAATCCAAGTAACGTTCTCCGAGTAGTCAGACTGATGTCCTTTTCTCACGAAGTTGTTTTTTTCAAATGGCCGAGTAAGCCTTGCATTCAGAATACCTTAAATTTCATTTAATTGGTTTCACTCTAGCAATAACTGTAAAAGATAATGTTCTTATCAGAAAAGAATGCTAAATCGCAAACGTAATAGCGTGTTTATTTTCGGCCAAGTGATCATATGGCTCGCAAGAATATAAAATATAATACATCAATCACGAAAAACAGCCATTTTGTGTGAAACAAGTAATTTAATAAGATATTATTATTACAATAACACAGACATTTCTCAGCTATGTTACAAATTGCTTTGTTTTTCCTATTATTACAAAACCTGATCCAAGCGATCAGCGCAGCCTCATTTTTTCTGAGGATAATACTTCGAAAAAATCAGCTTGAACAATTTCGGATTCCTCGTATCTAGAAGTTGCTTGTAACTATTTTCAATGTGATCGAGATCAAATGGTTCGTCTTCATTAGAAAGCTGCGTTTGTACTGGTAAAGGGTTTAATTTTGTATGAGATCCTAACTGCAACGACGCGAGATCAGGTGGCTGATTCCAGGTCTCAAGCACCGGTTTGAGCGCTATTTGCATTTTTTTAGGGCTCGACGGCATTAAGGCTAACGGCCTATGCTCAAAAGATTTATGTTTGCCTGGAGATAGATCATTAATCGCGGACTGCAATTTGTCTTGCGAAACTGGTTCTACACCTCTTAAATGGATGTTTCTGCCTCCATAACCATTCATTTCTTTGAATTTATTATAAATTTCTTGTCCCATGCGCTCTCGTTGTCTTGGAGGATGAGGTTGAAGTTGTTTGGATTCCTCAGGGAAAGGGTTTACTCTTGGTTCATCCATAAATCTGGGGTTTGACATAGATCGATGGTGCTTAGTTGGTGGCTCACGGACAGTGTCATTTAATTCTCTGCTTTTTACATTTGTTGTGTAGGAGTTAATGATAAAAGATCCGTTTTTCTTCTTGCCAGGGGTGATAAAGGTTGTATCCTTGTAATATCTTTCTTGAAAATCGTTTAAAGTATCGTTAGGGCTAGCCTGGTTGATACGAGGAAGCAGAGTGACTGGGTGAGGCCGACGGACGAAGGAATTGTTGATGCTACTGCTTCGTGGGTCGTCAAAAGATCGGTTAAGTCGGTCAGCACACATTCATTTTTCAATTTTATGAGTTGCAATAAATTAGAGCTGTTTTTATTGTTGAGTATATCAAATGTTGGAAAATAACAAAG
>ENA-UOTX01002193-UOTX01002193.1-compost-metagenome-genome-assembly--contig:-NODE-2193-length-10201-cov-3.632556_pt1 | contig 10201 bp, 5 predicted proteins | sample MGYA00238143_ERZ746982 | MGnify/ENA primary metagenome ERZ746982 (study PRJEB28758, sample SAMN06268862) | compost metagenome | isolation source: single cell | place: USA: California, Emeryville, Joint... | reverse complement strand
CAACAGCAGCCTGTTCTCTCGTTAGCGCTCCGGTTTGCATCGTGTAGTACCTTACTAAATTTATTGCCAAGGCGGTGGCGGTGAACAATGTTGCAGTGAGCTCCTTCAGTTGAGTTTCACGTAACTTAACATCTTTACCCTTTTTCAGAGCCTCTTCGAGGTTCTCGGCCATTATTTTGGTCAGCTTCTCAGCAGCGTTGTCGTAGCACAAGTCGAAGAAACCGATGTAATGCCGAGCAACCAAATTTGATACCACCTGGAGGTCAGTTCCAGACTTTCCGAGCAAATCTAGGTCATTATGGAGAACATTCCAGAGCGTGTTGAGCTTCTGGAGATCTTCAGAGAGCAGTTTCTCATCTTTCAATTTGTTTGTCAGCTTTTGAGATAAATTATAATCGAGGAACTCAAAGATCGAAAACAGAGACTCCAGCTCGAAGTAATTCATCATGTCCTCAGGTTTCGTTTCTCCATGGATAACTTCAATAAGGAACTCAGAAAGTTTGAATTCTGTATTTGTTTTCAACGATGTCTGCAAGTTAGCGCCGTATTTGCTCACAATGAGTCTGTGATTGTCCGCGTTTAAGCGCGAAATCACGGTGTTCCTGATCATTTTTAGGCAGGCAGTCTGATTTTCAGCGTCTATTCGATTCAGCAGATTGATAATGCTCTTACCGATGGCGGAGTCTTTCTTAACTAACGGAAGATTGGTAAAGGCTTCCAACACAACGAGAAGCGATTCTTGGAGTGTTTTCATCAGAGGCTTTGCTTCAGCTTCCTTCTCGAAACCCTGAGTCTGTGATTTCTCGAATAAATCGTCAAGCATGAGAATAAATCCTTTAATATCCAAGCAATAGCCCCAAAAATCAGAAACGGTGCAGTATTTTTCAACATCATGTATCTCTTGGAAGCGTACCAGATGAGTATTTAAGCGCTGATAATTAGATAATAGGCTCTTTTTGTAAGCATTGATAACTTTAACCACCTGCGGATAGTTTTTGTCTTCGATCATTTGCTCATACAGACTCCTCTTGAGTAGATTCAGATCACTCATTTCAAAGTCCCGATAGTCAGGTTCAGCATCGACATTGACGATCGGCCTCGTGTTGAAATTCATATAGATGTGAGTGCATAGATACTCTATGTAGCCGCTGGTATGCAAAGATCTCACGTAATCAGCTCGATTTGATCCAATGTGGCCAATAGTGACAGGAATCTGAGATAGCACGTCGGAATAAACTGGGTTAGCGTAAGAAAACGCTATAGTAAACTCAAACAGTTTCTCGAACTGCTGTGGTGTGAGGATGAGATCTTCGCTGTTTTTGAGAATTCTTGAGCCTTGTGTACCTATCAAAGCTGCAAGATAGAAACCGAAATGATAGCACACGAGTTGATATGTCAATTCTTGTTCTTTCAAATTTATCTTAGCTCGTAAGTCTTCGAAGTATTTTAAAACAGAATCGATTTTCAAGTCTTTGACGAATTGATCCATGAGCTCTCTTTCTGTGTATTCGTTCGCAAGAGTTAACGCCACAGTGCTTGTAACCATAAAGGAATAGAGATTTAGCAGGACAAATTTCGTCAGAGACGGATCTGTCTCCACAAGCCTCTTAATCGCTGGGGTAACTACTCCTTCCAGTTGGAATATCTTCTCAACCATCTTCTGAACCACACTGAAGGCATTCATGCAGAATTTTTGCAACTCTTGACCTTGCAATCTCCATTGAAATTCGTACCTCAAGAATCTTGAGATGGTTATCAGTGCAAAGGTCTCCAATCCTGAGGTCAGAACATTGGAATATTCTTCTGTAATCACTTGAAATAGCTCTGGCCTGACGAAATCGTACTTGGTGATTATACTTGCGGTCTCTTCCGCCAATGCTATATTTTTATTCGTTTGCATTTCATCGATCATGTCGAGAATCTGCAAAATGTGATCATAATAGACAATTTCTGGAGCGTTGAACAACAGTTTTGATGACGATTTTGTTTGTTTGACTTCTTTGTGATGCGCTCGAATGTTCATTAGCAGTGTGAAGAGTCGCACGGTATTAGGCGAATACCATGCATCAAAGAACGCCTTCATAGCAAGCTCCAAATTAAATGTTTTGGCGTCTGGATGTTGCAAGCATTCCAAGTAGAAATTGTAGGTAGAATGAATAGCCGCAAGCCCTTCCATTACAAACTCGAATTCAATACTAAAGAGCTTTTTTGGATTTTGTGCTAAGGTAGCTGCCTTCTGGAGAATGAGAAGAGCTTGGCTCCTTATCGGGACGAGGTCTTGTAATGATTCTCCTTGAGATATTATCAAGTAATTGGTAACTCCAGAAGCAAAATACTGCGTGTAGGCAATAGAAGCAACCGCCTCTGGACTTAATTCTTCATTCAAAACCCACTGTATAAATTTAAAGAATCCAACAACCACACTGATCCCAAGCTCGTCCGCTCTCGCATCACTTCCCACTTCCATACCCATAACCGTTTCGATTAGCCAAGTATGAAGCAACTTGAAATTCTTTCTGAGAATGTCTTTATCTTCGAAACTCGAGAAGAACTTTTCACAATGAGGAGCGATTTTGTCGCCGGTAAGCATCATGGAGCAAGCTTCGAGAAAAATCCCTTTCAAATCTCCCAGGTATTGTAATTCTCGGAATGAGGAAATCTTATTAATCAATTTAACTGTGTCCAATTGGTAATAATTCAATATCCAGTTTATAGTGTTTGTGAACTGTTTAAATGTGAATGCAGCCACCATCGATTTTGGAGGTCCTATTGTCGATTGCAAAGATCCCATTTCATCATCTTTGTTCAAATCCAACATTAGAACCCTCATCATCTTGTGGACCTTCAGGTCTACTCGCACGCTCCTTGAATGGTACATCATATATTTCAGCAGGATCAGAGGGAGCGCACTCTGGTGCCAGAATTTATAAACGGAGCAGAGCCTGATCATACAATCAGCTATTCTTTCAAAAAATGCCTCGAACTCGTCAAGAGCTGCCTCGAATTTGACTTTATCATGCTTCTGGGGTGCTCTAACGTACTGAAGAGTAGTTTCTTCGAGCTGTTGGTCCTTGTTTCCGGCAATTTCTTCGATGCAGATCAATAAATTCATGATGTTAAGAGTAGTTGGCATCGGGTCTACTCCTTCCTGGGTCAGAATATCGATACAGTTTTGAGCGTAGTATCTCTTCATGGTGAAAAACTCAAACGCGTCGATAAGTTTGTTTTCATCCTCTGCTTTCTTGAGACTTCCTTCATATGCTAAAACATATTCAGCGATTTCAGGCTAGCCAAGTTAGGAATGGTATATAGGGATCAAGGTTACGCTATAAGTGAAACTTTCACAGTGCTTTAGAGTCTCCCTTTGGAGAGCTTGCCTTAGAACTTCATTCTTCTGAATCATTAGATCAATAAGTATTAAATGAGTTTTATATTTTTTGAGTGATTTTAACTTAAGGTTAGAAATGTCACGGTATCCTGTGTTAAAGATGTTTAAAATTCATCAATCCAGTCAAATACCGTTCTGAATAAATTATCAATACTCAAAAAATGAATTCGTGAAGATTCATGTGTCTTTCCTGCTTTGTGATTTCGAATGAACAGTTAGTGCTTCCTTTGAGACTAATATTTTTCGTTGATACTTGCTACTATACCAACAAAATGCATTTTCCCCTCAATATATTCTCCTAATGAAATAATTGGTTGTCTGCTTAATCTGATTCAAGTTCTCAATAGTTAGGTTCCATTCTAGATCATAACCAAAGGCAGAGTAGAGTGTATTCATTCTCTTTGGATTACGTTCCCAATGTCTTGGCTATGAAGCCCTAGGTTCACTCTATACTGACAAGATTTACTATTTCAGCTCAAAATGGATACGTTAATTATCCTCCGTCAAAGTGTTATTTTCGTAGTTTTTAAGAAGATGGAATACAAATTCAGTTTTCAAAAGAAGTAAGTTTAAAGACTACTAATTTCATTAATCAGTAAGACCAAGTAATTATCTCCTATCCGTAAATCAGTATAAAGGACCCCAAGTAAATCTCTGAAGTAAATAAATGTATTTTATCTGATTTATATTTTATATTTGGTTTCTATTTCAAATATTTCGAGGATTTATAATGTTGTTGGTAATTTCCAGCTTTAAAACTATAGTGTCAAACGGCCGCTAAGCAATACAAGTTTATTCGGCCTGATAGTTAATTATTTGACTGTCGCATCTCGATTCACGCTATTTCAGCTTCGTAGGTCCGAATAGATTGTAATATGCTTGCTCGAGTGGTGTTTGACATAATAGAAACATAGAGGTATCAAAATTGGTATATATGCGTAAGTTGCTTTCTGTATAAGATTGGTAAAGAGGATTAAATGAAATATTTTGTAAAAAGACATTGGATTTGATAACAATTGTAATCCGATATAGGAATTCTTATTCTTCAATTCTAACTGTAAGGATAATCGATTTTAATTTAAATGAAAATAAAAGGAACTTCTCAAAATTTGTTAACTATTGCGTCTAAACCTTGTATGCACACTCAGTGCATTACAAAGAATGGTTCGATATCCGAACCATGATGAAGTTTTCTGTACGCAATGGTGACTCTGGTGATGTGATGTCCGCGGCCGCCTTCTAGGTCACCGACTTCAAGTGTGTATTTGAGGCAGATATCTCCGTTACAAGAGAATTAAAGAGCAAGACCCACTGGTAAAAGCAGTTTATGAGATTTGATAAAGGAAACCGCTATTATCTAAGAAGAATATTTTCATTGTATGAATAATGTATAGATAATATATCATATCAACAGTATCAGCACATTTTGTTCATATTATCTAGATTTCATGACTATAATGGCAAAAAAAGCTCCATTGAAACTTCAATTGCTTAAACCTGGCACACCGAGCCGATACAAATGAAATATAAGCGAAACAAGGCAAATAATGGAATTTTCGATAAACAGAAAACAATTCATCCAGCACTAGATATTGTATACTTGCTCCCATGGATGATCTGCTGCATCGCTCAAGCATCTCGAAAGCATATCATGACAGAACTGGTTGTCATATTTCAGGGACAGACTCTAAATAAGCAAAGCATTATTTACATTTCCAGTTATTAAAATGTCTCTTCTTACCTTATGATAGTAAGTTATTGCTTTGTAGAGTTGATTGTTAATATGATGAGTAAAAGCCAGCGAGAAGTAAGTGTTCGGATTCTTCGAGTTCAGCGAAATGCACTTCTCAAAGTATAAAATAGCGTTCTTGTAGTCTCTATTCATGATTTCAACCATTTTGTTAGAGACCACTATAGCAAGATCATCTTTACTTCATTTTTCTATATGTTTGAGCTAAATTAGAGAATATGGTTTCTAGAACCCATGAGGTCGGGTTATCGCATAGATTGACAGCAGCGATGAAAGTATCTCTGGCTTCGGCATAATTTTTCTGCTTCAAAAGGATCGCTCCGATCTCATTCAAGATCAAAGGATCATTAGGATTGATTTCTTTTGCCTGCTGCAATGATAATTTCGCTGAATTGAGATTATTCGTTCTGAAATACTCCATTCCAATGTATAAATGAGCTAGATAACATCTACAATTTTATTAGAGTTCAAATCAATGATAAAGCGAATACCCTGGGAAAAGACGAGAGCATGTACGGTAGACAGCCATGGCCTGATCGGATTCATCTTGAATCGCGAACGAATGAGCAAACCCGATCCAACTGTATGTGAAGTTTCGGTCGAGGTTATTGGCTTTCTGGAAGTATTTGCGGGCTATCTCGTATTTCTTTGCGAGGAAGTAATAAACACCCTTTAATAATATTATATGCTCTTCTTCTCAAAGGATGGTTCTTACCACAGCGAACCATGCTAATGGATGGGTGCTGTAATTTTCCACAAGGTTATGTGCGCATGAATATAGCTCTCCCATGTAATTGAACTCCAAGAGGCAAATACAATAGATTGGAATAATGTCGAAGTAAAGCGGATCTTGCTGGATTGCTCTGTTATTAAAGTTGAAGTAAAGCTTAGACACGAGACTAAAAAGTGTTTACTTGATGGAAATTTCGTATGCCTTGTTGATATCGTACGTGGAATAAGCGTTCTTCGCTTTGATACAGAGGATATCGATATTATCTTTTGCGTTAAGCGCTTCAAACAAATTCTCTGGCTTCAGTTGGCTGAGCTCGGTTGGAACCGGAACCTCCTCTTTCATCGTAAGATCATCGTCTTCCTTCGATTGTGAGAATCCTTTTATGCTTTCTAAGGTTTATATGGGGTTACCTTAATTCGAGACATATAGAATTTCTTTATCCAAATATCTTCAGGGTTGAAATTCAAAAGGCTCAGGAGCTGTTTCTCTGTACAGAAAATTGTTAAATAATCAACATAAAGAGAGAGAGATTGTAATTACTCTCAGGATTAGTTAAAAGGTAGCAGTCGATGAGCCGATTGAACGCCTCGATGCAAGTTGGGTCTTTCTTCAAGCATTCAAAATAGCAATTGACAGCATAGAGCTTGTTTTCTTGGGCTTCATAGCATTGTGCTTTCAGTAAGAGTTTCAATGAATCGAGCTTTGGGTTTTGAATTTGCACATCAACGGGGTATTCGAGGATGCTCAAACACAATTCGTGTTGCTTGTTCTTGATCTATACGCCAATTAGTTTGATGTAAGAGGAGACAGAATTGAAGATACCAATGATCTTGCAGCCAATATTTGGAAATTTTGATTATAGTTCAGCAGTTTGTATTTGACAAATAGACTGTGGACTTTCTTGTAGTCAGCGTTATGGTAGAAACACTCTCCCATCAAGTAGACGACCATTGGGTTATTATCTGTAAGGGTAAGGAGCTTATCGCAGAAGAAGATAGCATCTTTATGGGATTGTAGCTGGAGGTTTTCGATAACGAGGGTATAGAGTCGTCGCAGAGAAGGATTTTGGTTTAGAATATCATTAAATTGCTTCGCTTCAGGGAAGGTTTCGGCAAACTCCGAGGTGAGTTCGTTGTTAGAGCATTTAAAGTAATATCCGTAGATTTCCGAGGCGTAGTTACTACGTTGGGTCCTGGTTGTGGAGATAGATGTTTTTTTTGTTGATATTGACATTTAGTGCTTTCAAATTTTCAAATTTTTTTATCAAATTATCTAAGTAGACTTTGAATATAGATTCTTTTGCGCCTTTATTTTCGTACAGTTATTTAATCTTGTTTATAATAAGTGAAATCAAGAGCCAGAAAATTTAAAACGTTTGTTCAGAAAAACTCTCCCATTCAAACCTCTGAAATGATGGCGTATGGGAGACCTATGAGACATTTCCATCATCGTTCTTTATCAAAATCCACAAAAAACGTAGAATCGGAATCAGCGTCAACATACATTCATTCCTTTGCAAATATTAAAGAGGATTTTAGTTCAATTTCTCAGTGGAATTAATATAGAAAACCTGAAAAAACTATTGAAAAAGTATGGAGATGAAAATTTATATCAAACTATCTGTTGCCGCTAAAAAATTGCGTGAAAAACTACAAAACAAGTTCTAAATGTGAATAATAGCTCATAACTAGGGTTTTTTTTCTCTTTGAGCTGCTTCTCGCCATGATTGACTGAAATTGTCAAGCTGCGCCATAAACTCTTGATGAAAACCCACTGGCTCTTCGTTGTTTTCTGGCTTGAGCACTAATCCCATGTTCAGTTTCAGTTTTTCCATTGACTTCGACTGTGGTTTTAATCCTCCAACGTTCATCGTGTTACCTTCTTTCACAAAGTCTATCGGCGCCTTTTTACTCGCCTCCAATTCTCGATAATCATACAAACAGAGGTCACTTTGTGAATTTTCCTGACTTAACTCTGAGCCCTCATCATGATTCTGAAAATGCATATTATTCACACGCTTTTCATTCATTAACCCTATTTTAGCATCACTGCTCTGATCATCATGTTTTTCCAATTTTTCATTCTTGTTTGTCTGCTGAACTCCGCTAATTTTTGAAGAAGAAGTGAATTTTTTTGTAAGATTTCTAATCTTCTCAGTTTTTTCAGCTTGCATATTTGAATTTTTGTGTCCAACTAGCTCTTTCTTGGAAAAAGACTGAGGATTTTTCTGCTTGAACACCTCACTCTGATTTGATCCTTTCGAATTCGATCTTCTTTCAGCAGAGGAAGCTCTAGTTACCTTCTGCCGCCCAACTTCCGAAAGTATTTTTATATACTCTGCCTCTCGTCGCTTCAAATCTGTGATAATCGCGTGCTGTTTCTCTAAAATTTCCACTATTCGTCCCAGTTCTGCATCAGTAAAATCCTCTCTTCTGACACCGTTCTCTCGATTTAACCGCATCCCACTGTCCATCAAAACTCGATACTGCTTCGAATCTGCAGTTTCTTCAGCAAGGCCAAGCTGTGAGATAAAATTCCATAGTTTCCCATTCTCTTCCTCTACTTTCTTTACCCTATCCTCAAGCTCCCTATTTCTTGTCCTTAGTCTCTCGATCTCATTTGCGTCGGTCTCTTTATGCTTGCTATCTCGCTCGTTCGCTTGAACTTGAGCGAAATTCATGATCTTCATCATCTGGTACTTCATTTTCATCGCGATTTTAGCGTTTTCTTGCTCTCGGTCTCGGAGCACGTTACAAGTTTCAAGAAATGCTGGAATCATCTTGCTGAGGTCACGACTGTCGTTTAAGATGAAATTATTCTTAAGAGAAGGTCTCGCAGCTGGTTTCGTCTCGAGAGTGTCTTTGATCCCGCTGTCTTCGAAACTAGGGGCATTGTGCACAATAGTGGACTTGGCGAGACGGTCGGTGCGGTTACTAGTGGTTCGCCTTTCCCGGTTTGTCGTTTTGAGGAGAAAATTCATATCTTTTCGAAGATTGCTGGCTGAAGCCGTTTTTCTTTTTGTTTCAGTCAACTTTGGGGATAGCGTTGCTGCTTGAGGTGACAGTTTTAAGTAAAATGCGAGTTTCCCTTTCTCAGTTTTATTGTCCGACTTTGTGTCATGATCAGTTTTGGATTGAGATCTTGATTTTTTGTTGGTATTGCCAGCCGCTCCGGTCGGAATGTCGTCCCCTTGATGGATCAGAGGCTGTGAATTATCGATGAAGTCCCTGCTAAGAGTTGTATCTTGAATTTTCATGTGTGATTTCATTGAGGAATTGTAATGTTTCTGAGTATTCGACGTTTCGGATAAATTTAATTTTTTTGTTATGATTAAACCATAGCAACGTTGCGTTCTTTCAAACATTTCAGTATATAATTTATGAGTAATTATTTAGTATTATGGTATTAGGCGATCGAGTCAAGAAATCAAGTGAAAATAAGAGCATTTATTAGAACAAAGTTTGAAACGAAACAAAAGACTGCTAAGCATTTTGGGAAATCATTTAATTTCATGCTTATCGGAATAGCTGTTAATTGTCCAATTTTCTTTAAATTTCAAGCTTAAGATACTGAAAATCTGTTATTGATCTTTAAATTCATTGTATTAGCTCATTAGTTGCTCTTGTAGCAAGCATATCTGTTAACAGGAAATGATGAATGTGAATACCAAGCGACACATTTATGCAGGTAAATGATAATATTGTTAGTGCTAAATGTGAAGCAGATTTTAATAATAACAATAATGAAGCCAATAATATCTCTTATTTTTCAAGAGGTGTCAATATGAGAGGAATAGCTTGTGGAGGTCCGTACGTAGACCTCATTTCCAGTCTCAGTTTATATCCCTCTTTCACTTTCCAATCAAATTGAGAAACGAGCAAAGCCAGAATGATCTTCATTTCAAGCATAGCAAGAGGCTGACCAATGCAATTTCGAGGTCCAGTTGAAAACGGAAGCCAAAGGAAAGGATCCTTACTTACTTCCTCATTGAAGTCAGGATGACCCTTCATCCATCTATAAGGGTTGAACTTTTCAGGGTTTTCAAATCTTCTTGGATGGTAATTAAAAGCTAGAATATCGATAGAAAGGAGGCTACCCTTTGGAACAAAGAATTCTCCAATGTAATGGTCAGTCGTAACTTCTCTTTGCATGAGATTAGGGAATGGTGGGACAACTCTAAGAGATTCTTTGAGAATTGCAGTTGTGAACTCAAGTTGATTAACCTGATCTAGCGTTATGCCTTGAGTTGGATCTTTAATCACAGATTTGACTTCATCTCTCAATTTTTTCTTGTACTCTGGATGTTGATCGAGGAAATATAAAGTCATAT
>ENA-UOTX01002192-UOTX01002192.1-compost-metagenome-genome-assembly--contig:-NODE-2192-length-10211-cov-8.525755_pt1 | contig 10211 bp, 10 predicted proteins | sample MGYA00238143_ERZ746982 | MGnify/ENA primary metagenome ERZ746982 (study PRJEB28758, sample SAMN06268862) | compost metagenome | isolation source: single cell | place: USA: California, Emeryville, Joint... | reverse complement strand
ACTCGATTAATAATAGAAAAACCAAAGACCGATAATATCTCTGCGATATTTGCAATCATTAACGAAATGTGCAGCAGCGTTAACAGCGGCACCATTAAATATAGCGATTTGGAAAGAAGGGCTCTTGCCAAAGGTCACATTGAAGAGAACATTGAGAAGTGTATTCGTCAATACAGGTAAATCAATTTTGCGATATATCTCTAATAATATTTGATCCAGCGCTTTGAATGTTATTATGGTCCAAGGTACAGGTGCTGGCCGTAAGATCACCCTAGTTTAGTCCTTTATGGAATCTGTAAGGCACTCTTTTGCGTGAACATTCGTTTATAAAGTTGAAAACACTAGGAAGATGTGCTATTTTTTTATTAGATTATTAACACTATTGTTTCTTCTTCATTTTCGCATTTGTTTGCATAAAACTATAGCCGGAAGGATCAATTGAAACTTTCGAAAATTATTAACAATTAAGACTCTTTTTTTCTTTTGCTAACAAGTATTGAACACCCATCAGACTGCTTCAATATCTCACTCCCTATTTTCAGAGATAGAAAACCAATTCGAACTCAGTATGCCCTCATCATAGGTTATAGAGCACGCCACCGAAAAGATAGTCAGATGTCTCTTGTAAATATTTTCTTGAATAAATTTTCATATCACTGCAAAAGAAAGCAATAACTCAGAATGAATTTGCATTCATTATCTCCAGCAGCAGCAATGATTCGGAAACTAATATATTTGTTACACATCTAAAAACTCAAAAATTTTATTAAAATGATGCTGAAAAAAAATGACAAGTTAAGATACATTTTAAAGGGAAAACTCCATTATGGTACCTCTTTGTGAGAGAACTCTGTCGATCATTAATCAAAATGCATTGCTCTTAGGTATTCACTTTTAGTTTATCCGAGAAAGAGTTGCTGGAATCATGTTCTCTATAGATATTGATTTCAATTTAACACGATTTTCTCAACCTGAATCATCGAATGTAATTTAATTCGTGAAAAACAGTATGCAACATCACTAAATTTCATAGTCATTTCCTTATGGACTCCAAAATTGTGTTCGGTCATCTAGAGAAATAGCCTGCTTTTCTTCCGCATTTGGCTTTAGCTTAATTTAGATTAAACGCCTCGATTAAATTATTAAAAAGAATTCACTAGTCTAAACCAGGCGAGCGCTTTACTTCAATTGAGATTTCAGGCATAAATGGTGAAGATAACTCTGCAAATTTTCAAAAACACAGACCCCAGCGACAAGCCGAAGCTGATTTCATTCGAGAAATCGGCCGGCTTTCAGAGTTTACTGAAAATATGCTCTGAGAAATTGAGTAAATTATATCCGCTGATAATCCTGCTTTGATACAAAACTCACTCATTAGGTATAAGCGCTAAGAGAATCTATAAAGAAAATGGTACTGAAATCACTGATCTTTTCTCGGTTGATAACAATGATGTGCTTTTCATTTCTCAAGTAAAATTTTTCTAACATCAATTGGTAAAGCCTTTCCTGCAGGGAGAAGAGTTCATGGGTAAATCAAAAGCGATGTCTACAGCCAGCAATGACGTTGATGATATGAGCATGAGTGCAACAAAGAACGCTGAATCAACTTACAGAATCGTCATTATGGGCTCTACAGGTGTCGGAAAATCAGCAATTACATTCCGCTATACCAAAAAGAAATTTTTGAGCGACTACGTTCCAACCATTGAAGACGAGCATAAAACCCGAGTTGAAATAGATAATAAACTCAGGGAAATTAGCATATTGGATACTGCTGGTAGTGAACAATTTATCGCGCTTCGATCAAACTGGATGACTAAAAGAGAAGCCTTTATTCTTGTGTTCAGCATTGATAGCCCAAACTCTTTTTCGGAGTTGAACAATTTCTTTGATCAGCTCGTTCTGGTTTACCCTAAGAGACAGTACCCAATTGTTCTTGTTGCTAATAAAACAGACTTGCCCGAGAATAAGCATCAGATAACGACAGAAGAAATGAAACAAAAAGCCGAGAAGTGGAAAGTCCCTTATTTTGAGGTGTCTGCAAAGACTGATAAAAATATTAATGAAGTCTTTGAGTACCTTGTGAGAGAAATCGAAAAGAATAGAAAACCTGAGCCTCAAATCGCTCCAACAAAGAAGGGCTTCTGGGACTATTGCACCTTGATATGATTTTCTGAGTGAAATGACTTAAAAAAACAAAAAGATGAGAGTGCGAAATAAACGAAGGAGAAGATATATAGACATGTAGGATTTTGTATAAATATGCATCTTCGATGACTTTGAATAGCCCCCAAAAAAAAATTTCTTTCAGTATCCTTCTCATTATTTTTATACAATTGAATACGAATGCTGTCTGCCAGTTCAACCGATAAATAAATCTGTCCTATTAAGAAGTTTATCATACATTTTCAAGTCAAAGGTACAATTTCCACAAACGTATCGAGGTGCAATGAACTTAGACAAATCGATTTCTGATAAACTCAAAGGAATTGCCTTGCTTGAAAAAGAGTTGTATCTGAACAAAAAGTCAAAAATTTACAATATCAGCAGCAACCATGATAACTTTCACAATTATTGCCAGAATACAAAAGAAAAATATTCGTTATGATATATTCTCTCATATAGAGCTAGAAATGAACGATCAAATTTTGAGACAGATGTAAGAATGATTTTTTTTTTTCAAAACTTGCATAACAAACTTTACAAGATGAAAGGCTCATTGCTAACTTAATTGAATTTTATCTTCTGAGAGGGAAAGAACATTATCTGTCGAGAGATTATGATAGACTCAATTCTCTGCACTTTATTGAATTGTGAAACCCCAACTAAATTTCAAAATTCTCCGTTTATTCAAATAATTTTAGTTCAATAGTCGGTCACTACATGGAGTACGATATCTTCAAGGTTATTGTGAGTGTAAAGGACATCACTGATAGAGGTTCTCAAATCTTTTTTTGTTATTATCTTTACATTCTTCCAGGGAAATCTATGCCTTTTGTGACATGCAGAGTGCGATTCAATCATATGGTCAATTCGTCTTTGGTGAATATTTGCTCCACAGCTCACATATCTTATGTCTCACCTGAAATTCAGATCCCTTTCAAGCAAGGAATCCAGTTTGCACTTACAGTTTTAGAACTCAACAAACCATTAGAGTTCTCATTTGATCGTGAAAGTATTCAATTATGCAAATACAAACAGATTAAAGAATCTCAATAGATCGAGAATATGGAAAGCTTTTCGTGCGGATAGAGAGTCAGTATTTAGTTTCAAAATTTGAGGTTGGGTTACAGAAAAGTCATCAATGAACTGATTATATTGCAATTAGACTGAAAAGTGGTTTGAGGTGGAATCCCTCGACTCATCTGCTCGTTTGGCTGCCAAAATACACCTTCTTGTTTTCAAACTAGCTAGCGAATCCCGAAATAAAACACCCAAGAAAGTAGCCAAATCAGCAGAAGCACGATCAGCTGACAATTCACCGAGATTGAATTACATCACCAATAAACTTCCTGAGAAATCAGGAAAGCATTCTTCGAAAAATACTGCAAGAGAATATAACGAAAGGGACTCTTCGAACAGCGGGTATCCAATTGCTAAATCTATCAGTGAGGTTTGCAATATTCAGCTTTACATCCAATTGAATAAATGATTTCGTCTTCCCTGGAATTTAGAGTATAAACGCATCACCACAGACCACTGCAAGCAGTAGATTTGGACAGCCTACCGTAAAATATAACCCAATTCTCGCGAGATACCCAGAGTTAAAGCTGAACTTGAGCCATACAGCTCGAGCAAGTCCCGAAAAATTGTCTGGCCGAGAGAAACTCCACGACGAAGAGGATCATAGCTATTTGAGTCAATCGCGTCATGCTCTTCAAAACTCTGGGCATTTCAATCAAGGAAGCAAACAAATAAAACGCGAAGCATTGAAAGGTAGTAGGCACACTGAAAAAATATTCTAAACTTCCATTTTTCCGGTTTAGAAGTTCAAACCTCACGCGAAGAAACAAACAAGAAACTCAATAGGAAGACAAAAAGCTTAGAAAAGTTGAAAAGACCTGTAACTGCGATGAAAGACAAAATCAGACCACAAAATGAGCAGAAAGAAAGACCTAATAGTAGCAGTGGTAATGTGAAACCCTTTAGTGCTGGCATGCTCGATAATTCAGAATCAGTACACTTGTGTCTACTTTGTTAGGTTTATCATTTTTTTGTTTTCAAAAAAATAGCAAATGAGCTACTACAAGAAACGTTGTGAAGGTTTAGAGGTCGAGCAGACTCTTCGAGATAGCAATCAAAAACAACTAAAACAGCAACTCAGCGAAGCAAATAGAAAATTAGAACAAGAAAGCGAAAGGTTCGAAGGTCTGCTCAAACACTTCGAACAAATTAAAGAGAAATATGAATCACACTACAAACGATTGAACTTACAGTAAGTCCACCCACATTCCCAAAATGTGAGAAATACATTCGCAGGGTTGAACAGTATGCTCGAAGATGCCAAGACCTCGAACAAATGCTATACGAAGCTCAAAACGAAATCCAACAGAGTAAGCAAGAAGCTGAACTAAAGGAGTATTTCAAGGGCGCAGGGCCATATGTTAATATAGTAATTTGTTAGATTATATGAGAAAGAGATTGCAACGTTGAGGGAGATCATTGATGAGCAGAAGCAGAAGCATTTTGAGATTGAAAGAAATATCGATAGAGTATTTTCATCAATCCTAATGAACTATTATTTACCAAGTATCAATTAGAGAGTTGCTGATAACGAGAAGTTAATGAGAGACTTGGAAAGTGATAAAAATAGTCTACGAGCAGAAAACGTACTGATTCCTTCACATTGGCAACGGCTAACACTTCTCAGGCGCGACTGGAAGAATCGATACGGGCCCTCAGAGAAGAAAATAATATGCACCAAAACAAGATTGATTCACTCAAGCAGGAGACCAACAATCTCAAAACTTTAGCTTCTAAGCACGAACTCCAAGAGGAGCTTGTCAAAGATCTAAAACTGCAACGAGAGAGTCTGCTAAAAGAAATAGAAAAATTGAGGGTCACAAATCAATAGTACAGAACAAACTAAAAAAACACTCTGTTCAAATATATAATGTTTTCAGTTTGTTAGAATTAAAAGAACAACATAATCGAAATGAAAAAGAGAAGCTCTTACTGGAACAAGAGGACTTGAGGTTCCGAGCTGCCGGCATCAGAAATATTCAGGGACGTTTGAACTCAATTTCAAATAAAATATTTCATAGCTATGAAAAAATCAATCGTAACTTTTTAAAATATGAATAGGGCTTTTTAATACTATTAGAACACCTTGCGGGTAATAACATCCTTCAAGCAAGATTAGACGACCTCTTCGAAGAGTTGGAGATTCAAGACGTTTCTGAAGATAATCATGATACGCCTTTATTAAGTGGAAGGAAGTCCGTTGAAAATATGGACTCGATCGAGATTCATTTAGATAAGAACTTCGAAATCATTCAAAGAATGGAACAAAATACTGACATGCTCGAAAAATTTGTCATGGCCAATCCGATATTAAACGATGAAGACAGCTTTGACAAATTTTTTGGTCGTCCTGAATTGAAATCTTTCGAATCCAAAAATGAACCGTTTTCTCGCAGTTTCCAACTAAAGCAAGATAAATCGGCGGATTCACTCATGAAGAAACTATATGTGCCATACAAGGTAATTTGATTTAGAGTTTTTTGTTTTAACACATTCTCGACCTATCAAAGGATGATTTAATCGATACTAAACTAGCAGAATTTATTAACTCAAATCGTGAAGCAAAGCGGCTTTCGCAACTCTTTAAGAGAAAAAGCTATGGAATTTATTTATTCGGAAGCAAAAGAATATATTTAAAAGTGGAGAACAGCAAACTATGGGGTAAGTCATAGACGCCTTTTTTGTTAGGAATACTCATCACTTCAAATTAGTGAAAACAGCGTCGGGATTCCAGCCTATAGAAAAATTTCTTTCGAACAATATGGACACTGAAATAAAAAAACCATTGTCAGCACCCACAGATGGTAATTTTCTTTTCATGTTTTTGATCTAATTTAAGCTATAAGAGATGAAAACTCTAAAACACTTAAAGAACTCTGAGTACTTTGTGTAATCTACTCCCAACACTACGTTTACTCAAGATATATTGCTGAGAAGTTTATATCAGTTTTATTAAATGTTCAATTTTTCCTTACTAGAACTGCTAGTAAATTTTTCTTATTACCATTTGTAATGTTGAATATTTTCACCACACAACAATAATTGGAAATTCAATGAACACTGTAAACTTGGTCTCATTTATTGAACATCCAATGTGAGATATGATATTCTGCTAAGATTCCTTTTAGAAGCGAGCAAAAAGGTTGGAAATGAAAAATTCTGTAAAGTTTTTCCTCACCGAACAATACTCAGCTCGAACTTGCATGGAAATTTCACTCATATCTTAACATCTTGTATTGCTACATCTATGTCCACCTTCTCTAAAAGCCTCATAGTAGGAGCTGTCGAAAAGCCAATATTTTGAGATTAATATTTTCAATAATTCAATCTTCTAATATATATTATTCACATGAAATAGAGCTTGCAATACCCAGTTAATTAATCTTGAAATGAGTCCAGATCAAATAATAAATTGAATTTGCAAATATGAACAACTTATCAATGGAATCCATCTCTCTTGATGCGCTCCAGTAAAAATACGAGGAATTGCAAGCAATAATACTAACTCCCCTGCATTTCGTTATTCCAAGTCCAGGTAAGTAACTGCTTGAATTGGGGTTACTCTGATAGAGATATAAAGCTTAATCGACAAAAAGATAGAAAGAAATTACTATTCACTTTCTTGTATGGTAAACTAATGTCTATGAGATCGCCAAACTCACCATCAGAAGGTAAGTGATGACTCAAATGCGATTCTTTTTCAGTTTCAATACTTCCGCTCTCTGTACTCTGCTGTGTTTTGTTGGTATTAGCTGCCTTGTAAGCTTCGTTCTCTCTGATGAAACGCTGCTTATCCTTTGCAGCAAGTTCGAAGTAAGGCACCTTTGCTTCTTGAGATAGTTTATTCCATTCTTCGCTTACCACAGAAACAGCTTCGAGGTGGGTGAGTTTGGGAAATTTATGCTTGTACTCGTTCAGATTGTCTTCTAAATAATACAGAAATGCCGAACGAGGTCGCTTCGGCTTATCTAAATTTTCTGAGCTCTTCTTGGATTTGCTCCTCTTTTTCTCTGCAAAGTTTGAATTAAAATTCTATCAAAGAAATAGAAGGAAGCTAGCTACTGTTGGAGTTCTGTGCTTGCATCATTTGGTTTTTTTCTATGTCAAGACGCACCAATATCGACTAGGTGGTATTTCTGATTGAGCTTTGTATTTATCTATTCCAATTATTTGAAGACAAATAACATTTGCTAGCAGAAACAGTATTAACTGCCCAATTTTGGTGAATTTATGCCATCAGATTATTTTGAATACTGCTTTCGGTTTCGAAACCTTTGCTCAATTTCTGATTTAACGCTGTTGCGCCAACTAAAATTTTACCTGTCCTAATTTTTCAAACCAACGTGCACAGACTAGTTCTCCCCGCCGGAAAAAGAAGTGAAAAAGAGCAGGAGTTATTTTATATATAGTGAGAGTGTGCTGACTTGGCAACTTTTTCATTAAATTTTGATGTGAGACGTCTCATTATTATTTCTAATCGATTTTACCATCACATATATAGGATAAAGCCCAATCTTTCTGGTAAAGCAAATGCCAAATGTAGTATATAAACAACAAAGAGGTATAAAATTTTCTTAAAATGGTTTAGAAATCAAAATCCCAGAACTATGAAATTTATTAACTTGTAATACTTCGTTTGCTCCTATAACAGTTAAATCCTTTGTAAGCAGAGACTCAGAACTCTTCGCCTGGTATCAAGACGTCGGACCTAAAAATTCATGTATCAGCAAGCCTGAGGAACATTTGTGAGTTATGCTCTCGGAAGAAGCGATAACATTTTCGAAGAAGGTTTCTAAATCGATATCTCCTTAAATATACATCAGACTTCTAATCTATAGAGAAACAAACTCATCATTAATAGTTACAAGAAATATGAACTATGGAGATCATTCATTTGATGCCTTCACAGTCGAAGGAACCTTGGACTCTATTCTGGTAAATAGATGTAGCATTACTTATCTTAGGCAGTCATTCAAACTCTTATAGCGCTGAGAAGCCTCTGCTGCTTCTGCGAGCACGATGCTCTCTGAAATTCACCGATCGCTATATCTCAAGAAAATAACATATTCTACATCGCTTTCAATCCAAGTCAATACAAGTCGAAATATGACTGGAAAATGACCTGAAAGAACATTCCAAAGCCAAATATCAGTACTTCAGTGACTGACCCAAGAAAATATCAAGACTCACCTGAAGGGAATTATACCCACGTTAACAATTCATGAGAATATTTTGAAAATAAGTTGGTAGACTGAAACAAGAGTCCCCTCCCCAGGACAGAAGGACAGAGAGAAGACAAAGGACAATGTACAAATCTTTCATCACAGTAATCGACTTTGCCTGCCATGTAAAGTTAGAGGAAGGAAGCTGGTTTAGTGCTGATTTATTCACATTTGAAGTTTTAAAAATTATATCGGTTGATGAATTAATCTTATGAACGTACTTGCTTTTCCTTCCACTTGAGAGAAGACCTTAGAATTGATTAATTTTGCTTCTCAAATAACGACTCTAGAGCTAGTAAAAGGAGCGTCTCAAAGTTATCACGAATCATTTTGGGAATTTATCCATTTTTCAGCAATTCTAGCTTTGTATAGGGTCATAATTAGGCCGACAGATCCTACAACGTTATATCTGATATCGATTTTCTCAAAAGAAGCCCGAGAATGAAAAGATAATTCCATAACGGTTCAATTATAAAAGTTCTTTTTCCTTAAATATCTCGTTTATAGCATTGTATAACTTAGAGACAACTAGCCAGAACAGATACCAATGAGCCATCAGCTTTAATCGAAATAGAAAGTGAATTACAGCTTGCTAATTAACCGATTTGCAATGCCAGTTTCTTTGAGCAGACCCCAACTACCTCTATAAATCTATAGTTCCACGGAATGAGGCAACAGATGACGTTTTTAAATCAAATTCGTGATAGATTTAAAATAGATCCAAGAAAATGTTCTATTTGGACTTGAGATTTTCGAATATTGATATCTGTTCTTATTATAAATCAGAAAAAAAGAAATCAAAATAATATATATATTCTAAGCAGACTTGATGGAAGGCAAGTAAGAAAAAGAAAACTATCTTGGCACACGAGCTCACTTAATATTGTTAGAAGCGATAAGCCAGTCCCAAAGGAAGAAAAGAAGGACTTTTCAACAGCGATCCTCGAGAGAAAGAAAGCTCCGAACAGACTCATAGTGATTCTTTCCACATCGAACATGATTAAACGAGTGCTAGGTTGAAGATGCCATTAACGACGACAATTCAACTGTTGCTCTGAGCCAATCTAAGTTGAACGAACTCAAGATTTTCAAAGGAGACCCAATTCTGATCAAAGGAAAGAAGAGACATGAAACTCTTGTTATCGCTCTCGTAGATAACAAGCTTGATGACGGCAAGATCAGAATGAACAAAGTTATCAGAAAGAACCTTAGAGTCAGACTAGGAGGTAACAAGATCGAAATAGAATTTTGAAGACTAATTCTCTTATGAATAGATGTTGTCAGCATTAAGCAAGTCGCAAACGTGCCAAATCTTACCAAAGTTCACGTCCTCCCATTGGATGACACAATCGAAGGACTTACAGGAGATCTTGCCACAACTTACTTGGTTCCATATTTCAAGGATGCTTACAGACCACTCAAGAAGGGTGATATGTTCCTTGTTAGAGGCAGCTTCAGACCAGTCGAGTTCAAGGTCGTTGCCTGCGAGCCTCAAGACTACGGTATTGTTGCCCCAACAACCGTTCTCTATACTGAAGGTGAACCTATCAAGAGAGAAGAAGAGGAAAGAGCCGATGACGTCGGTTACGATGATGTCGGAGGTTGCAGAAGACAAATGGCTCAGATTAGAGAAATGATCGAGTTGCCATTGAGACATCCTCAACTTTTCAAGACTCTCGGTGTTAAGCCACCAAGAGGTGTCCTTCTTTACGGACCTCCAGGATCCGGAAAGACACTCATTGCTAG
>ENA-UOTX01002191-UOTX01002191.1-compost-metagenome-genome-assembly--contig:-NODE-2191-length-10222-cov-24.699064_pt1 | contig 10222 bp, 10 predicted proteins | sample MGYA00238143_ERZ746982 | MGnify/ENA primary metagenome ERZ746982 (study PRJEB28758, sample SAMN06268862) | compost metagenome | isolation source: single cell | place: USA: California, Emeryville, Joint... | reverse complement strand
TCGCTGGAAAAAGTATTTAAGGAAACCCAACTCGGTGCTAAAACCTGTATAATCGAATATTTTTAATCCTATCAGTTCTATTGATGAACAAAATAAGATATTCAAATCTAAAGAGAAAGGAGAACTCCATCGTCTGTATTCTTTTCAACCTTTAAGGAGTAATAAGTTTAGAATGTGAGATAGACTCTGATAAGTGAGCATTAATTCAATAGCTTGAGTTTGAATCAATGGATCTTGTGATTATGCAAAAAAATGCTAACTTTACTTACGGTTATATAAGTCTAAATAGTAATCTTGTCGGCACTTAGTGGCATCCTGATACAGGAGCCAAGCCATTGTTGAAAACTGCTGCTCTCTTAGATTTTGAATCAAGCATACAACTTGATATTCATATTCATATGAATTTCAAATTTCAATAACTTTTTCCTCACATGAATGTTTTGAATGGAAAAGCTACTATTCCTTCTGCATAAAACCAGAGAGTGCAACATAATATGGTGAAATTCATTGCCCTAAAACGCGTTGTTGAGGAAACACCGAAAATCATAACAAGATTCCTTTCCAGTTGGATCAAAGTTGAAGGCCTTCAAGAGGCCATTTGTCTTGAGAGTTACAAATTCAAAAATTTTCGCAAGAGGATCGCAATTTGTTGAATTAGGAGTGATGAAAATTTTCTACTTCAAAAAAAAAACAACCAAGAACACATGCAACCTCGCTCCAAATCTCATGTAAACTTGATATAGATTACAACACCCAACCTTAAATTTATTTGACGAGGATACCAGGTTTAATGAAGAGGATGACAATAAGTACAACTGCAATGATAACACCCATGATAATCTTTATCATTTTACCAAAAGCAGGGAACTTGAAGTTTCCTAGCGCCGTTCCTTTCAAGAAATCACCAACGCCACGTCCTTCCGTTGGTCTTTCCAAGTAAGGGTCTCTATTTGGTTCTTCTTGCGCTTCACCAACTGGCTTAGCCTCAGCCTCGAATTGTGGAATAATCGTCAACGCCATAAGCACTTGGCCCTACAAATCATAATTAAACTCCACGACACAAAGAAAATTAGGTTACTCGGATCTCATTGGGGTAGTTAGGGTGGAAAAGATCAATCTTGCCAGGAGGAGAATGGTATCTGCCCTCTGACATGAGTTTCTTAATATTTCTATTCAAAAACGATCGTAACAATTCAAATGGTTTCACGATACCTCTTCAAGCTGATGGCTCTTGCTCCAAGAGCTTCATCCGATCCAAAGACGTTCGCATCATAGATTGCCAATTTTAATCTTGGGTAGCTTGAAGGCACTTTTAACGGGAATTTCATTCTAATAGTAAGTTAGAGGCTCAATATCTCAGCAAAGCAGCTCATTACCTCCAATTGTATATGGCATGCCCGTCTGAACTACCATAATGCACATCAGTGTCTTTATCGATATCTTCGCCGGTCCAGCCTTCTGCAGATAACAGAGTTACTCTCACAAAAGGATCAACGACTCCATTGCTGCCTCGAGGGACATTGAAAGCTTCATAGATGATAAGTCGCATCTCGAATAGCTGTGGCTGTGGAGGCTCGATCTTAGCAAATGGTAAGCTTCTCGCTGTTAGATGTAAGCACAATAAATTTCAGCTCTATCAGGAAACAACATACCTATTTCTGCTTCAAGAAGTTCAATGAAAAGCTCTATTGTTCCCTGTGAAGTTTTTTCCCCGGGATTTCTCAGAGCTCGGTATTCAACTGGTGATGGCTTAACCTCTAAAGCTTCTATTTTTGTAGCTACCTTCGAGATTAAGTTTCTTAACTCTGTGATTTTCCTTGAATCAGCGTCTTTCATCTCTTCATTATATTTCTCGTTCTCCCATTTCGTCTTGAGCGCTTCATACGCAATCAATTGTTTCTTCACTGGATCTCCGATCAACCGATCCTCTAGATCAATATTCGTGCTCCCGATCACTGCGTCTTTCCAGAGGGTTTTGCTGTCATAGATATGAATTTGCAGTTGCCAGTCTTCAGGGAGCCTCACGTCAAGCTCGTATGGTCTGAAATAGTTCGGATTCAGGTTCTGAGGTACCGTGTTAACCTTGTCGTTCACTGTTTTCAAGACATCAAAACCTCCGTCCTTGCGGTTTCTTCCATCACCCACGACAATAACCGGATACGAATTTGCTGACGCCATGGCTCTCACTCCTGCCATCATATCATTAATGTCAGCCGCGTTTTCTTGCGCACTGAGGTTGAGCCCACGGAGGAGATAAACCCGAACCTTAAACCATTTGGTCTCTCTGAAATAGGCCAGCATATCCTTGTCAAAGATATCAAACCAAAACGTCTTATCCTCATCCAGATCAACTCCTTTAATGATTGATTAATGAATTTGCTTCGATTCAAAGACTCATAATTACTTTTTTTCCCCAGAGCAATATAATGGCTCTTTTTCGAATGATAGGATGAAACCTGTCGGTTAACATCGCCAGTTGGAAGAATCTGCATTGCTCCTTTCAAGATCGCGCCACTAGGGACTCCTGACCTGACAAATCCGGTTCTAGATAAAGAGTAATCAATGGATTTGCAAGTGAGTTTCGAGTTTACATGTCCGTTGAGCAGCTTCTTCCAAAGGTAACCATTTCATAGAGATCATACCGAACATAAGGCAACGCCAAGAGCTGCTCCATGGGTTCGTTTATTATAGGACGTCCATAGTCATAATCCTCGCCGACTTCAATAAAAGTTAACTTTCAAAAAACAATTGTCATGGAAATATTACCTCGACCATCAGTGCCATAAAAGGTAGTGGCGTCAACACGAGACGCCACTAATTTCTGTGCCTTTGCAACTTTCTCAGTGATAAGCTCCGGGTTCGCCTTCGGGTCGCTTCGAAGCTCTTTGATTTCTTGCTTTAATTGCTCAAGCTCTAAAGCACGCTCCTTCTCTTCTTGATCTTTGTGGGTTTTCGTGCATTCAATCGTTATGAGCCCATCTAACCGAATATTGGGGTCAATTGCCTTGAGTTCCTCCTCCTCAGGTTTCTAAAAACATCCATAAAAACACAGCGTCAAAGCAAAATTCCTTACAGTGGTCGCAGCAGTGGAGATTGTCTCACCATTCCCTTCATCTACAGACTCATCGACTTTCTTGCTTTTTAGCATCGTTGCTCTTTTCTCACCCCGCTTCACGATAAGAGGGTCTTTGTCTTCAAGCTCCATCTGTTGCTTGTTCATGGCGATTTCTTTCTCAGCAGATTTTTCAACAAGTCTGCTCAGGATCTCAGTGCTTCTCTCCTTCTATATAATAGATGAAAGTTTGTTATTAATAATGACTTCAAAATAATTGCGTTGCTTACAGGTTTTTTGCCTCCTTCCTCTTCAAGCTGAAGGAGTTTCGCAGTCGTCAATGGTGCAGTCTTTCTGCCATCATCTTTTTTGGCTTTTTCCTCGGCTCTCTTGAATTCTAAATCCATTTTTTCTTTATCTTTATCTTTCTGGTATAATCCAACGTAAAATAGTTGAGCAATTTCATGCAATTTAGTCGTTCTTTGCCACTCTTGCGCGTATTCGAACAGCGGCATCGCCATGAAGTATTTTTTCGACGTGCCTTGGTCTATCACAATGACCTCAGCAACCGGAAGATAAAGCGGGTCTTCAGTGAGCTCGACATCTGAGATTGAGATGATCTCGAGAATGTCAGGATTTTTGGTTGGAGTGTACATTGGATATTTTTTCGCCAAATCAAGTGGTTCGCTTACATAGTTCCCGTCTTTATGAGGAATAATCAAAGTAATCACGGGTTTCTTTATTTCAGTCGGCAGATTTCTGATACCAAATACAGAAAAATTAACTGCGGCTTTGAATCTCTTTAGCTTCATTTTTTTCTTGAGTTCTTTGAGCGCTTTTTTCTCATAATGCTTGATATTGTCAGCGTCTGCGGGATTTCTCAGCAACGCGAAATGAGCCAAAATTCTTCCCTTGCTCTGGCCGTCTTTCGTGATGTGGTAGAATTTTGGGGTGAATTTTGGTGTTCCGAACTCATACTTATCAAGAGATTTAATTTCCGGGCACTCGAGTGGAGAGATAATGACGTTTCCTATTTCAGTGTCACGAATAGCCTTCATAAATCTACTTTGGCTTTGATTGGTCAAAGAAACAACAATTTTAGACGCAAACTCCAAATTTTCATCGAGATTAACGACGTGAGGGATTACTTCATCCCAAATCGGGTACTTCCCTTTTTTCGTAGCACTAGGTCCAAAAGGCTTTTCGGGAGCGATTTTGATCTCCACTTTGGTCTCAAGGTCATCAGACTGGATCTCAGGAGCAAGATCGTATCCTCCATAGATATACGCGATCAACAGATACGGAATAGTGATATCTCTTCTCTTAGGCATACGCGTGCCTTTAATTGCGCTTTTTGGCTTGAGGACTACATTCGCAAGCAGGTACCCATACTCTGTGTCTTCGACATTATTCTCTACGTTTTTCAGTTTATACCATTGAGGAGCTTGGTCATCCTCGATCTTTGGATCAGTGGCTGGGATACGAATATACGAAACTCTTCTCTCGCCCATGAAGGCGTTGGTGTATACTGCCAATATGATATCAGGGACTTGAAGAGGATCAACCGGGAAAGTCGTTTCGATGTCATCGATCATAATCTTTCTGCTTTTCCAACGGTAGGTCTTAGGAATCTCCACTTTTTGTCCGTTAGTAAGCCGTGTGTAGGCCTTGGTAGCTCTGCCTGAGTACTGTGCCTGGGCTCCTATGCTAGCTTTCACCCATACTTGATCTCCGCAGTTTTGCGCTTCCTGAAGCTCGTAGACATCGACTCTTAAGACGTATTCTTGAGAGATTGGCTCACGGAAAGACTGAAGAGGCATAACAGCGCGGACAGGCTTCTCAGCGTAAGTCAACGTCATAGACATGAGGACTCTGCCCATGAATTCTGTACCTTCCAACAGCGTTGTTTTGCTGTTGAACCATTTAGAAATGGTTGATTTTCGTTCATTTCCCGGTATGCCATATAAATTTATCTGATTTCAAACAAACGCAAATGAGATAAATAAATGTTATGCTAATGATTACCCATCGGAAAGCCATGGTTCCTCCTCTTGATTGCAGAGACGTAATGTTGAAAAAATCGAAATCCTCCTTTTTCTCTGGAATTCTCGCAATAAATTCATCTGCTCCGAACCTATGCTTATCCCAGACTCTCATGACGATTTTCTCATGCATCAGCGGGAAAATGACTGGGAACTGCAGACGAGTATTAAAAACAGGTTTTTGCGTGTTCTCAGCAACTTGAGTGCACAGAAGCTCTCCGACGCAACGGACAGAAATGAATCTATACCCAAAAAATAACATTTCAGCTCGTTTGCATTTAAGTTTTATCTTACGGATCACATGAGCTTCCAACTGGTCTCAGATCTTCTACTTTCGCGATATTGATATTCAACTGATACGTGCGCTGATTTAGCATAGGCCCATCCAGAACAGCTGGACGGTTGCCTCTTTCTTTTCTCTCACGAAGCTGCTCAGGAGTAAGCTCATCATCTGGTAAATTCTAACTTCAGTTGAGAAATGCGTCATTCAAGTGAAAAGGATTACGCCGTCTGGGTCGTCCCCTTCGAAATCATTTCTGTCATTGATTCCATGCACAGGAGGGTTATCCTCGCTTCCGATAATGTAGCAAGAAACCAGCAAATAGCCCTGAGGACCTGGTCCAGACTTCGGATCCATCATTGTCAGCCAAGTGTTGTAAATTTCATGTTGTCTTGAGCGATAAAGCGTCGCAAGACCTATAACGTTGTAACCCATGCTTTCCTTAAATGATAATATACCTATTGAGAAGCTTCCGATTAAACTGTTCGCAAACATTTGATTTTTATCCATTAATTCGAGGAGAATCTCGAAATTCTCCAGGTCGATATCAGTCAGGACAATCTGTGAATGGGAAGGAAGGAACGGTCAGTGAGAAGAATTAGAGGAGGGAAAAAAACCTTTGGAAAAGTGAAGCTTTGGTTCCAAATTGCTGAATTCGTTCGTGGTACTGTTCGTGTGACCTGCGGAGGCTGATTCGCCACGGTGATTTTCACAAAGACATCTGAAGTGCCACTGGCGTCTTTGCCTTTAATCTGGCGAGCTTCGATGATTTGGACCTGTACAAGGTATTCTTTTTTGAGGAGGTTAGGGTTAAGCATCTCTCCTATTTAGCGACAAATAAACTTTAAATTTCAGGAAAAACGTATATCAAGAATGAGTAAAATCGCCGAACAAATCATTTTTTGGACAGAATTCCCGACTTATCAAAATTCTCATAACACTATCAAACGAAAATTTCTGGAACTCCCAATTTATACTGAATAGTTCTCTAACGGTTTAAGCACTTCTTTCTGCTCTGCGTTGTAAATCTCATCTCATGCTTCTGTTCCGTTTAAATCGAATCCGAATTCTAAGACATGGCCGACTAGCATGGTTCAGCAATTTGAACAGTTGTGAGAAGATGGATTAGAGTGAATTTTTGTGGGAATTTTAGATGCTGATGGCGTTTGATGTAAAAATACGAAGGTTCAAGGAAAAAAATATCCGACCTGCCGGATTCGAACCAGCGACCCTTGGATTACCACATAACTCTACAGTCCAACGCTCTACCAACTGAGCTAAGGTCGGATGATATTAGCCTATCGACTGAGTCATTTAATTCCTGAAGGAACTTGCAATCTTTCGAAGTTCTTCGCAAAAATTTTTTGGATTAATAAAGTCGATTTGTGTCTCTAGAATTTCCTCGTATTCTCATAGACACAAGTAATGATCAATAAATTGTTTACAGATTTAAGTTCTTATGCATGCGTCATGGATTCGATATTAAGAGACAAGATAAATTCCTCAAACACCTTTCTATCTCAATCTCATATCGGCTTCACGCCACTGTTCGACGAGGTGCATGTTTAGACTTAGTAACAGCAGTAACTATCTATCCTTCAACTCATTCAAATGATTAGGCTTTTAAGAATCGCGAGCGAATCTTATACACATAAGAGCAGCGTGCTCCCGTCGAGCAACTAGGCATTCCTACAATGTTTCTCATGAAAGTGATAAAATAGATTAATGCTAATGATATATTCCCTGACGAATGTTGAATCTGTTTATTACTCACAGTGTGAATTCTAAATTCTTCTCAAATTTTAGAGGTAACCCAAAAAAAAAAATTAAAATATATATATTATTATTTAGAGTAGTTATTATAATCGGTGCTTTACATCTATCATATTCCAACATCTATGTTATGTTTATCAAAACTCGTTATCTACTCGAAAGTAGAACTTTAAATCGCAAAATTTATGCAACCACGAATTTCCACGATCTGCTTGGGCCTAGCCTGACCTGTATTCTTCAATACTGAGATATTCAGCTCAGAGCTTGGTCCAAGATATTACTGAGGATCATTTCAGGTCTTTTATTGTTGATTAATCAGATGAGTTCTTACTCACCTTAAAAAGTCAAGTTCTAACGATAAATTAATTTGAATGTTACAAATAAATTATTTTCAAGGCGACAGAAAACCCGTGGATAATAGCTGTTAATTGAGTAAAAAGAGATTTTTCGTTGCTGACCTTACAGTATAATATTTTCCAACCAGTAGCCCTCAAAAAGACAACGGTATCTTCTTATAGGTCCCTACTGTATTCTTGAAATAAATTCTTGCATATTTCAAATATATATGTCTCCATTCTGGCTTCTCCTGATTTGTGTTGGTGTTGCTAGCTCAATTCGGATTACAAAACGAGAGCAACAACTTGATTCGAACCAAACCGAAGAAAACCCGATAAGATCCCTTGCCAGTTCCCTCGCGCCTATTCCAGGAAATTTTTACATGGTTAGATCAAAGTATGGACGCTATTTAGATATGAGACAAGAGAGTGGGGATATTCACAACGTGTTGTCCCTATCGGAAACCTATATGAACAATAATCAGTGGGCAAGAGACAGCTTTTTGGTTGAATTGATCGACAATGGAGACGGTTATTACATGGTCAAATCAAAATATGGACGATACCTAGACATGAGACAAGAGTCTTCTGGCGAAGCGCTTAATGTATGGTCGATATCCGAGTCTCGGATGAAAAACAACCTGTGGGCAAAAGATAGCTTTTTAGTGAAACTAATCGATGACGGAGACAGTTATTTCTGGATCAAATCAAAATTTGGGCACTATTTGGATATGAGACAAGGGGAGGGAAATTACTTTGATGCGCTAGCGCTGAAGGAAAACTATATGAACAAGAACCTATGGGCAAGAGACAGTTTTGTTGTACAATTTGTTCCCGTCTGAACTTAGATGAGCTGCAATGAATCATAAAATGTGTTTTCAGCATAGTTTTTAATTAAGAGGTTCAGTATGTAATGTGATTTCAGATCATCTTACAGAACCTTTACTGATAATATTTGAATATTGGCACTTTAGCAATTTATATAATGATGATGTAGAAATCCTTGATGTTTTGAAAACACCTGATCGAGAGATAAAGAAATAAATAGAAGAAAATAATCTTCAAGTAGTATTCAGCAATTTCCACTTGTAGAGTTATTCGCAGCTCTCGATAATGTGACTTTTTGAATAAATAGCCTCTAGAAGATGATTTTTGATATCGATCATGCATGTCATCTTCAACATTGAACTATTCAACATAAAACTGCTCAACAAGAGGATTTAGACTCCTCTTAAGGCAATTAAGCTGTATTTTCATGTTTACCATATCTTATTTTTGAGGAAACTGTGCATTACCTTGAAAGCTCGCCTTTCTTTGATGATGGAGGATATTTTTGTCTTGATCAGAATTTTTTTTGCTGGCTTTACAGTAAATCTTGTTTCAAACAGTAAGTCTCACAGTCACCATATAATCTCATTTACTCCTTTAATTTTGTAAATAAGTTTTTCCAAAAAAAGAAAAAACAAAAATAATGTCTTCATTCTGGCTCTTACTCTTGTGTATCAGCCTCGTCAGTTCAATTCGGATCAAACAACGTGAGCAGCAACTAGATTCGAACCAAACCGAAGAAAACTCGGTAAGATGCCTTGCCAGTTCTCTTGCACCTATTCCAGGAAGTTACTACATGATCCAATCAAAATATGGACGCTATTTAGATATGGGAGAAGGGGATGCCGAGATTAAAGTCGTGCAGTCAATATCGGAATCTTATATGAAGGAAAATGAGTGGGGAAAAGAGAACTATATGATCCAATTGATAGAGAACGGAGATGGCTATTATTGGGTCAAATCAAAGTCTGGACGATATTTAGACATGAGACAATGGAATCCTGACGAGACTGAGGTGGCATGGTCGATAACAGCGAAACGGATGAAAACTAACCTGTGGGCAAAAGATAGCTATCTAGTGAAATTAATTGATGATGGAGACAGTTATTTCTGGATCAAATCGAGACATGGACGCTACTTAGATATGAGGCAAGAGGAGGGAGATATATACGAAGTGCTAGCGGTAAATGAAACCTATGTGAAGAAGAACCAAGAGGCGAAAGACAGCTTTGTTGTACGGTTCGTATCGGTGTGAATTATAAATTCGCGAGTCAAGGAAAAGTTGAAAGAAAAAGACGGCAAAATTATTAATTTGATTAATACAGGTGTCTGTGCATTTATATAATGATTTAGAGTATGGTGTTAAATGCAAGGCGATATTTACAGATTTTCCAATCGAGCAGATCATATATTTGAGCAACAGCTTCTCAGTATTTATATCTTCAATTAATAACTCCGCATAATGTGTTATGTTACCAGTGGAAAGTTGACAGATGAACTGCTACAACCACAAATTAAGCACTATTCTAAATAAAATACACATGTTCGAGAACTATATATTGAAATTGAGGGACCTCAAATAAGATGATCCGATTATAATGTGGCTAAGTTCTGAGAACAAATATTCAAAAGGTTTTTGATCATGATCGTCACTAACGATGTCATTAAAGCTACAACTAAATGAAATAATAAACTTGAAGACAATGATTATTGGGTTTCTTTGGAAGTAAGAAATATTTTCAAAGTGCAAGTAGGGATTCTAATTCATTACAACAACAAAAAAAAAGATATATATGAATTAGATATCCTCAATTTATTATTCACAATGACAGTAGAAAAACAATCTAAAATTCTGACTATTGAACTATCTATGTGTTTATTTATTTATTGATATTCACAGTTCATTCCTATA
>ENA-UOTX01002190-UOTX01002190.1-compost-metagenome-genome-assembly--contig:-NODE-2190-length-10225-cov-4.669393_pt1 | contig 10225 bp, 11 predicted proteins | sample MGYA00238143_ERZ746982 | MGnify/ENA primary metagenome ERZ746982 (study PRJEB28758, sample SAMN06268862) | compost metagenome | isolation source: single cell | place: USA: California, Emeryville, Joint... | reverse complement strand
GCCTTTTCTTTCTCTTTCGGATTCACGGAGCTAGGAGTGGCCATCGGAGCCATGACCTTATTTTGGAACATGAAGAATGCTCAAAATGAAAGAATGAACAAATTAATCCAATGGGATCAAAATGAACATCCGCTTCGAATATTAGACAAAGCGTTTTCTGCTCTTGGTGCGTATCAATCTCGCTCAGGAGTATTAACTGATCCCGAAGCAGTAAAAGAGGCACAGAGACTACATAAAGAGAATTACGAACTTGCTCGAGTAGCTATGAGAAAATGTACTCAGAAATACCATTCTCTTAGTGCAATACATAAACGGTTCACTGCTCGCTACATTGCCAACCAACTTCAGAATCAGTTATATATGCTTGAGCTGAGTCTGGCAGTCATGGAGATAAAACAAAAGATGGCTTCAGAGGCTTACAGTTCAATTGAAGAGGAAGTTGATCAGGCGACTGCTATCCTACAAAAATTATATGAATCAGATGACGCCTCAAACCGAACGGAAGAATTCAAGATTTTCATGTCCATCCTTACAAATATCAAATGCATATCAATGTTCAGGATGGGTTTTATTCGAAAAAACGCAGCTTCTGTAAAGACCGACCAGAAAATTGTTGATATTCTCGAATATGCACTAAGAGACTATGATTCTAAGAATTATTATACTCACATTCTTCTTGGTTACTACAAGACTAGAGATCTGGATTTTGTATCTGCTACCTATCAAGAAGCTCGCCGCGCTGAAATTGCCAAGCATTTTGCCGCGGCCCAAACTCTAGCAGGGAAAAACGCTGATGTGTTAAATTTTGAAGGGTATTATTTCTATAAAATTGGCGATTACACAAAGGCGAGGTGGAGACTAGAAGAAGCTTTGGTAATGGATCCGATGAACATCGCGTATATGTCCACGATGGGAAAGATTATGTTGAAGTTAGGGAAAAAAGAAAGAGCGTTGCATTATTTAAAAAGCGCTTGGCAAAGACAAACTACCAATTGTCATCTCATCGGAATGTTGATGTATTGTATGGATCCAAAGGAATGGGAGGAAATCAAGTCGGCATGCGAATTGCAATATGATTTTGACAACTCTGAACAAGGATTCTAATAAAAAGGATGATCCTATTCGTACTCTGTCAATACGACAAATTAATATTTATGGATATCAAATTAACTATGGACCAAAGAAGAACAAATTCAAAATTTATTAGTATTGAACTTCGCCAATATCCAAACATCATACTCAGAATTTGTGCAAAATTTTTACTTGTCATCTCTCTCTTGTATATACACTTACAGAATTTACTTAACAAGAGATTTGAAGAACATGATAGGGTACTAAATCTTAATTTCTATTTTCTATTCCATAGAGAAAACGTCGTTTGATGCTACTAATTCTACTGTACACATCTTGTTTATTATTTGCTAACTCTATCAGTATTCACAGTCTTTCGCGTTTATATCGGTGCATAAGACGACCTAAAACGAGTCAGTTTGAGAATCAAGCAGACAAATACTTTTCGGCAAGCACTTGCCCTGGAGAAGAAGGTTCTAAAAGAATTACAGTGAATCAATTCTGGTTTTCGCAATCAAATTTTACTTTCCTCATCCAGAGACTCCTGATCCAATTCACTAGCAGCACTCGTCAATTGAGTTTCATTTGCCAATAGCGACATTCTTTGTTTATCTCTTCTACTGGCAAAGAATCCAACGACATCACCAAATACCTATTACACAATTTAAACCATGACACGTATTTTCCAAATTCATATATACTTGTTTCATTTTCCCACAACATTTGCCAGTCAATTCCTTTGTGTACCCAAAAATTCCTTTTTCCGCGCTGTTTTGTTTGATTTCCAGCACCGTCGACATGGCATAGTTACAAACAGCACAGCCAAAATCCAACGTTGAATCAACCAACCGTGCGCTCAGATCCATAGAAAATTTGACCATTCCTTTTTCGCTAATTTCATCTTTAACGTACACCACTGTATCTCGAGTTCCGCTGACAATCTTCACTCCCACCTCTTTAGTTGCATTGCAGACACGGTTTCCTGCTTTTTTCATTGACTGTCTAAGTTCCGGATCTCGATATGTCTCATTGGCTTTTGTTGCAACCTACTCATACTGAGATTTCCCTTATATTTCATCCATCCTTACCGTCTTTGTTGTTTCGATCGTCTTCTCCAACATCTTTCCCATCAAATCCTTAAGCTTAACTCCGTTGTCTTGGTCTTTGCTGTTCTCTGTTTCCATTGTTCTATCCAATTATTTTTTATCTTTTGTTTTTTAATAAAAAGCGCCTGGCTCCGAAGACGCTATCAGATGCTCGAGAATCATCATCTGTCTGGCCAAGGAGAAAGTGATCTCTCTTTCAATACTGAATTCTCTGAATTTTGATACTTGCTAATGTCTAGATCGCTTTTCGGTAAAGAACTTCCAGTATATGCGTTTTGCCAATGATAAAAATTCGAATTCGATAAGACAACTTAAAATATTAAATAAAGTAAACAGAAATGAACTATAATCAAAAGAGGGGAAGAGAAACCAAAATCATACTTCATCTCTACAATTTGCACAACATAAACTACTATCTACATGCTATTGGACTTGGATTTTACCATACAGGCATTGAAATAGATGGTGTTGAGTATTCCTTTGGTGGGCATGACGGATCGTCAACAGGCGTCTGCGAGTGTACGCCAAAGACATCGTTTCCAGACGGAACCTACCGTAGTTCATTGGAGTTGGGGACCACGAGGCTCTCGTCGAGAGAAGTTCTTGGGATTATAGACCAGTTGAAAAGCGAATTTCCAGGGAATTCTTATAATGTGATAACTCGAAACTGTAACAACTTCACAAATGAAGCGAGCAAGAGGATTCTAGGCAAAGGAATACCTGGCTATGTCAATCGACTCGCTTGTATAGGAACTGCGTTCAAATGCTGTATTCCCAAACAATTTTTGACTGGTCCGGGTCAAGAGTCTCCGACTATTTCAACAGCCAAGTCCACTCCCAAGGCCAAAACTTTTAGTGGTGGTGGTATACAGATCGGGGGGTCCGGCGGCAAACCGCGAGTCTATGGCTTTACGAATCTCAAAAACGAGGAGGAAGAGCCATAATGTATTTGGTTGTAAATTCAGTAATGAACTACATGACAAAATGTATTCATAAATTTCGAAAGATTTTGCTGTACTCGGATGTATCAGAAAGTTGAGTTTATAATGATGAAAAGAAAGTATTGCTTTCGAAGAAAGGGTTTTTTGGCTGTTTTGAGTAGTTTTATTCGAGAAATTTAATTAGGAAAAAAGAAGAAATGGAATGTAGACCTCGTAATAAAGAGAGAATAGTAGCTGAATTCATAGCAAAAGAGATTTCTCAGGTGAATTTGACCTCTTAGAAGGCACTCCTCTTGGAAATTGGAAATAAGCGAGAATTTGATAGTGAATTAGAAATTTAAATAGCTACGTCATCTTCTCAATCTGTCAGAAATCCAATGAACCGGCCACCCTCGTCATAAAAGATAGTGTTGATTGCTTACGAAATGAAATTAATCCATTGCAGTTCTTCGTAGATTGATTATCGTTTTTCAGCCACCATCACAATGATTACTTCTCGAGATGTTTTTATACGCCTCATCAGACATATTATAATTTTTCACTTCTTAATCATCTTTTCTTTCCAAAGCAATCAATTATTGAGCAAGTTTTGTCTGAAGAAGCAGGGCTATGTTAGATCGCTACCTAAAACTGTCAGATTCTCAGTAGTAACTTTTAGAAAAATACCTATTATAAGCGAATCGAGCAATCAATTTTGTGAGAGTGCTCTAATAATAACGCTATCAGCAGAGACTATCATGTGCTAGTCCCAATGAATTCAAAATTAGCTTCGGTAGACAAACCCCCAAAATCTGATCAGATTTTACGACAACAATTTCTACCACCTTTCCTCTGATTGGTTGAGTGATCTACATATACTCCGAGTTAGACAGACATTATAATATCAAAGATTTCAAAAAAGGATTTCATAAAGTAAATAAACGTGTTAACAATGTCAGTCTACGTTGATTACACTATCCCAAGAAAAGATAACCGCGCGAAAGCCAAGAAGAACAATCACAGTCATAACCTTCGGACAGAACTAGAACTCATAGAAAAGAAACGAAGGAGATTTTTACAGTCACTTGAGTCCGCTTTTGCCACCGAAAAGAAACAACAAGATTTTGAAGATTTTTATGAAGGTCTTTCAAGAAAAGAGAAGCGCAAATACGACAAGATGAATGATGAGATTAGCAAAATTGAATTGAAAGGAGTCAAGAAAAACTCTCCGAAGCTCAAAGAAGAGGTTCTTAAGGAAGGGACAGAATAAGTAGCAAAAAGCTCAGAGTACTCTCGAGCAACAAACACTTATCGAAAAGTGTGTCTGTTCCTGTTTATATGATAGCTCTTTCGAAATATTAATTTAATGAGTTTAAGTCCTATATTGTCATAAACCTCTTCTTGCAAATTGCTAATTTAATGTCTATATAATATTGTGGAAAACAAATTATTACATAAGAATTTCACTCTTTTCATTCTTAATAGATAAAGAACTAAAATAAAATAAAATAAACTCGTTAAAAGTACTGTTCGAATAACCAAAATTTAAGAATTGTAATTTCAAAGAATTTCCCTCGTGTGTCTTGGTGAGCTTAGTCGTATTTCAGTTTACTAAATTTAATATTTTGTTTTTTGCTTTTTCTAACTCAGCAATGATTCAGCTTCACTGCTAAGTATTAATTTGCTCAAAGAAAAAATGTCAATATGAACGAAACTATTTGTAAAACAAAACTCGAAGCCTTTTAGACCAAGACGTATTCTGACGCAATTCCTCAACAGCTTCGTTGCTGATTTTATTCCGAGATACATCCAGTTTTCTTAAATTGATCCACGTTGTGTTCTTCCTTAATTCGGTTGCTCCTTTGTCAGAGAATTGAGACCCGCACAAACTGAGTATTTGCAAGTTGCTCCAAGTGGTATTCTTGCTCAACTCTTCCACCGCCTCATCATTAATCAAGTTGCCTCCCAATGTGAGTGTTTGTAGATTATTCCAGGTCTCATTTTTACTAAACTCTGTAACTCCTTTGAGACCAATCGAGTTGTTTCCTAACCTGAGCGTTTTTAAGTAACTCCAAGTTTTGTTCTTGCCCAATTCTATTGCTCCATCATCATTTATTTGATTCCCCAATAAATTGAGAATTTCCAAATTTATCCAGCTGGTATTCTTGCCCAATTCTCGTGAGCCATCTTCACCAAGCAAATTACCGCTTAAATTGAGCGCTCGTAGATTCTTCCATGTCGTATTCCTGCTTAATTCAGCGGCTCCTTGAGCTCCGATTGTGTTGTATGTTAAATTGAGATTTCTTAGGTTGGTCCAAGCAAGATTTTTGCTTAATGCTGCAGCTCCCTTGTCACCGAGTCCATTCTCAGATAAATTCAGTTTTTGTAGGTTGGTCCAGATCGTATTCTTACTTAATTCTTCTGCCCCATCAGCGACAATACTGTTACCTTGCAAATTGAGAGCTGTTAGATTGCTCCAGGTAGTATATTGTCTGATAAATCAAGAGTTTGTAAATTGGTCCAAGTTGAGTTTTTGCCTAATTCTTCTGCTCCCTTCTCTTTGATCTTATTGCTGGATAAATCAAGTGTCTGAAATTTCGTTCATGCTGTATTTTTACTCAATTCTGCCGCTCCGTGGTCACCGATTTCATTTAGAGATAAATCGAGTGTCAGTAAGTTAGTCCATGTTGAATTTTGGCTCAATGCTTCTGCTCCCTTATCATTGATGTTGTTGCTACATAGGTTGAGCTCTTGTAGGCTTGTCCAAATTGCATATTTGCCCAACTCTGGCACCATAGCATCCTATGCTATTATAAGCTAAATCCAGTCGCTGTAGTTCTGTCCAAGTCGTATTTTTATTTAATTCCGTCATTCCTTCACCACCAATTCCATTTTCTGACAAATTTAGCCATTGTAATTTGACCCAGGCTTTATTCTTACTTAACTTTGCAGCTCCTTTCTCGCAGATCCTACAGTTTTTAAGATTGAGCACATACAAGTTTCCCCAAACAGTATTCTTGCTTAGCTCAGCAGCTCCTAAGTCTTCGATAGGGTTCCTGCTCAAATCAAGTGCTTGTAGATTTATCCACGTCGTATTTTTCCTCAATTCTTCGATCCCTTCAGGGCCAATTCTATTGAAAGATAAATCTAGTTTCTGTAACTCGGTCCAAGCAGTGTTTTTACTCACTTCAGCAGCACCTTTGCTACCAATTTTATTGCCTCGTAGACTCAACCCTTGTAGTTTAGTCCAACTCTTGTTATTCCCAATGGCATGAGCGCCGATCTAAATTGTACATTAATGAATGAATTGTTGCTGGAACTTTTTAATTAAAAATCCCATCCTTTCTTATCCTGTCGTATACAAACTATTATCTAAAGCTACAGAACTTTTACAACAATTAAATTATTAAACACAACAATAAATTTACTTATTCATCTTTTTGCAAATTATTAAGGCAAATAATTTTCTAAAGAAACCCTTGCAAGAGGGAGATTTGGTTTCCAAAAATAAAATTTTCTCCCAAAGTATTTATGATAAAAATCCTTGGTCATCATCTTTGTCACTGTGGTCCGGTGATTTAGTTGCTTTGCGTTTAAACCAGACAAACTGCATGATATCTTGCATGGTTTCTCCCATCAATCTCTTCTTCTCTTTCTTTTTTGAAGTCTGTGTGTTCGACATGATTTCACTTCAAAAGATGAATCAGATGAAGCCGTCTTTAAAAAGAAACATAATTACTGTATGAGATCTTTATTTTGATAATTTGCATCAATACAGTTCGAGATAAGCTGCTTAAAATTCGTACTAAACCCAGCCAAAGTTTCATTAGCGAACTCTTCTGTAGGCAAATTGGTCAGCCTGGCCGTTGAGGCCAGCGAGTTAACTCTGCTGTTCCGGGGAACGGACTAATAATTTTCATTTAATTTTCATCTCAGTGCAACCATTACTACCCTGATATCTTTAGTAGACCTTGCAGAAAGTAACTCCCCTACAGTTCCAGGAAAAAAGCTTTGTCCTGTGCTGGTTTTCTGTGGCGATAGTCTCATTAATGTCTTTGCTCTATAACGAATACATTATCCATAATAGGAAAAATGTTGCATTACCTCCTCGACATTTCGATTTGATGGTTCAATAAACGATTCTTTTGATAGATTATCCTGCTCGGAGAGGTCTCTGTTGTACGCTTTATCTCTGGAGAATTCCCATCAGTTGGAGTGCACGTTTCCAGCGTCGGAGTAGACAAGTTGCGTGAAGAGAGAAGCATCCTTCCTCCGAAAAGCTTAACACCCTCTCGTCCTGGCGATGAAAAATTTTGGGACGTGGTACGCCATTTATCTCTCGTCTGTCTATCGGTTTGAACTACGTGAATGTCAATGTGTTCTTCCTGTGGCGTTACTCGTCCCTCTATGCGATTCGATTTCGCGCTTTTGACTTCCATCACAGGATCGAGTTCTTTCAGCTTAGTTAATTTCAACGGTGTGATATGCTTAGCACGAGCCTTTAGTGGACTGGGCTCAGTAGGCATATTAATAGGAGTTTGCCCTCGAGAAGACTTTTCTTGATATTTTGTTAGCAGATTCGTAACTTCGGTATCCTCTCCACTACGTTTCCTCTTTTTGTAAAATTCATCTAGCTCTTCAATTCTTTGCTCAGTAGTAAGAAGCTCTCCTTTCAGTTTTTCTCGGTCCATGTTTTTTCGCATGCTTGCTAATCTGACCATTTTTGCATAATGTGTCTTCGACCAAAGCTCATTCGTGTACATTACGCCCCGTTTCTTGTTGATTTGAATAAGTTTCTCTCGCGTTGCTTTGGACATACTCTGAACTCGTTCCAATGTCACGTTTTTTGGTATGACGACGGCTTTTATATGAGAGTTTTCTGGAATATTGAACATGAAGTTGAAGTCCTTTTTCTTTAGAAAAGCATTGAGAGTGTCTTTTCGTTCGATGCAAGTCTGATCGTGGATAATTGGCGGCAAATCGGTTGGCAAGTATGAGTAGCAGTTTCGTTTTCTCAGTTTTTCGAAGTATGATCGCTTCATCTGCTCATATTCGGAAGCAGTCTCTGTGAGGTTTATGTCAGGAGGCAAACTGGCTGCTTTTCGATGCTTTGCTGTTTTGGGAATCGGGTCTGAGGATCGAAAACCATGAGCTTCGTCTTGCATTTTTTTATCTTGTTCTGAGTGTCTAAATTAAATTTATTGAGTAAAATGAGTATTTAAGCGATCACTCAATAAAACGAAAAGTGGCTTCGTATTAAACAGCTTCAAATGGGCAACCTGTTAATATTATTAAGTTTCATATGTTAATACACAGAATAAAGGCCTTTCTTTTTTGAGAATAGATAATTTCAGAATTTTCTTCTATAATTTGGAAGAGTGATTCAGGGTAGTTTCAGATACACCCAATTGTATCTGCAATTAAAATTTAACACATCAACTGCTTATGATTAAATCTTGAGCACAGGTTAATTTGGGAGTTAAGACAGGAAGAATCGAAACCTGCAAGCTTCTACTGGTTATCCGATAACTCCATGTCTGCCATGATCTCACAAGGACCACTGAAAGATACATTCCTAAACTCATATTTATTAAGACATACATACTCCGAGCTGTTGCAAAGAAATCGGATTACAGTTCATTTGAAACTAGTCTAATGATGTTTTTCCAACTCACTTCATTAGTATAGAAGAAGTACAAGAAATCCAAAACGGTATGTGAGGCAACTATGTACTTCAGAACTGTCAGTTCTCATTAACAAAAAAAAATATTTATTGCTTTGCTGCTTCCTAACACTTATGGATATGCTCCTTTTAATATCGCACACAATGTTAATTTCATTCTTGACCTTCTTCCTGATCTCCCCCAGCCGCTTCCTCATTTCCTTGAGCCTGATTTCCACTTTGATCTGAATTTTGCGGTTGCACTTCTCCCATAGTTGAAGCCAACATGATCTTCTTCCATCCTAGAGTAATAAATAATCAATATCATCCGCTAATTCTTATTGAGTTACTTTGTTTCTTTTCAAAGAGAGAATACACTCGAGTCTTCAACTCATGCAATTTAGCATTCAATGCCTGCTTATCAGCCGGGAGATCTAGGTAATAGAATAACCCTTGAATTGTATTGACTGTAGTGTCATTAATCTTCTCGTATTCATCTGGCTTATCCTCATCTCCTTCTTCAGGTTTTTTGTTCTGGTTGCGCTCCAAGTTTCCTAGCGCCTTATTCATCATATCAGTTCCCTTATTCACACGCGCGGCATATATCTGATCGAAAATCTCGCGCCCTTTAATCGCCATTCTCACCAATGCCTCTTCAAAATCTTGATAAGTCAATGAAACTTGTTTTCCGTCAACTATCGGCTTGACTTTTGTCAGCGAGCGGAAAATTAACTCAACCTCTCGCAACGAGATAATCGTTGGATAGATCAAGAATTCATTGGCAAACGCCATATAGGGCTTGAAAAGCATTGAGTCCGTTTGATCGAACCTCTCAATAGCATGATGCGTTGAGAGACAGTACCAATTGTAGACTTGCTTCAGCTGTTTCTCATACATCTGGAAGATATCCTGAATTTCTTTCTTCTGGACCAGATTATGTATTTCTTCATCATCTTTCTTAAACTGTTCGTATTGAGCGATCTCTGCTTTTAACTCCTGCAGACGTTTGGTTTTAAAGTCTTGCTCCTTTTTCGTTTTCTTTTTCTGAGTGATCTTCTTCTCCTTCTCCATATCGCTTTTATACTCTTTAATCTTATCGATTTGTTTATACTAAGAGATATCAGTTGAGGCCCTTTGAACTAAGAAAGATAAAAATTACCAATTCTCCGATTTTCTTAGAGTTGAAGTCCTGGAAGCGTCTCTTCTTGATCTCTCTTTCCTTCCATTTCCTCTCTTTTTCTTTTTCTTCCTCGGCCTCTTTTTCAGCGGCGACTTTCTCTCTATGCTCCTTTATCTTTTCCTTTTGCTCTTCATGGTAACGGATCCATTCTTGCTCTTTCTTGCTCAGTTCCTTTGGTTTCTGCTTCTCTTCTTCCTCTTTCTTCTTGTCCAGCTCCCAGTTTTCTGTGCTTTGAATGAGTTTTTCCTGCGATGTCGAGACGCGGATGCCAAACGAGGGAAAAATA
>ENA-UOTX01002186-UOTX01002186.1-compost-metagenome-genome-assembly--contig:-NODE-2186-length-10243-cov-2.700571_pt1 | contig 10243 bp, 10 predicted proteins | sample MGYA00238143_ERZ746982 | MGnify/ENA primary metagenome ERZ746982 (study PRJEB28758, sample SAMN06268862) | compost metagenome | isolation source: single cell | place: USA: California, Emeryville, Joint... | reverse complement strand
CGTTTTTACAATTTTGGACTAAGCTCCTTCCATGCAATATGGGAACCTCTCTATCATCCGTCCCATGCATTAGAAAAACTGGACATCTGGTATGTGAAATCATTTCCACGTTAGGAAACAGGTCATAAGAAGGAGACTGCTTAATTGTCGGTTTCAGCACTCTCAGACCCGATGAAATTGGCGAGTGAAGAATGACGCCAGCGACTCGGTAGTCCGGGTGTGATGCAATATATAGAGTTGGACCACTTCCAATAGATCTTCCATACCTAACATATGTTTTCATGAAGGGTTTTTTCAATGTCGTTCCAAATAATTACATGATAATATTGTTCCATTTGAAACCCAACTCGTTGATTACGAAATTATAAGCTGCGGTTACGTCAGCGATGATATTTAAATCTGAAGGCGTGCCTGTGCTAAGTCCATATCCTGTGTATTCATAAGCAAATACATGAATCTTTGGTATTTGAGGTTAGCTGGTGTAGTATGGTAAAGGGAATGTACATTGAGAGTATAAGAGAGGTCCAAGAGCATATCACGCATCTTGCCTAAATCAGTTGCGTTGCCATGGTTGTAGAGAATCACATAATTTGTTCTGGATTGGGTTACTCGCATTAGTAAGTGAAGTCGATTACTTGCAGAAGGAATTGCGAAAGAAAAGAGCAGGAATAGTGTGATTGCGTTCAGTTTTAAGCCAATAAATCTCAGATGTTATCCCATCAATCTCTTGAGGTATCCGTTTTGCACCATCTTCATCAATTATTTTCATTTTCTAATCAGAAAAAAGACTTGAGAGTTTGCGCAGTTGTGGTCTTTACATTGAGAAGCGGTTTATCTTTAGAATTTGGGTCTGTATTTTCGCCAAATACCTCATAGCCTAAGGAATGATCAGTTTTTGCACATAGCAAGTAATATTTGGCGTACTTTTCGGCTTTGGAGGGTGGAATGCAGTAAATTTTAGGACACAATTTCGGCAGCCAAAAAGCCAAAAGCATCCGAAGCAGCATTGAACGCAATTCATTTCAGGAATGAGGCTTGAATTTATTTATTTTTTTAAATAAATTAGAGATATGTAGTTCCAATACTCAAGTTGCAAAACACAAATCAATGAGTATTACAATTTTAGCCTGTGGATGACTGAGATAATAATCACGAACAACAAGTTTCTGTAAATAACTCTGATTCCATAAATTGAAATGATATTGTTCGGCTGTTTATGGAAATGAAACCATAAAAAAGAAAGTTTCTGATCTCCACAAAAAACCCAATTATGACTAAGAATATCATAAAGTGAATTCGGGACACCAGTCTGCTCAAGATTGAAAAATAGCATTGAACCAAAAAGGAAGAGTTAACTAAATGTAAGGTAGAATGAACTTAAAATAAGCATTTTGGAAAAGAATCCTCAAAATGCTAATTTGCTTCGGCGCAATACTAATATCGCACTAACTTGCGGCTCAATTTGACTTTGTTATGTTGATAGTGTCTTTTTATTTATTATGTGAGAGTCCAGCTTGTGATATTCTTGGTGGCGTATCGAGAAAGGCCTTTTTCGGATAGAATCAAATTGAAAATACCAGTATTTGCACTTCCAATCATTAGCTATCTCCAGGCAATTTCTGAAAAATCTCCATTTAGAACGAACTTCGAAGAGTTAAAACACAAACTTTGAAATCCTAAAATAAAATCTTATTAGTGTCAGTATTTCATCATGGAGTCCATGACTGACGTAAAGAAAAAGATATATGAAGGCGTCAATATCGTGCTGAGTAACTGGGAAGTCTTACAACGCGTGCTCGCTGAAGGAATTGTACAGAAAAATTTCGCTGTCATCAAAGAATCTGTGGGACCAGATTCTGTGAAGAAAGAGGCATTGCAAGGCGATGATGCTATTCTCAAAGCCTTTACTAAAGAACTTACAAATTACATTTATGGTAATTCTCTATCTTTCGCTTATCATGACTGACATTTCGACTTGGCAATAGATTATGACGTTGATGAAGGCTATATCAGCGATTTTATCTATGATTACGTTGAGAAAAACTTTTTCGTGGACTTAGATGAAACACGTGACGTTCAATTTGTAAATTTCAAATCTCAGGGTCCTGCTTATTCACTTTGCTGTTCAGATAGCAAAAACGTTGAATGATTTGAATTATACTGTCAGTAGAGACGATGATAGCGTGTATAAGAAATTGCTCGAATACGATGAAAAGGCCCGCCAGAATAAACCTAAGTTTGACAAGAAATTAGATAGCGACGATGAAGATGAAGATTATTCTAGCGAAGGGGATGATGAAGAAGAAAAAGTGGAGGAAGGAAAAGGCGAAACTGCCGGTGATACGCAAGAAAAAGACAAAGCTGAAGCTAATCAAAACAAAGAGCCTGAGCAACCGTTAGTTGATGAAGACGGTTTTGTTCTTGTTGCCCCAAAACGAGGAAAAAAGAAGTAAATTAGCTAGTTAGGTTTGCTAAAACGCCTTGTAGCGTCGGGGTGTGAATGTGGATGTGAAATCGATTTTCTAAGAAGGTGTTTCATTAGAGCTAACGACCAGTTTAGACACAAGCGAAGAGAAGATGTTGAGCTAAATAATACAATGAAACTGATCTTCTAAAGAAGAAGAGAATAAGTCTTTTAACATCACCTTAAACTTCTTCGCATTCGCCTCTCTCTGATTTTTTTTTCCCTTATGTGTGGCTGTAAAGCGCCACGAAATTACATCGCTAAATATTCATTCTCTTATTTTCTCAAACTCACTGAAAAATATCTTGTTTTCTAATATATGAAAACCAAAATCAAATTGACTATAGACACTGTGCAATTAAAATATTCAAATGAAAAATCGTTTCTTAGATTTCTCTATTAGTTATTTTTGTAAATTACTTGAGACAGAAGGATTCAAAGCCACCCGACTTATTAACACAGCACCTCATAGCTCTACCATGGATTCTATCTCAGTATGGAGTTTTTCTCAGAGCTCGTCATAGTAAATTCTCAAGTTCTATTTTTTCCATATCAAATTAATACACGAACTCTTAAGATTCACTTGTAATCGTTAATTTTCAAAATTTAACTACTAGTAGCAATTAAAATGTCCACGGTTTCCACTGTTGAAGAACAAAATGTTTGGGCTGCTTTAAGGAGCTATCGTCAAGGATCTAAGAAGTCAAAGAATTTACCTCGCAGTATTGAATCATCCAAGCTATCAAAGTCGCAAATCGATGAGGAACAAACTTCTATCTGCTCTGAAACTCGGATCAAACCCTTCTCTACTACTGAGGAGATTCCGTTGAATGCTCTATACCCGAAAGTCATCTCCAACATTAAAATCGAGGACCTCATGAAACATAAAGAAGTTGGCACTCCTTTTGATCTTATAATTAATATTGAGGATCCTCTCAAAACTTTGCAAAACGACGAATCTTTACTCGGGACACAAAAGTTCAGCCCTCCTATGGATCTAATAGGCGAGATTTGCTCACCTAAAGACTTTTGCTTTGGACTGGAGAGCACCAAGCATATTGATAAACCTTTACTGTCGAAGCTGAACAACGACAGCAAATTGTGCACCAATGACAGCTCGATAGGTCATGAAAACTACCATACGAAGGATACCGAGCAAGATCAATCATTAATCGAGGAGCTCCGTGGTCTAGTAGACAAGAAAGAGGCACTTATCGAAGAGCTTAAACTAGTAAAGCAATTTGTTTTGAAGCACTTGATCTAATGGAAAATTGCAACTTAGGAAAATCAAAAACTTGAGGAGCAACTTAAAGAAGCTCGTACTACCCTGAATCAAACGAGGAAAGATAATTCTCGTAGGTTAAAAAGCATCCAAAAAGAATATGAACGAGAAATTGAGGGGATTAAAGATGTAGCTTTATTGAGCAAAATACATGAATAATTAATTCATTTCTATGAAGAGCTATGAAGAGCAGATTACGCAGATTAAGAACCACTATGAAGCAGAGCTCAAGCAGAAAGATGAGGTATAGCACCTCTGGTGAGTCGCATTAACTTATTTACTTTTGTTAAGGAATATGAGATACTCAATGCATTATTGGCTGAAAAGCAGCCAGAAACAGCAAGACGAATTGATCAATCCCTTTCAAGCGAATATGAGGAGGTTATTAGATCGATGAAAGAAGAGTTTGAAGACCAAATTAACAAGCTAAACGCTTATTACCAGAAGAAGCTACTCAATTATGAGCAAGAAAACAGCAATCTTGATAATAAAGCGAACTCATACTTGAAAGAAATCGCTGACTTACAATCAGCATTGAAAGAAGCTCGATTACAAGCAAGATCGAGTTCACGAGACCACCATTCAATTGGGTCCCACAGAAACTCCTCGACTGACAGATGGACGGCAAGAAACAGGGAAAATCTCTCTGGAAATAAGTCTGTAACCACGGCGCGAGGTTCCTCGATACAATCGATAAGAGCCCTTCAAAGTTTGATTGCAAAAATTAAGTAAGAGTATCTCTGTTGAAGACAGTTGTTAACAATAACCTCTGCTGTATTAGTAAATATATCGATAGCGACTCAATTGAAGGCGAAATAACTCCAAATAACAGAAAGAACCTCTATGAAAAAGTGTCGAAGATGCGAATTCCGACTCATATGCAAGCAGATAAGGAAAATATTCACCCAAATGTTCCTCACAAGATGAATAATACTCAACAAAATTTTGCTTGGGATGAATCGTCTATTGATCAATTGGGAAGCTTTGATGAAGAAACCGCAAAGCTGTTCAATAACTCGATTAAAAATTTGTATATGAACCTTCATGCTAATTTCAATCCTCCTTCCTCAAGACGCTAATTTTTCCGGTTAAGCAATTGATTTATTTTTAAATGTTTAAAGGTATTTTAAAGTAATCTCCTTATTGCTCGTCATTAACTATTAAGGAAATCAGCTTTTTTTATGTTGTTGTTGATTCTTCTGTATTAACGAGATAAGAAAATAAACTTATATGTCGAGAATTCAAAATCATTTTTAAAGATTATAAAATTCGTCATATTTCCTATTGTGAGTGTTTATTCATGATAATGATGATATTGACTGAATAAGAATTTAACAACAGTTGATATTTCTCATTAATTGAATCACATCCATAAATATTTCATCATATTGATTCTAAACAATAACTGGCATACTTCGCACGAAATGGAATAATAATAAAACAAGGAGTCGAATTGAGTTCTGTATTATCATTAATCTAATTTCCCGACTGGTAAGTAGTTGAATTTAAGAAGCTCGTCCGACGAGAGTTTGAAAATGAATTCTTCTAAATCATCGAACTTGTCAACAGGCTCGAAATCCTCATTTTCCATCTCATTTTCCACCTGTAAAATTAAATAAAGCCATTGCTTCTCACTAATACATTACCTTTACTTTATCAGCTTTAATTTTTTCTTTTTCTTGCTTCGGCTTTTCTGCGCCTCGTTTGAACTCTGGATCATTCGTCATTCTCTTCACCAAATTTTCAATATCTTCATCGCTATCTGTCTTCCTATAGTCATGATCCACTTGCTTTTCGGATTGAATAGTCTTCGAAGGAACCAGCTGAGTCTGCTTGGCATAGTTTGCTTTTTGCCTACAATAACCCAATGAAATTAATCATATTTTCATGATGTTTTACTTTTCGATAAGTTCAGTAATTTCTTTCTTCGCGGATGAATTTACCGGCCTCTTTGAGTTTGAAATTCCATTTTTCTCAGGAGTTGTAAGGTCTTTTCCTCCCTTCTTTTCAGCAGATTGCCCTCTAGAAATTGGAACGAACTCGGACAGTTGATTGTCCTCTGATCTTTCCCTTATCCTGTGACCTCTTTCTTCAGACTGAGCAGCTGAACCTCCTCCTTGGAACCGCTCTTGAGATCTCCCTCTGGACTGAGAAAACATTTCTTCTTGCTCATCCTCAGCGTAATAATCATTATTGAATTTCATTGGCCCTTTGTAAAGAGTGATCATCATATTCTTTAGCATGACTTGATTCAAGGTTCTGAATAATTTTTCAGCACATCTTTGGTGTCGTGGATCACTCGTTGGATCAATCTTGAATTTCTTCTTCTTATTTTTCTTTTTCTTTGAGGTAGATCGGATTTCTTTTTCCATTTTCGCCTTCTCCGCAGACTTTTTCTTTTTACCTGAAGGATGGCTGCGTCCTTCTTTTTCTTTTAAGCTTTTCATGTACTCTTTAATTCGAGCATATCTTGGATCCTTCGGCTGCTTTTCCTTCTCTTTATTTTCTAAATATTCTTTTTTTCTCTGCAACTTTTGCTGTTGGATATACTCTTGGATCCTCTGCTTTTCTTCCTCAGATTTTGGCTTCTTTTCTAGAATTTATCGTGGTTAGAACTGGGGATGTTAATGAAAAATGTCTTTACTCAGATCATATTTTTCTTCCAATTCTTTAATTTCTTTAATCAACTCATCCTTGTATTCTACATCGATATCACATTAGTACAAAGAAACTAGGCTATGATACTTTCTGTCAGCTTTTTGATCGATGCTTCATCCATATCAGCAAGACAATCGAGACCCATCAGTTCACGCCTATCTTTCTCAGCCTTCTTTTCTTTTGTGGCTGTTTTTTCTTTCGTCTCTCGTTTACTGACTTCAGTTTTCTTCTCCAGCTTAGATAATTTCAGAGTCCGCTCAAACAAATTACGCTACCTTGATTTGATCAACTCCCCAAGCATATTTATGATTTGAAGGGCTTCCAGAGCTTGCTCTCTTGTTCTTATTCTTGATCATTTCGTTGAACTCCATAATCTTTAATTTCCTCTCTTCACTTTCCTGTCGCTGTCTTTCTTGCTCTTCTTTCTTTTTCATACTGAGTTCTGCGCGTGAATTAATTGATATATCACTCAAAGCAAATAGAATTAGTTTCTTACCTCTGTGTTTGCGTAAATTCTCGTTAACGATCTTCTTCGCACTCTCGATAATTTCATTCTTCGATCGACTTTTTTCAGCTGATTCATACATATGACTCTGACTTTGGTTGCTGGGTTTCTCTCTTTCTTGTCTCGATCTTGACCTTTGGGCTCTCTTCGGCCGTTTAGGAGGCAAATGCCGAACAGAACTAACTGACTTTTGATCTGTTGTTGAAGCTGAGCACAATTAATTAAGCAAAGTTCAATGCATTTACGTGATGCCAATCCACCCAGAGATTGGAATGATTTCGACATTGAAATCGGGTTATCTTTTTCGAGCGCGCTCAATAAACCCTCGTTTTCAAGGATATTTGAAATTTGGCTGCGAACTTCCTTCATAAGGAGCTTTGGATTCACTTTGTCCACTCCAGCTGTCATGATTTTTTGCTCAATAATGCTGTCAACTAAATAGGAAATATCCATCATTTTCTCTGGCAACCCGAACTCCTCGTAAAATTCTCTTTTGCTTACGATGCTCCTAGTGCCTATAATAAGCAAGGAATCAGATATGCGAATAAAAATATAAGTACTTTTTTGAGAAGCTTTCGTTGAGACCGGTCTTGATGACGTTTTAGCATCATTCTTGTTGCTGGGTGTTTTACTAAAAGTGACTCTATTCTAAGTAAGACTAACGGTATCTGATGTGTTATTACTTTTGAATATTTTGGTGATGTGAGTTTTCTTTGAGATTTTTCGTGGATTTTGGAGTTCTTGCTGTTGAGGATTTTCGCTGTTGAGGAGCTTTCTCGCTGGGGAGAAAGCTCTTTTTCGAGGTGTACTTTTCAACAGGAATCCTAACAGGTACAAATTTGTTGTGATCACCTTTAAGAATTATTGATATTAGCATCTTGTACAATTTGCTGCAGTATACCTTCAGTATTCTGGTTGATTTTAGGATCATTAGGAGAAATCTCCAGAAGGACACCTTTTTTGATCTCTAAGCTCTGTTTACATTGTTGGCGGTTTGTGAAATTTGGGGATCGATTCTCTCCAAGAAGGACTGGAGGCTTTCCATTGAATTTCAGTTCCCTCACTACGTTTAGGTTTTCCTTTTCAGTTTCTTCCTGTTTCTGGGGTGCTTTTTTCATTGAAGAGTGATTCGGACTCTGGGCAGATTGAGGTGATGAGAGCATCTTTACGGTTCTCTTAATAACAATGATTTAAAGAATATTTTTTAAAATTTTTGAATCAATTCAAACTTCTAACGATTATTTTGTTCCATTATGAATGATAATTTCTTCCAGAATTCAACCCTAATGTTGCTGCCTTATAAATCTACTTATTATCGCAACAGAGCTTCGACTGCTCTACACCTGGGCTATTAGCAGTATCATATCTCAATGTAATACCCTTGCTGATCGTGATATCTCTATTGAAGACATAAGAATGCTTGGCTACTAGGAGAAGTTATCTTCTTTGTGATTAAAATTAGCATTATGCTATTCAGTCAAAGACTTTTTCCTAAATTCTCATCATTAATTATATGTTAAGGTCTCAGCATTATACATAAAAAAATAAAAGAAATTAAGACCTCACATGCAAAGTAGTGCATCATGAAAAGTAAGTAACATGAATTAACTTGAATTGTTTTTTTGATTTGTAATTGAAGGTTCAAATAATGAATAATTTAAATTTTTGTGCTGAGCCTGCTTTTGGATGCCAAAATAAGTCAAAAGCAAGCAATTCGCTGCAAATCTCTTCTCAGAAATCGAAACGATCTGATTTACATCAACTTTAATTTATTTATTTCTGGTTGGTTGGTTTATTCTCTTACAGCATGGAATTCTTCAATTTAATGAGGTACCAATAGAATCAGCTGCATATAAAACAGCAAGCCAAGTCGTCAAGCCTCAATGTTGTTAAATCCGAACATTAATGGATCTGATCATTCATGCTGATAGTGAAAGCTTTGAAGCCTGGTAAAGAAAATACATTCTAATAGAGAAGGGTATTTCGGCTAAGTTTCGAAAATTCATATTGAAATTGAGATTCATCATTGTTGCAGGCTGCAAAGCCTGGTTGCAAAGAAATAATGTGATTGATCTTTTATTGAGATTAAAAGTTTGTTACAGCAGGATACCGTGCTCCTTGGACAAACAATATCATTTGGTCTTCGTAGACTAATTGTTGTACTTTAGTATGCATTTCGATATGTTAGTTCGATTTTCTTTGAAAACTAATTTGCAATTATGATCAGATTTGATGAGGTAATTATCTCGGATAGGTCATTTTATGTTTTCAAATGCTATTATAGGCGTGAGGACTGTATAAGGAAGATCTTAATTAAAGGCAAAAAGCGAGAGAAGCACATCTGACGTCGATCAAACTCGTTTAATTTGAAATCTGAGGAGTCGATATCAGGAAAGTTATGAGCAAAATAATTCAATCAGAAAACGTTCTAGCCAATTGCCAGTTAGTTTAAAGTAGCAACAATGAATCGTACTAAAAGGAGCATTAGTAGGAATCAAATGAGATATTTGAGGATCTGTTTCAAATAATTCCTCGGAGTTGCTACGATCAGATTTCGATTTGCCTTAGTCAGTAGGCCGATAAAATCTAATTTGGTTGCAAGGCTATTATAACTTTTCTTTGGCAACTTCACAACAACAACCACCAGGAGTTCAGAGATCAAACCTATGGGAGCTGAGAGAAAGAGGACATATAACTCGGCTTGGGATCCATTTTCCCATCCTACTGCACAGATTTGAGAAAAACTACTCTGACAGCAAGCTTTCTGATCAGATACAAGCTAATTTAAATAGCGACAATAAATTAGACGAAATATATAGTCAAACAATTATCTTGAGTCAAATGATAAAAGAGAATCATCACGTTGCTAAATGCTGCTCTGGAAAAACCTCAAAGAAATGTTCTTGCATAACGTCTTATATCTGCCGACGCTGTGATGGAGTTTGCATATTTACTACCGGGTTTCAAGATCTTATAAGAACTGAGCCTAGTTTTCGCTGGAAAAAATATTTGGATGAAAAATACTTCAGAAGTGAAATTGAAGCAATGAAGGACTGTCTTTCAGCCAAAACCGTTGCTATTAAAGACACTTCTATTGACGATACTGCCGTAAACGAAGGAAATACGGAGGAGAACTCTCAATTGGCTGATAGTTACGACGAACTTGACAAAAAAGCTCAAAGAAGCAGAAATTACAAAAGATTTCTGTCTGAATTAGAAAAATCAAAGAGGGTGTCTAGCGAATCTCCAAATTCGAAGTCAAAGTCTACCGTTTTGGAGATGATTGAATGGTATCATGAACAAGATGATGAAATTCAAAAGTATATGAAGAAAA
>ENA-UOTX01002185-UOTX01002185.1-compost-metagenome-genome-assembly--contig:-NODE-2185-length-10265-cov-173.301924_pt1 | contig 10265 bp, 11 predicted proteins | sample MGYA00238143_ERZ746982 | MGnify/ENA primary metagenome ERZ746982 (study PRJEB28758, sample SAMN06268862) | compost metagenome | isolation source: single cell | place: USA: California, Emeryville... | reverse complement strand
TTTTTTGAGTTATCGTTAAAATTTGTATGCAACGTTAATGTAGTAATTGCATATGACACATAGAATTTTATGAATCAAAAACATAGACACTCTTGAAAGCCTTAACCTATTTCTTATTCTTATTTCGATTGAAGCTTTCGATGATGTTCATCTTCTCTCACAGATGTTCTAGAAGTCAGCGTTCATTCTGAAAACTTTCTCAGCTTTATCAGCCATAACACCAGCCTTTTGATATTCTCCGACTCTCTTCTCGAAGAAATTAGTTTTTCCTTGAAGAGAAATCATATCCATCCAATCGAATGGGTTAGTTGCCTTGTAGATCTTTGAGCAGCCCAAAGCAAAGAGCAATCTGTCAGCAACAAATTCAATGTATTGTTTCATAAGCTATCATCAGAAAAAATTAGCATAAGCGTTTAAGATAAGGAGGTAATTACATCACTGTTGATGCCGATGAGCTCGACTGGAAGAGCTTCGCTAATAAATTGTTTCTCAATCTCGACTGCTTCAGTAATAATGGCGTGGACTTTCTCTTGAGTGAGCTTGTTCTCGAGCAAGCTGTACAACAAGCAGGCGAAGTCGGTGTGAAGGCCTTCGTCTCTGGAGATGAGTTCGTTGGAGAAAGTGAGTCCAGGCATCAAAGATCTCTTCTTGAGCCAGAAGATCGAGCAGAAGCTTCCAGAGAAGAAAATACCTTCGACAGCAGCAAAAGCGACGAGTCTCTCAGCAAAGCTGTCGTTGTCATTGATCCATTTCATTGCCCAAGCAGCTTTCTTTTGAATTACAGGGATGTTTTGGATGGCATTGAAAAGGAAGTTCTTCTCGTTTTGATCCTTGATGTAAGTATCGATCAAGAGAGAGTAGGTTTCAGAATGGATGTTTTCCATTGCGATTTGGAAGCCATAGAAGCATCTAGCTTCAGGGATCTGGACTTCAGTGCAGAATTGCTGGGCCAAGTTTTCATTGACGATGCCGTCACTAGCGGCGAAAAATGCGAGGACGTACTTAATAAAGTGCTTCTCGTCCTTTGTGAGTCTTTCCCAATCTTTGAGATCGGCATACAGATCGATTTCTTCTGCGGTCCAGAAGCTTGCCATGTGTTTCTTATACATCTCCCAGACCTGGCTATACTTGATCGGGAAAAGAACAAAGCGGTTAGGGTTCTCCATGAGGATTGGTTCTGTTTCCTTGTCAGTACGTTCTTTCAAGGCGGAAGTTGTTCCGGCTTTAGGGAGAGAGAAGGTTTCAGTAGGCTTGATCAAAGTGTAATCTTGAGGGATAGCGTTGGTTTGGTTGTTTCCGATCATTTGCGAACTTGAAAATATGGAAGGTTAAGTTTTGACTGCGAAATTACGTTGAGATTGCAGTATTTAAAACATTACAAAAAAAAAGGCGGTTTTTTTAAATTTATTATAACGTTATGCCTTAATGCATCACCTCTTTGCGCCAAGATTTGATTCAAAATTAAATCGGAACCTCGTAATGAACGTTCCTTTTAGGCTATTTATAGGGGTAAAGTCTCCTGCTTCCTGCAAAAGCAAGCCTAATTGCCCAGTTCCGGAGATAAGGAGAGGATTTTAACTATTTTAAATAAATTTTATACGTTAACTCGCGGTTATGCTGACCAAAAGTTATGGCTTTTTGTATTCTATATTAGAATTCAAAGAGATTTTTGCTTCGGAAACCCTCGTATTTTTATCAATAGATGCTTTCTCTTTGCTCAGGATAGTAAAATGAGCTTTATTTGAAGGGATTCTGACACGATTCAATGAGCATTGATAGTATGACATAGCATTGAATAGAAAGAAAATGACACGTTAATTTGACATCTCCATCGAACTTTCGATATCCTGGAGAACTTACAACGTGCAATTTAAGGGAGAGGCTACTTGGTTCATAACTTATCTTTCCATAATTTTCAAAAATTATCAGAATGCTCTCCAAAATGAACTTATTTATCCTCACCTAGCGCTTAACTTATTGTTGTGACCTTGTAACTGGAAGGAGCTTTCTAGATTTAGCTTGCTTCTAGGATAATACTATCCCAAACTCATCTTATTCTACGAAGTGCTGTGAATTGATAAAAATTCGCAAGTTAGAATTTCTCCCGCTTCTTTATTTCCAACGGATTATTACTGACTCTCTCTCGCTCTCTTGAACCAACGGGCATGATACTACATAAAAAACTGGTTGTAGAGGGAGAATTTCGAAAAAGGAATTAAAAATTTTTCTCAATTGATGTAATATAATAGAATTTACGATTTAAACCATTAACATATAATTTTCGGAGGGCTTTTATATGCGAAAATTGCCATCTTACCCGCTATTAAAAGTGAGGGAAAATACTATAAGAGAGTGTTAGATGTGCTTATGGAGAGCAAAATTTCCGAAAAGTGCACTTCTATAACTATAGCATTTATATTTATTTATTAATCCTCCGTGGATATCATGAGGCACTATCCTCAAAGGAATTCGCCAAGCTGCCTGAAAAAAAGATCTCCTTATCAATCCTCAAAAACAAATTTTTTATTTATATTTTTGAATTTTGTTGGACGTTCTGGCGGGCATATTCGAAGACCAATTTTTTTTTCTATCAAGACGAGGTCAAACCAAAAACTTTATTTTTTAATTGTTCAAATCGTTTTTAGAGTATTATTCAAGTATTAGAATTCTTTTCTGCTTACTAGTGTTTGTTACGCTGCCAGCACATAGTTTTTTCCAAAATATACGAAAACAGTAACAAAAATCAATGCTATGTAATGAATGAATGGATTAATGAATCTACTTCTTACAGTCTCCGTCTTACTTTCCTGCTTGTTTCTCGGCGAACTTTTGTAAGAAGTCCCACTTCTTACTCATCTCATTCAGAGTATTGAACACATGATCATTGGTGTCCTTAAGAATCTTGAGTTCTTCAAGATTAATACCTCTAAGCTGTTGACTGAGCTCTGATTGTTTGGCCAAATGACCCAATTGTTGGATAAGTTTCTCGTTTTCTGATTCGAGATCAGGAATGAGCTGTGATATCTTCGTAACCTCCTTCTCCAATGGCTCTAACTTCATCACCGCTTGCTTATGTCTGATCGTCAAGTCTTCAATTTGGTTCTTCAATTCAAGGATCTGCTGCTTTCCTTCCACTACTTTCTTATTTAACTCATAGTCTTTCTGCTCAGCATCTAAAATATCCTGTTGCACTCCAATCTTCATGGTAGCCATATCTTCAATCACCTTAGCAAGGGTTTCAATTCTGTTTCTGACGTAATCTTGCTCCTTTTTCACTTGGATCTTCAGTCTGTCGATATCGCGGATTTCTTTTTGTTCCTTTTCTTTCACTTTCTGCTCAATTACCAATTCATTGACTCTGTTCTGTTTGTCAATTTCGGCCTTCAAAACGTTGATTTTCTCGATCATCTCTCTTCTTTGATCACCTTCTCTCTCACGCTCTCTCGCGCGTGATTCCAGTTGCATTTTCATCTCATTTATCCTGCTTTTCGCGATGTTAATCTCCTTGTCACATCTCAGGATCTTCTCTTGAAGGTCCTTGTTTTCATTCTCAAGTATTCCGTGCATTGGGTTAAAATTCGTTTTGTGGAATAAAGCCTCGACTTCGTCCTGCAATTTGGTAATGATCTCGTCCTTGGCTGCGATCTCACGCTTTCTTTTGTTGCGGATGACCTCATCGTTCTCTTTGGTGGCAGGCGCATGCATCCTCTTTCTCTCAAGATCTCTTTGCATGTTCAAATTGTCGGTATTCACCTGCTTCATCTCCTCTTGCAGCGCCTTCAACTCTTTAGAGAGGGAGTCCTTCGTGTTCTTCTCTGCGATGAGGGCGAATCTGAGTTCCTTGATAGATTTTTCGTATTCAGTCACCTTTTGTTTGCTTTCTAAATTAAGATCTTGCAGTTTCGCTTGCATGATATTATGCTGATTCTTGAGGTCGCGCTGGGCTTTCTCTTCCTCAAGTCTCTTGTCATGCAATTCGTCGATTTTGTCTTCGTATTCTTTCTTAGTAGCGTTGTACTGGTTCTTAAGGGCAAGGATATTCTCGTTCAACGGCACACCGTCGTTGAAAAACCGGTCGATTTGACTCACGCTGGCTTTCTGCTCCATCTCCTTCTCTTTCAGCAGCTTCAACTCCAGCTCCATGTACGCTATTTGCTGTTGGAGGTTCTTTATGTATTCATCTTCGATGTTTTCCTCAGCATGCTTTTGTAAATTCAGCAAATGCTTCGAAAATTCGGTGGTTGATTGAACTCCGACGACCTTCCGGGTCTGAGAACCTCCACCGAAAGATACATTTGATTTTCCTACTTTAGAGTTGTTTTGTAGTTTAGACGACCGAAGAGCCATGGTTACCCACGCACTGTTTCAATATTGTTAAATTGAATTTTATTTCACACTTTAATTTCTAACTCGATTAATACTCAATAACGATCAAATCCCTTAATTCATGTTAGTAACTCTCGACGCCTGACTTTATAAAAAACCATCTTTTTCAAGTGGCAACGAAGCAAATCGATCAGCAATGCTGATTTCTGCAGAATTTTTTTTCTGATAGAATATATTGAAGATTGGCTCAATGTAATTCAATTTCTGTTGCCGATAATGTATCCACGTTTTAGAATTAGATATAATCGATAAAACAAGGATTTATATCTTTTGATATTGCATTAAAAAAGAAATGAGAACTTCTCACATTCTAGTCCTTTCGCTCCTCTGTTTCCTCTGCATTCTTCCTGCAGAGAGTTCAAGAAGAACCCCAAGAGAGGTGAATACATCACATTGTCCGACAATAGTTACCTTTCTTAGATGTCAAATCATGTGGAAGGGATAATCAAAGACTCCCTCCCTCATCTCAAAGAAGGCAGAAGTAAGGATACCAGCTTTTCTTTCTCGGAGCATAACCTTTTGATTGGATAGATCTTAGAAACGTTTATTACAGCTTCAAGACAATTGTCGAAATGAAACAAGACCTTGCAAAGGTCTCCGACAAACTCAAGGTACTCAGTCGAAATAATGGCAAATTAACTTGAATAGTTGTGCGCACACCTTAACAAATTGAGCTTAAGTGACCTTCCTGAACGAGAGAATCAAGTTTACTTGCTCGATTTAAGCAGACTCGCGAAGTGCAACCATACTGAAGATAAGGTACTTGAAGAAGAAGGTATCAAGCTAACTTTTCTATCATAGTCCGCTGCAAAAGTCGCTGAGGAAGCCTCCAAAAGCAACCTCGTCAACGAATATATCCTTGGGGCTCTTTTCAGTCTTAGCCTCGGTAAGAAAAATGACGCTATCTGCAACCGTGCCGTTGATTTCTTCGGTGCTGATGGAACCTCCGTGTTTGATTTGAATGATGTAATTTAATTGACAGACATGATATGAATTTTCATTATGATAGAAAACACAAAAAACTCTCTACTGGACTCCATTCTTATTGGAAATCGTTGTGAAATGCGACTCAAAGCCTGGCATTCTTCAATCCGCCGTGAAAAATTTACTCCTCAACACTTACCCAATCTACAAAAATGGCCTCACTCTCGTCGAAGGTGACTCTGTTTACACCGCGACTGCCCATCTCCTCTATGCTATTTACTTGTAACAATAAATTGAATAGTTTTAGTAGCTCTGATCGCGGTGTTTTTCTAGATCCACCTCTTTAAAAACCCTTAAAGAATTCCAAGAGAAGGAGCAAGCTCTGGGCTTCTTTATCCAACATCAAGCTCAATATATTGAAGACGGAGAAGAACTCTTTGCTTACTTCCGCGTAGGCCATAAAATTAAAAACAACTTCTTCCAGCTTGAGAACACTGTGTTTGACTTGTCAAAGAAAGGAAGCTGGGAACTCGTTGGTACTCTTTACAGCGCCCACATGATCCCTCTCCGGCCTGAGGTTTGGAACGTCACTGCAACTTTCCCTAAAGGAGAAAAAGTCAAGTTTGAGAGAAGGGGTGCAAAGGATACCGCCGTCTATGGCAAGCTCTCTGGTATCACTGAGCCTGGATACTATGACTTTACGGCCGAAGTGGTGGGTCCTGAAGGAAAAACTTACACTGTAAATACCCAACCACTTTGATTTATAAATCGTCCTATTTTTTGCCTTGTTAGTCCGATCATACCATCCTCGTCAGAAAAAAAATTCAAGTTGACACCGTTAGATTCGATGTTGCTACAAGCAACAAGAGACCAACTGACCTTGCAAAGTAAGTTGTTATCGAATACCACCGTTTTTAAAGTTCGATAGTGAGGTTAAGGGAGGCAAGACATTCGGCGAAGTCCTGAAATCTAACCAGAATGGCTTCATCTTTGTTTCTTTCAAGGTATGGATTAGCTTCTGGAAACAACAGTAACATTGTGTGATATAGGTCTCTGGAATTGAAAACCCAGCAGAAGTTGCCCTTAGATTGATTCATCCTCAATACTTGGATGCTACTGGCACCGTTGCTGCCAAGTTCAACAAAGACACCTACCACTACGAAGCTGTCTTGGATCTCGGAAATCCTGTATTTCCTCTCCATCATTGCCTTTTTGCTATAAAATTCCAATAGGATGTCATCCTTCCTTACAACGCTCAATACAAATTGAATTTAACCGTCGCTGATCTCTACGGCGAAAATGTTATTCAATGGTAATTTTAGCTCTTTTCATATACTAGATCCCTAACAACTACTTCAAGGACTCTTGCTTCATTCGATTTGACATTCACCAAGAATCAACAAGGCCAACCTCCATCCGACGCCGACTACAAGCTTCTTCCTGAAATCAAACACATCTTCCCAGCAGAAAGAGTTAAACCAAACCCAATTGTAAAACTTCTTCCATCTCGCACTCCCTTCTAATATCTATCCATTAAGATTACCATCGCATTCGACGTCCTCGCCATTGGTGCTCTCCTTATGTTCTTCTACGGCCTCGGTGGTTTGAAAGTTAACTTTGGCAGATATCCTTCCAGCGGGCTCGGACCAATCTTCGCTCTCTTGTTTGTGGTAAGTTCGTGCACCCTATGACAGATAATGACCCTTCTAGGTTGATATTTTGGCTTTACTCGGTATCCTTACCTGGTTCTGGATTGAAATCTCCATCTTCAAGGCTCTCGGCTTGTTAGCAATTGCAAGTAAATCTGGCTCCCCTATCCTGTGACTAACCTTTGTTTGATATAGTCATCCCAACAGTTGTTATTGGAAACCTCACATTCACTCACTTAGAAACTGCCGATGAGGATGCTACTGAAGAACCTACCAAAGGAACTGTAGCAGCTGAAGAAGAACAGAAGAAGGATGATGGAGACAAGAAGGCTGCTAAACCTAAGAAAGGAGGAAAGAAAGCAAAGGATGAATAATAGATTATAAAACAATGTGATCTTATGTGAGAACTTCATATTTTTATTGCATCTCGTGTGTGCATAGCTTAATTTGATGAAAAATCACACGAATAATGGACCTGCGATAACAAATGATTTTAGTTCATGCTCTCGAATCTTAATTTTTCGAATACGCTGAAATAAACTGCATAGAAACAGAACCCAAATATTTATCAAAGAGATGGTATTTCTTACGCAGAACTAATCAATATGAATTTCGCTATTTATTATCATTTACTTGCCCTTAAGAGAGCCAATAACCTTCTGCACAGAGATGGTCCAGTCCATTTTAGCTTTAGTAACTGTTGTTTGAAAAGAGGGTTAGATGGCAGTTTAGTGAATTCAACGAGTTACTTGGCAAAGGCTTGCGCATGTATTTGAAAGCGTTTTCAGTCATGGTTTCATAAACTTGGTCAAATCCAGCAATAACTTTATCTTCAATCTTCTTAATCGCGTCGACAATCTTCTTAGCATTGGCTTCTTGATTGTCTGAGTGGTCGTAGGCGGCCTGGAATTCCTTTGCTTGCTTCAACTGGATATTTCCGTCCTCGAAGTAATGCGCATCAACTCTAACTTGTCCCTTGAATATGCATTATTATTAATAATCCTGTCTTTGATGTGCGTTAGAATATTACTTCGATGTTTCCTTTAGTGACTTTCCATTCTGATGACCACTGTCCTGTGCTGAAAAGAGAGAAGTTTTAGAGACAATACTCAGTGATGTTTACTATAAGTTGTTTAGATTTAAGAATTTTCCTGTGAGAAGTAAGTAAAGCGCGAAGTCTTCGTCTTCGCCTGTTGCGTGCACTACGGTCAAAAGGAATGATAGTTAGCATTAGGTTCGATGAGAGGAGCTATCTACCTAAATGGAGACTTTCGTTATCTCTATAAAATCCTTTGAGATAAGCTTCAAGGTGTTTGTCGACCTCATCTCTATAAATTATTATTAACCTGAGTCAATCGACTGCTCTTCTTACCTTAATTCTTTAAGCGTGCCTGAGGTAGGATCGCTGTATTCCTCCACGTCGACGATCTTTCTCTCGAGATAGTTCACGCTGTATTTCTCGTTTGCTTTTTGATTCACGTAGAACCCATCCACGTAATTATGCTTGCTGAGGAGAATCTAAAACCGGTTTATTCGCGTCACAATGCTGCTGCTACCTGCTTCCCTTTTTCAGCTTCGTGGAAGATAGCTAAATGCTCCTCATAATTGTCCTTCAAAGCTTTTTGGTAGTCTTCATCGCCGAGTGTGGTTTGTTCAAGCAGTTTTGCAAGGTCTTTTGTAAAGAAATGACGTTTAGATGGAACGCTGCAGAGAGTATCTACCGTCAAGGACGAATTTCTCCTCGCCATAAGGAGCGTTCTTGATTATGTACTTAGCGACTTTTGATTCAATTGCTGGCTCAACCATATCTTTATTTAATTCGTTTATATAATGTATCTCTATGCAGAATATTGCTAATCCTTTCACATCTGAAAAATCAAAAGATTCAAGATTGATGAAATCTAAACTCAAAAAGAAACAAGAACTGAAAAAAAAAAAGAAACCCTAAAAATCTTCTAATATATACTCTTATTCGCACTTAATAGTTATATTCATCATGAGTTGTCACATACTCTGAAAGACAAGGATTAATTATTATTTAATCTCACTCATATTACCTGAAAGATCAACTCCATGAGGCGTTCGGGATTTCAGAATATCATCTGAAGATTCTAAAAGGGGAATAATAATCAACCAATGATCTCGATATGAAAATTTACGGTTCACTCTGAAATTGCGGGTGCTGAAAGACTGCGTCGTGAATCTAAATCTTTTCTTTTTCCTCTTTTCGAAATCTTCTAACAGTTGCTGTTTCCTTGCGGACATCTCGTCTCGCATCTTCAATCTCATTTTCATGAGATTTTGCTGCTCTGTTTGGATAAACCTCGTTCGCTCATTATCTTTCTCGATTTTCTCAAGCAGTTTCTGTCTGCGGTATTCTTGTACTTCATGCATCCTCATAATATTATCAGTTCTGTCCTGCTCTTTCATAAAATCAAAATTTGATTTCCGGAGAAGCTCCATGCTATGTTTCTCTCTCGCCTTTGCAAGGCGTTTTTCTGATAGCTCGATTCGATTTAAGTACATATTCACCCGTTCCTGAACGATTCTATCGTTTTGTACTTTCACTTTTACTCTTTTATCTTCTTTCATCTCTTCTCTGCGACGCCTTTCTGCTTCGAATTTCGCTTGAATAGCATCCAGTTCCGCTCTCCGCTTTTCAATTTCGGTCTGTCTGGTGTAATAATCAACTCGTTTCTGTTCGATGCTTTTATTGTTAGTTTCCTGTGAGCGTAAAAGTATCATATAAATTAAGGGCGGACGATTGTATGCGCAGTACTATCACTTTCCGAATTTCAGCTTCTCTTCGCTGAGAGTCTTCCTTCATTTTCTGTACACGAGCAGTCTGTTCTGCCTCGTATTGCAAACGTCTCTCTTCCATTTTGGCTTGGCGTATTTCAAATTCCTTGAGAAGTATCACTCAAGTTATAAACTCTTCAAAAAAGCTAGTTTTAAAACCTCTCGCTTCTTTTGCAAAGTTTCCGCGTTTTTTTGCCTCGCTTGCTCGATCTTCCTATGCTGCTCCTCTTGAAGCTGCAGAGCTATTCTTTTGCGAATTTCATTTTGTTCCTCGAATTTCTAGCGTAAGGTGCAGTGTAATTGCCAGAGCTTACAAAGAACTCCAATTACTTTTTTTCTAATTTCCTCATGCTGATCCATTTGCGCTTTTCTTTCAAGCAACCTTTGCTGTTGCTCCATCAAAATCCTTTCAGTCTGTTTTGTGTGCTCCTCTTGCTTCCTTTTTTGTTCTTCTTCCTTCTGGAGAGCCAATTCTCGACGTTCCCTTTCTCTCTCCATTTCTTTTTT
>ENA-UOTX01002184-UOTX01002184.1-compost-metagenome-genome-assembly--contig:-NODE-2184-length-10290-cov-43.076080_pt1 | contig 10290 bp, 6 predicted proteins | sample MGYA00238143_ERZ746982 | MGnify/ENA primary metagenome ERZ746982 (study PRJEB28758, sample SAMN06268862) | compost metagenome | isolation source: single cell | place: USA: California, Emeryville, Joint... | reverse complement strand
TTGTAGCAATAAATTAATGAAATTTGACGGTATTATTTCCCTCTCTGACCCAATCGGCGAGCAAAGACCATACCTTAGCAGATATGCAAAAGTATTGCTTTCCAAATTAAAATATCTTTCTGCTGAAAGCAGAGGAAATGACCGCGAAGAAAAGATTATCTATTTTTAACAATACTTTATTGTGTTTCTTTTCGGTCTGAATGTACCAGTAGTTTAACCAGCTCTTTTTCAGAAAACCCGCCTCAAATAAATAATCAAAGCTGCATTCAGCTTTTAAATATTGATCGTGTTATTAACAAAAATTATTTGACTATTATCATCGTTGAAAAACTGCTTTATGTACTGAAAGATAATTAAAATACCTCATTTAATTGTTAATATAGCTTCCCAACAATGCACATCGAACCAAGCAATTCAGACTTAAGATCACACTCACCACGCGAAACGGAAACCATTCCAACGAAACGATCTTATGGCAAAGAATACAGTACGCGAGCGAAGAACGCAAAGGTGATTGTACGTTCTCCTTCAGACATAGTAGATAATAATGATCTCCGAGTAAATTTGGAAATGGATCCCATCTTTACAAAAACGCTCCATACGGAAGGTGTTTTGGCGCTAACACCCAGAACGGATGCAATAAAATCTCCTGTGATTATTTCACCTGGAACGAATGAAACTGAAATAAACAAACTAGCAGCCACGAAAGATGCAATAGCAAAACCTCTTTCAATTAATTTTGAAAAGAGCCAGTTTATTTCAAAAGAATCTTGGTTTATCTCGAGCTTTCTCAAAGCGCTTATTATATTTATCTTCAAGGATTGGAGCTTTATAGCATCATTAATAGTTGCAGCTGCAGGATATACAGTTGGAAAAGCTCTTGCAATTTGTTTCGGCGTGATTTTGGGGATATTTTTTTTCGTAGATCATCTACGGATGTACTCAAAGAGCACTCGAGAGTCTTTCAAAACTTCAGCTCATATGACAATCAATTCATGCTCATTCCTTTTTGTAAGCTATCTTTGGGTTTATGTTGCAAACATACTCCGGTTCGAAGATTTTTCGCGCCTTCAGGAATCCGAAGTTAAGACCTATTTGAACAATTATAAATTCATGATGCTTTGGGGGACAAAAAGTTGTTTAATAACGGCTTTTTTGGTCCTTAACTTTGCTCAACATGAGTCAAATATGTCAGAGCAGAAAAAATTTTTCGGATTGGCTTTAGTAGCCAATCTCATTTGGAATTTGGTTGAATTAGTGGTGTTTTACAAATATTCAGGCGTCCTACTCAATGAGATCAGAAAAACATCAAAATGCGGAATACAAGAAAATGACAATAGTGATGGTAGTAGCACTATCAGGAGAGAGCCTCCAACGACCCAGTCCACTAAACATGAAACCGCACTCCAATCTCAAAAAAGTGACCATTCCGGAACGTATCTTAAGTTGTTTGCTCATCCAAAATATTCTCTTCGAATGAAAAGGACAGAAACTATTCCTTCAAATGTCCAGACCAATTTAAAAATTGATTTAGCAGTTACCGACAGAATCCAAGCGACTGACCGGATGGATTTCCAAGGACCTGAAGAATTTAGAAATTAGCTATCTGTTGCTATAAAAAGTTTTTACTACTTCGTTCAAAAGCTCTGTTTATATATATATGCATGCCGGTAAACTAGATATATTTCTTGTTGAATCAAGTTTTGGCACACCTTTTTCAAATTATATGGTTTAACAAAATATTAGACCAGTTGTGAATTATCCAGAAAAAAGAGTACAATGAATATTTTCTAATTATACCTACCGATAGAATTCAATATTTTTGAAATTTGTTTATTAGATTGATTCGTTAATCAGGTCATGTCAAATGACAGCAATGAGAATCTTAATAATTTTGCTTGAAGGACATGTATCTTCGTAGATTATATGAAATAGCTATCAATTAACAGAGATGAATCTATCAAATCGAAGTTCACAGAGTTAGGATTTAATAGATTTAATAACTTTCATGTCTGAATATAGTGATCTTTCTATCATTCAGGGCTTGTGTTTTTCTGGCACTTCCATGCGTCGAATACAGAGCAGGATTGCTGTATAGACTTCTCAAGGTTTTTAAATCCGATTTCTTTCCATAAGCTGGCTGAGTTAGTACATGCCAATTGACATTCTCACTGCATGGAGGTGTTGTCAAAGAACCTTTGTACGCAAACATTCTGCTATTATTACTTATAAAATCAGCAATTTTTTGGATAGGATTTTCAAAGGGTCCCGGATACAGATAAATGCCTTCATAAATTGACTCGAGACCTTTAACTCCTATTTTATCATCTGTCGTCAAGAGAATTCCGAACACCGCTCTAGTTTCTTTATGTGATTCCTTGTTGATCTGTCTGGTCACAACATGTAGCTCAGCTTCAAGTTTTTTGCCTTTGAAGGTATGCTCGGAATCGGCGTGGAAATGATATTCTTGGATCTCGTACTGCTTGAGATTGCCTTTAGGTCCTTCTATCTCGATCAACGCGAGCCCTGATGGATATGGTACCTTAAAATTGAGATGTCCTCTTGTAATGAGCGCCGGGCCTAACTTCGAAGCATCGATTTTAATCGAAAGCGTTTTTATTAGGACTTCATCTGGGTATCTCTCGGTTTTCGGCAAAATATCATAGGGGATGTCGATTGGTGACTGTCGAACGAAGCTTTTACAGAGCTCTCCACTCCAATCGTCTCCTTCCTTTGAGAAATCCCAACCATACGCTTCGTAGTATTCCAAGTGCAATTGGTTTATTTTCACTTTGTCATCCACGCTGAATGATTTGCTTCGAGACAGTCCAATGCTCAAATCAGGCAAATCATTAAGAATGTGTTCTTCTTCAAAAGCCTTTGATTTTAAGATCTTTACTACACGATCGTTCAATGGTTGAGTCATTCTCACATTTCCTAATTTATTGAAGAATTCTGGATTTGAAAAGAAGCCTTGGAGAAGTTTGAGATTGTCAGGTGAGATGTAAGCAGGACGAGTGAGGACATACCAGTTGACATTTTCTGTGCAGGGAGGCACTGTCATCGAACCTCGGTAGGCGAAAAATCTCGCATGAGCAGCTAAGAAGGTTGCAATTTCTTCGACGGGAGCCTTAAACGGCTTTGGGTATCTCAATAAGGGTTCAAAGAGATTATTGAGGCCTGGTGCACCTTCTTTTTCGTCTGTTGTGAGCAAGATAGAGAAGTTTCCGCGAGTGTTTTTCTCGGTTTTTTCAAAGTTGGTCATACGAGTGACGAGCTTAAGCTCAGCATCGTAGCGTTTTCCACTGACCGTGTGTTGAGATGAAGCATGAAAATAATAGTGAATTGCATGAAAATCTTTCCTCTTGCCGTCAATGTCTTCAATGATGACCCTAAGAGCGCCTTCTGGAATTGGAATGGTGAAGTTAAGATGCTCATTGACAACTTGGGTGTCTAGAAAGGTAGTCCCGAGGATAACTTCGAATTCTTTCATTTCGACTTCCTCTTCATATAGTTCCGTCTCAGGAATGACCTGGTGAGGTATATCAATGGGAGACTGGCGAGTACCTTTCTTGACAATGGCTAATGGCCAATCGGCACCCATATTAAGGTAATCATACTCTTCTTCTTTGTAGTAGTGAATCTTTAGAGCCGAAAGAGATGTAGTAAGCGCTTCCATCCTTACAAAACTGTTTTGACAATTTTTTTCGAAAATTTATTTAATCGAACGACGAATTTCGAACAAGATATCCCTGGAAATTCACTGGCAAAAAAGAGAAACGTAATTAAGGATAAAATTTGATTCCAATTTCAGCGTCGAACTGAATGAAAATACTTTGACCTACGTTGGAGGAGGAGTCATTAACGCCTCAAGTTTGATTTCAGCATCTTCCTAAAGTCACGTGGTCATTTTTTTTTTTAAATGAATAAAAAAATTTGCGAAAATCTATGGACACTCTTGATTAAACGGAGAAAATACCCTCTTTTTCTGAGGTTTACCCTCAGGCCTCTCAAAGAATTGCCAAGTTATTAATGGAAAAGACACATAGAACGGGCTATCTCAAAAGATTAGAATTTACATACATCTCATCAAAATTTTAAACCCTAATAGAGTTTTTGGATTTTTTAAAATTTTTTTTTGAAAAATTTCATTAGATTGATAAACCTAAGCTATTTAGTTTCTTTAGTTTAAAGCATGGAATATCAACGTTAACTTGACGATTATCTTCCTATCCGATGATAATGAATTTATGTATTGGATTCCGAAGACTTCCTTTTTCATTGCAAAGCTTTGTACAGAAGGAATAAGCAATATCTTATTTGAAGTAGCTTAAGTTGAGTATCGAAAAATGTCATTCACTTCAATGAAAGAAGCTTTGAAATAATTCATCTCTTCGACGAGAACAGTCTACATCTATCTTCCCTATTATTTGTGTGTTTTCTAAATGATATGATTCCATATTCCAACATCGGCGTTTTACAACGACGCCAAGGCGTTCAAATCATATGTTTAACATATAATAATTTTAGCTATAATTGCACTTTGAAAGTCTTGTCTTCGGATATCCACAGCGGGTAAAGGAACCTCTAAATTAAAACTGAGCTCAGGGAGAGATTTGAGTTTCCAAAAGATAGCATTATGTAAAAAGAAGCATGGTTCGATAAGTTATTACTAATTTTGAAAGTTTGACTCTGGAGATCGTATTTCATTCAAAGAGATATATTCATGAGTAGTTTCTCACAACTTTAAATTATTAATCTCAAAGCATATAATCTTTTTCAAGTCAGGTCCAGAAACTCAGCCCATGGTCCATCCAATGAGTGATAACGAAACCGTAGCCATTGCGGTGGCTGTCGGTAATGGAATTTCTCTGATAGGATGCTTTTTCAATTTATTCACCGCATACTTTTTCCGAACCACTGGCATTTCATTGGGAAAATGATTGTTGTTCTCTCTATTATGGATATCATATTCAGTGTTTCAGGTCCTTTAGCTGCAATTCCTGGAAATTCTTCCTTGTACTGCCACTTTATTAGTCTCGTTGCTGGCTTCGTAATAAATGGATTTTTGCTGTGGACTACATGCTTTGCTCACACGCTATTTCGGTTTGTTATGAAAGAAAATCAGGAAATCTTTGCCCAAAGTTTCCGAAAGAATCTCATTATAACATGCTCAATTGCGACTTTACAAGGAGCTTATGCAGCAGCAGCTCCATATAGAACTCTTTCAGAAGATGTTTGCATCCATCAAATTAACTATGAAAAGTTCAATTTCGCTGCGAATATAGTGTTAATAATGCCAATGTTCCTCTCTACAGTATACTGCATCTTTTGCTATTTAGCAATCTATTGTAAAATCAGGATGATGATTGACCAGCAACACCTCAACCTGTTTTTTTATCCATTTATTCTAATAATTTGCAATGCACCACTCGCAACGTTGGCGATTGTCAAACAAATTGAGGGAGAAATTTATTCAGAAACGTTAATGGATATCGCGAACGTACTTTGGAGCTTACAAGGGATATTTAATACCATTGCTTATGGAATTTCAGGGGGAGTTATTCAAGCATATCGTAAGACATGCTGCCAAAAAGAAGAAGACCATCGAGTGGGAAAATGATGTTTACGTCAGACCTGCCTTCATACTCCCATTCGTTCATGGCCCCAGGAGATTCGTAATTCATTTTTACTCTATACTAAGTATTTTTTCTTAAAGCTCAGGTAAGAAGTTCGAATTGAGATATTCCTTTATCTCCATATAGTTTACAATTCACAATAATTCATGATGAGTTAGAAATATTATGACTCTAAAGGGATCCAGTTGCTTCCCATATTAGATTTTGTGATCATGATTTGCTTCACTTGAAACACAACGCATTTATTGGAAAAAAGGTGTAATATGATGGTCATTCGCCACCCAGAACAAAGAAACTGAATAATTTTGAAGCTTCCGAGACTTAACAAAATGAGAAAGAGTTCATTTTCTTGAATCTTATCAGCTGTATTAGTATAATGAAATTTAACGGGGAAAATCATTTCCGCCTGAAATGAATAACAAATGGGTAGACTCAAGCAAGAAAATTGCAAAGCTATACTTGGGACAAATAGATTTGTAAAATCCTTATTTGACGAGAATCTTTAGGAAACTATACATCAACATTCAGCAGCAGAACAAATATAAAATACTCAGAGCCGCAGACTTACTCTTTCTTGACTTTTTTACTCGGTTCCTGTCCACGTAAATCTCCGATTTCAAAATGAGTTGGATTGAGTCTCATGGGATCCATATATGAATCATCTAGCATAAATGGTGGAAGGTCTCTCTGAGGAAATCCACCGCTATTATAATTCAAAAAATCTCCAATTCCATGCGGTGTCATCATTGGAAATTGAGGCGATCGTAGCTTAAGCCCATTTGCAGCATCTAATTTTCCCCACATACTGCTTGCATCGCCTAAGTACTGGAAATAATTTTCAAATGAACTCTTTCGATTCCTTGGAGCTTGAAAACTGTCCTGCGATTCATTCAAAAGAGTGCTTGTATTTAATGGTGGAGACGCCCCAAAATCGTCTCTGAAAGGAGGAGGAAGTCTTTGTGTAATTAAAGAGGGTTTGATAAACTGCTCATTCAAGAAATTAAAAGCAGGCGAGCGCATATCCAATGACAATTCAGGATTTCCTAGATTCGCAAGACTTGGAGAAGGCCGTTCTGCCATTCCCAAGAGTTGGGGCGTTCTAAATAGGTTTTCTGATAAATCATTCTTCGCCTCATTCATCGATAATTGAGGCATCTGGTTTTTTGTCTGATGTTGAGTGGGCATAGCTGCTTGCTGCTCCTTGGCAGTTGCTACTTTCTTATTGTTGCCTTGTTCTTCAACTTGCGGCTGGACTTTTTCACCTTTCAAGGGGACTTTTATTTTCAATGAAGAGCGTGTGCTTTTAGGTTTATAAACAGTTTTCTCTCGGTTGGTTTTGGAGTCCCTATAATCAAAATGTCTGTTACTCAACTGCGATAAAAGCGAATTACTTTAATGGAACTCTTTGATACTCTTCTTCTTCCTCCTCATCGTCTTCATCCGACTCATCTGAGCCCTGATTTGCTTCTTCTGCTTTAATCTGGTTGATATGTAATCAAATTGAAAATAAATATCGTGAATTAGGAAAAGCCAAGCTACCTTTTGCTTTTCTCTTCTTTCGAGTACCTTCTTGTATTGCTTAACTTTAAAGAAATCTGGATACTAGTAAATAGGTGGGAATTATTGGAAAATGAAACGAGGGAAAGTTATACGTCTTTCGCTGTGAATGATTTCTCGCAGTTAGTCCAAGCCTCTCGAAAATACTCTTCTGCGTTATAAATTCCATGGGTTGAATAGCGAAGTAGGTCGCCATTTAAGTCTTCGAACGCTAAGAGCATCTTTACATTACAGAGCATTGATAATTCTGCTGCCTTTTTGATCAACCCGTTCTTTCTCTTATTGAAAGTACTCTAGTTTGGGTTCACATATCAGTTAGTTGCTGACCTCTTAACTCGGTTAAAAAGCTTACGTATTTGACTTTCTTGTCGGCGATTGCCTTTATATTAATTTTCCTTCGTCCCATTTCCCCTTGATTCTGTTTTTAATTGAATTATTTTAATGTAAATTTGCGTGTTTACAATGAGTTAAACCAATAACTGATAAAATGAAATTTGCTCAATACATAAATTATTCTGACTCAACATCCGCAGGTATCCACTTTTGCTGGATTTCATTGAAATGAATCAACCAAGGCTGTAGCGTTCTGACAAGTTACGAGCTGAACTCTAGAATTGCTTCCACCAACACTGACAGAAGTCTTATCATTTGTTTGTTTACAATGACGAGATAGTGATGCTTAAATAATTATCGAGATTATTAAACATTAGCGCTATGGAAAGAGATCCCACACAAGATATAGTCATCAATTACATCCATGTGTTCAGAATAAGAACTTCCTACAAGCTTTGTTAGAGAGAATTCTTTGTTGCTTACAAAAAATTTATCATTATAAATCATCATGACCCTTATTTATAAGGAGTCAGAACATGATAACCTTCCTTTTTTCCGCTATCTATCGTAAATATTAAGAAGAACAACAATTCATCCATTATAACATCATTTTTTTTGCAGCTCTAGGCTACTAATGAAAACTTGATTGCTAAAAGTTGATGGTGCAAAATAAATTAGCAATTGCACGATTTCGGTGATTAGCGAGTAGGAGAGGCAGTATCTCAAGATTTTTGATGATGGTGTTAATACATATATAATTTCCTTTAACTCACAAATGTATTACTGAAATTCATCAGGCATGTTTTCCCCTATAAACTTTTTTCATATGCACAGTGCAATATTTAGAATATCTATTAGACACACAAATTGTTAGTCAAAAATTATTATCATTTTTTTTGAAATTATACTATTTCAGCCACTGCTTCTGAATAAAGATCTGGTAAATCTGAAAAAGCATTTTTCTTTCGAGCTTCCCAGTATCCCCCAAGGTATTGATAGCTTTTTTCTTTTACTACAGGATCGACAGTTTCTTCGAACCATCTTGGTTTGTGTATTTTTCCGCATTTCTCCATCAGTTTTCTGACTTCTCTTTGTTTCTCTTCCAGCCGGTTTTTCTCTCTATTAGCTACCTCTATGTTCCCCATTTCAAGTAAACGCTGATCTGGTCTTAACCGTGTATCTGTTGGAGCTATACTTTCCAACATTGAAGGCGTTAGATGATTTAATTGGAGAACAAATCGAGTAAAATTGTGCATACGCTCATGATTGGAAATCAGCGGATGCCTCTGCCACTTATCAACCTCAGCACCTGTGGCTGCGTCCGTCACCGTTACTAAACTATCCCATTTGCCTTGTATTTTGTATCGGATTTTTCCATTTGCATCTGATACAGTTCCTTCAAGCTCATGGGCACCTCTACCACCCCATCCTCGTTTTTTCAGATGTAAAGATGCAGTATCACCTGTCTTGAGGTTCTTGAAAACCATGTCGCCATAATTTTCGATGTATCGTGTTCCAAAGATGAGATTCGTTATTGCCATCTGTGCTCTTCTGTAGATGATGTGATCTGAATGCCGGTTGAGAACAACATGGATGTGAGAAATTGGATTGACCTCAATGGAATTGCCTGTAAAATTTACTTGGCCATCAGAATTGAACCACAATTTAAAGCCAGGGCCGTCAGCATATCCAGCACTTATAGGTGGATGATGAGACACTTGCTCTGCAATAAATCTTAAACCACCATCAGGAGCTTGATATTCAAATGTCTCTCCCAGCAAAGGATTAAACGGCTTTTTATTGCGACCGATCGCTGTGCTATAGCAGCTAACGGCATAAAGGCATACGTAAGCCAACCTCAAACAAGGGTCCTGAATTTGATTAGCCTTGTTGAGAAGCTGGTAATACTCCAGATTCTCACAGAGCTTTTGGAGCATGCCAATAGGCTCATTCACCCAAACTGGCATGGAAAACCTTGAAATATCTTTCCCGACGCAATCTTTGAGGATTTTTAGCAATTTTTCAATTGGAAGTTTTTGATTTGGGTCAACCAAATGAGGCAATGTGCTTCGCTCTATGTCTTCATCTAATTTAATTCCTTTGAATGCTTCATTCTTCTCTAATAGATATCTTATCACAGGATGCAACTTTTTCTCGACATCTCTGGTTGGATGTAGCCGTAGAACAAAGCTATTTTGTCTATTGTTTTCTTCGTTATGGCTAATATTTCGAGAACGAACCTTGTCTTCTTTTGATATATTTCCGTTTACTCCGTTCAGGATTATATTTTCATTCTCATAATTTTTATCTTCTTCCTCGTTATCATCTTCAGTAAAGCTATGATAGGGCGTTTCGTCTTCAGAAATGTATTGCACCTCTCCAGAATTCACGCATCGTTTTGGCTGCTTGGTAGCTGTGCTGTCTACATGGGAAGATCTGAAGTCATTGGCTTCGCTAATCAAGACGGAAAATCGTTTATTGCTCAGCTCGAAATCCTGAGCACATTCAGTCACTGACTCACCAAGTTCTTTTCCACAAGTAATTAGTTTTTCCACAAGAGAGGCTAACTGAGGATTGTTTTTCATTTCAGGCTCCAGAAGTTGAGCAGTTTTATCAAAATTAGCTTGCTTTGTTCGCAACTCTGTAAGTTTTTTCTCAAGTTCAATTGTAGGAGATTCAGTAAGAAACTTCTTTGATAGTATGTTTCCAGCTGAATTTCTGTGGTCAACCAAAGATTTTACGCTGAAACGAGAATGAGCTT
>ENA-UOTX01002183-UOTX01002183.1-compost-metagenome-genome-assembly--contig:-NODE-2183-length-10291-cov-7.436753_pt1 | contig 10291 bp, 5 predicted proteins | sample MGYA00238143_ERZ746982 | MGnify/ENA primary metagenome ERZ746982 (study PRJEB28758, sample SAMN06268862) | compost metagenome | isolation source: single cell | place: USA: California, Emeryville, Joint... | reverse complement strand
GCAATCAGCAAGAACACCACCTGGACCAACCTTACCACTCTTATCTTAGAAAGGAACTCTATCGGTGCAGAGGGAGCAAGTGCAATCAGCAAGAACACCACCTGGATCAACCTTACCACTCTCACTTTATCAGAGAACGAGATCGGCGCAGAGGGAGCGAGTGCAATCGGCAAGAACACCACCTGGACCAACCTTTCCACACTTTATTTAAGAAGCAACTCTATCGATGATGAGGGAGCGAGTGCACTCAGCAAGAACACCACCTGGACCAACCTTACCACTCTCAATTTAAGATACAACTCTATCGGTGCAGAGGGAGCGAGTGCAATCAGCAAGAATACCAGCTGGACCAACCTTACCACTCTCAATTTATCACGCAACTCTATCGGTGCAGAGGGAGCGAGTGCAATCAGCAAGAATACCACCTGGACCAACCTTACCACTCTTGATTTATCAGAGAACGAGATCGGTGCAGAGGGAGCGAGTGCAATCAGCAAGAACACCACCTGGACCAACCTTACCACTCTTGATTTATCAGAAAACTCTCTCGGTGCAGAGGGAGCGAGTGCAATCAGCAAGAACACCACCTGGACCAACCTTACCACTCTCATCTTAGAAAGGAACTCTATCGATGACGAGGGAGCGAGTGCAATCAGCAAGAACTCCACCTGGACCAATCTTACCACTCTCAATTTATCCTACAATTCTATCGATGACGAGGGAGCGAGTGCGCTAAGAGCAAGATGGCCTCATACAAAAGTTTTTACCTAGTGAGAAATCGAATTATTATATATTCCACACTTCTTGCAACTTTGAACCAATTCTCAATATTGAAAACACAAATAAGCAAATCCCATTAGCTATGATGTGTGGAAATTTGTTGAGAACCACTACAAAAGTAATTTTCAGATTGAGAGATTGATATTGTTCGAGTTGACCTAAGAAAGAAAAATATTAGTGAGGAATCCGGATTCATAGGCTTCTTTAACACAAACAGTGAGCCTTTCCAACAAACAGATTAAAACACACATTACCCGCACAGTTAGATTAGTAAGGACCACGTGAAAACGAAATTAATTAAAATAAATAGACTCAATAGATCATCTGCTTTTTGCTATATACCATTTTCAGGAATTTTCGGACAGAAAAGTCTATTTGGCCTTTTTTACTTCGAACGATCACAGATAATCAACTTATTCTATTGAGAAATGTTAATTAGAGCAGCTAGAATAATTCGAACGCAAAGTTTTCTCTTGCCTATGTTCCTTATAGTCATTCATAATTATCAGAAACAACAACAGCTAGGAGAAATAATAGTTACAAAACTTGTCTTTCTATTAAAGATCAGAAAAACACTAGAAACAAATTATCTCAAGATCGAACCTCACCACCGTTGCCGATAGAATGGAACCTTAGAGTGTACACCAGGTCATAGATTTATAAATTCCCAAAAAAATTAAAAGGCTTATGGATTACAAGAATACGCTCAAAATTTCTAATGGAAATGATCAGTTTTCTATATAAAGAAGCAGAATAAAGATACTATGAAAAAAAAATCTTCACTTGAATCCAAACCCCCAAAAAAACAGGAAGCGTTCGAATTGACTGTGGAAAAAAAGATAACACAAACAAAACTTATTTACAGCATAGACAAGTTTGTTACTCTCGCCTTTTCCAATGAGAGATGTTTCAATTTTTGTTTGAGCTTTAAAGTAGTATTGGCAAGTCGAATCTGGTATATCCACAAAAACATCACTGAATCCTGGTCAAACTAGCACAATGGTGAAATTTTCGTCAGTTTTTACTCAAATTCTGATTAATAAAAGGGATTCCTTTCTTTTTTCACGTTGCCGCTATCATTATCAAGGTCTCTCTCCCACTGACTGGAGTCTAAAGCAAATTTCATTTCTATCATACATTTTCTTGAATCATAATAAGTCTAATAATTATATTGCCTTCTTATGAACGCTGTTAGACTCATGTGATTACAGCTCTTCATTTTTCTGGTACATCAAAAAGATTCAAAAATCTTCCAAAAAAAAATATTTTCTTGCTTTAGGCTTATCAATCTCTGTTATGGGTGATGTTCTAAATCGCAAGAGCAAAGTCTGAAGAAAAGGCACCGTCGACGAAATAATTATATAACTCTTCAAACAATGGCTAACACCTTGTCTTTGATTCAAGTTCACATTGATAATCGAACCCAAAAAGATGCAATCTTTCCTCCGATGATATAAACAGAACGGTCATCTCGCAGCCATAGAAAAGCCACGTACAGGCTCTTGAGGCTTGATGTTCGAACTCCGTTGAAATGTTTGAGAAATATTTGTTCAATTGTCTCAGCGAACTGCCTAGCTCATTAATATAAGTTTATTCAAACTTAGCTTTTCAATAATTCAGTCTCTTTGCTAGAAACTAAGCTTTTTTCTGTCATGATATGTATCTTAGGAAGAAACTATGTTTTAGGTTTCTTCAGTATTATTGTGAGTACTGTTTAACTCTTTTTTTTTGACACAGCATGACCATAAAAAGGTTGAGTTATGTCAAGCGAATCGAGCAGAAACCTGGTAATAAATTTGATGAGCTTTAATCCGATTTTTGCCCCTCAAACAGCCTCTCGACGTATTAAATGATAATAAATTTGAGATACCAGAATCTTTAGTAAGAGATCTAGAAATCTTATCTTAGATTTTACATGTCCTTTTGTATAAATACGCCACTCCTATCTCCTCCAAGTCTTCGCTGCATTAGCGAAGTTAGGCAACTACAAAACACCCGAATGAAATTAAGGTTCTTAAACGTCATATGTAGCCTGTGGTTCGTCTTCAAATTGCTATACAATACTTCTCCACTTATAAGCCTCTCTTCTTACCTTCCGACACTCTGATGAAAGCGTTTCTGGATTTCCTATACTGAGTACGCCCTTGCATTTCTTGAGTTGATAATGTTTAATATAGAGTTTTTTCATTACTTTGTGCAGCTCAATTATTTTTTTTCTCTCTGACTCTTCTGAATAATTTTATCAATGAGTTTTGTATATCTAAATAATCAACCATACTAACAATTCTTTGGGTAACATGATCTCTGCTAATTAATCGTTATGTTTTAGCTGAGAGTTTAGTTGTCAGTACAAAAAGCTTACTGATCTGGTATACAAAAAAATTAAAAATCTTAATTATTCTTTCAAAATTCTATGAAAGCGCATTCAGTAAAATGTCTGAATCACCTTCCAATAGGCAAGAAACGAATTGTAGAATTTTAATCCGTCGTGGTCGTTTAACCATTCCTTTCATTTCCACATCTTCTTTTTAATTATCACGCAATCAACATGGAGCCAACTTTTTTAATAAATCCGCGATTTGCAAACAAATACAAATTGTATCAACGCTATTTCCGCTAAGAAGCATAGTGGCCTTGCAAATACAAAAGGAAAAGTTCTTGACGTTATTGGCACAGTCACAATTAAAGAAAAAGTTTTACCTCACAGCCATCACCAGCCTGAAGCTCCTAATGCACCAACAAACAGCGTCTTCCCACTATCAGCTGAGGTATGATATGCTCAAATAAGATTCAAGAGTCTTTTCGCTATAAGATAAGTTCAATATTTTGAATATGAGAGCTGATGGATCTTTCAATCATTATTCGTGTATATATGTAAAGATTGCGGATTGAATTAATGGATTGTGAAAGCTTCTTAAGTTTCCGCTCTCATTTTAGGTAGTACAGTATAATATGCATCAAACAATGATATATTCGTGCACCGATAATATTAATACATTTTCCCAACAACTTTGCTGAGAATAATTTTAGCAATAAGCTGTTCGTATTGATGTTCATCGATCCTCTTTATTTTTACTGCTAATCGGAGAATTTCTGAGCTAATACTATCAATCAGTGATACAAAAAACAGTGACCAATAACAGAGTAAGACGCCATAAATATTCTCTCAAACCTAGTCATAAACTTCATTGCAACTCTAAAAAGTAAGAATATTTGATCTTAAATGTGCATGGTATTGCGATAGTGCTGATAATCACCTTTTCTTTTCTTCTGGTCAACCTTATCTTTAAAATTAAATTTTATTAAGGCGAGATGCAGCTGAAAGATTCCATTTTACATTAGAAGATATCGAATACGAAGAATCTTAGTCATATAAAATTTTTCTCCTAATACCGTACTTTCCCTTGACGAAGCGAGTCCGTATTAATGAATTCAGGTGAAAAGTTTTTGTTTAGTTTGGCAAAGTCGCAAATGCGAAACACCTTGAAAATGCTGTTCATTGTGATACAACTAAAAGGCACTTTTTGCCCTCTCCGCGAGCATCACGAGGAGTTGCGAAATTGAGGAAATATAGTATTTTCCGCACTTCCTGTTCTCTTGTAGAAACTCTAAATTTTAATATCTCTTCTCAGTGTTGAACCCAAAAAAAAAAAAACCAATAATTTTAGATCGAAAACTACTAGATGAAAATACTTAGCAAGATTCCTTTAAAAATTTTCCAGAATGTTAAGATCGATCTTTGTAACACTCAATTACAAACAAGCCAACTTTTGCTGCATGATTTAGAGAACAAAATGCGTTCTTCAGGTAACGTACTCTACTAATTAACGATAAGATTTGATATTTCAGTATAATAGCTTACTGACCTGATAAAAAACATCAAGAATGTAGATTATTTCGAGTTCTTCCGAATGCAATAGAAGCATGTTCAGTAAATGATTTTCTGATATCTCAATAAACCTTCATTACGCGATAAATTAAATTTAGCTCCACGAAATATTTACACCAACCTTCTTCATCTCACTTTTCCTTTGGATGTCAGACAATCAACTCGGTGCCAATATTTTTGATAAAGCTGGAGATCCCCAAAGAAACGCAGAAAATATCGACGCTATTTCCGGCAAAAAACACGGTCTTCTTATCCAGACGAAAGAGAAGGTACGTGATGTGATCGAGACAATGAAGGATTCGATCAAAGAAAAACTTTCTCCTTACAAGCATGATAAATCTGCAGATTCCAATTCACCAGAGTTACCCGCGCCTTTCCATTGCCAGCTCAGAGAAGAAATGTTCAAATAAGACCCCATCGGCTATAAGATAAGTTCACTATCTTCTGTACTATGCAATATGATAGATAGCCTATGTGAATATTATTAATATGATATGTAAAGATGTAAAGATTGTGATCTGAATCAATAAATAATGACTATTTCCATGGACTTGACTAACTAAAAGAAGAAACAAAAGATAAATAATCTATCTTTTCGGTCATTGAAGCTGTAAATCAAGCGTCAGCCACTTTTATTCTTTTTTCAGCCAGCACCATATAACCTATCTCAAACACCGATATCCTCTTGCTCTGATCATATTGAAGCATTTTCCCTACAAGCTTGCTGAGAAACTCGCCTTTGGAAACCTTTGCGAGATCCAACTCAATCTCAGCCAGCAGTTGCTCGTATTGCTGCTCATCAAGTGTTTGGTTCAATTCTTTTGCTTTGGTGAAAATATCCGGGCTGATCGTCTCCAATAACACCATTCCTAATGCAAATACGTCTGCTTTCGCGTGGTTGACAACCACATCCTTCCCGAGATACTTTTGAATCATTTCAGGCGCTGCGTAAACTGTAGGAGTGATTTGCTCTGAGAATGTAGGTGTGAAATACTCTGAATCTTCTCCTTTGGGTTTGTAGTCGATTTTGACCGGCGCCTTCCAGTCGCCAAGCAAATAATTGCCGGTTTTTTCATCAAAAAATATATTTTCAGGCTTAATTCTCTGATGCAAGACATTATGAGCGCGTAGAACATAAGAGAGTGCCTCTGCTATATCGTATACCAAGACTGTCGGCTTGAGATCAAGAGTCTCATCGGTTTTCTTTTGAGTAATCAATGCTCGCAATGAGACATAAAAAGGCAAAACACAATAGGTTTGTTGCTTTCCTCGGCTATAGTGGTATTCAAGCACTGGTAGAACGCTGTAGTGTTTGAGAGAACTCAAAAACTTCTTTTGTTTCTCGAAGGCGGATTCTTGGTCTGTGGTTTCTTCCTCGAATTTAGCGATCAAAGGTTTGCGGATTGCTTTCACTGCCACATTTTTGTGGTTTTGGATGCAAATTGCTTTATACACGATTGATTGTGGACCCATTCCGATGACTCGGAAGTCTTTGTAGTTAATAAGCACATCGAAAATGGAGGAATTTTTGGGAGAGGTTCTGGGATCTTTGAGCAAGGTCCGAGTTGGACTTTTTTGCATCTTCTGATTGAATTTATTTACTCGGGATTTTCGCGGCACACGAGTAATTAATATTGCTTTTCCAAACAATGGAAAAAGTGCTTATTTATCCCAATCTCATGTGTTTTGCATGCGCTTTTCAAAAAACTTTCCCATAGTTGACATTAACTCATAATTGCAGCCAAAATCATGTATTGTTGTGATTCCAATCCATCATCAATAAAGCACATTTTGTGAATACGCTGACTTAGGTACATTTCGGCGCATGATTGCTTAGCATTGTAGTTATGATCAATAGAAAAATACTCTTGATTGAAATACGAGAACGAATTGAAAATTTCATTTATTTTGGCGAAAGTTATCATACAGAGAGAAACTAGCGCTGGTAATGGTGAGAACTTGAATCTTAGAGACTTTGGCTTTACTTTCTTTGTTTTTTCGAATGAGTTAAGCTCATTTCACAGGATTAATTTTAACGAGACTATTGATCGTGCAAGGAATAATCTGTGCTGAATTAATATCTGGTTTTTCGATTTAAATTCTTCCATTGCTCAAATTAACATCTTCCTAATCTCAAATTCTGATGAACTCTTCTTCTAAAGTCAGTACAAACCCTTTAAACGTGCCACCTCCCTATTTTCCTAAAGTAAAGAGCGATATTCGTCACTTCATTGAAAGTAAGTTAGGCTATTGGAAGAAAACCTCAAATTGCTCGACTGAACCAAAATAAATGGTAGCTTACTTCCTCTGGTGGAAGTCATCTGTCGAATCAATTAAATCGATTCCAAACTCGTCATTAACTCCTCTAAAATTTCGATGGAAGTTAGGATACAGACAGGCCAAGTAATTGCCATATAAGATGAAAAATCTACAGGTATTAGCTGATAGCTTGACTAAAATAGATTTGAGATTCCAGCCTTTCTGAAATATGCTTACAATGTGCTCGAGAGCATATAAAACCAATAATATCATCCCCCTTTATCCACTGGGAAGCAATTTATATACCCATAATTAAATTCGATTTTAAATAAAGATTTAAAAATCCTTCCATTAATTTCGCTACACGAACCCAAATTTGGTACTTTAAGGAATCACTCATCGCATGCAGAGAAAAGCAGCAAGCTGACCTGAAAATACAACGTTTAGCTAGGAATTCTGAGAAGGAAAGTCATGAAAAGCAAAAAATGCAAATCAACACCTCATCTACCATTAAGTTACTTCCATCCACAACTCTCACATCTTAATGTAGAAAAAGACAGACTTTCTTCTTCGATTGCGCGAATATCTTAAGCATTCCAGTTCACTCTACGAGAGATATATAATTTTGTCCATAAATTTAGCTAGTTTATTGTATTCTTAAGAAATATGAAAAAATTCTCCTCTTAATTTCTTTTTCTCGCAAGGCTTCCGCGGTTATCGATTTGCATTGATGGTGTCTAATTCTCATCGATTAGAATTAATCGCTGATGAGGGAGAAATTTGCTATAGAAACTGATTTATTAGTCATTTGCTTAGAAACGTGAGGATTCATTAAAATTTTGAGACTTCCTAGCTTTCATCAATGAATACCCTGCTATTCCGAGTCCAATAACTGCTTTGAAAGTTCTTCAAATAGCGGAGGCTGACGTTTCAGATTCTCACACGAAGATCTTTTACAAGAATAATCGCAACAGAGATACAAATACTCCTACTCTTCAGTCCTCCCAGTCTTATCCTTGCCAATTGAAACGAATTCCTTCTTCAAAATCGCCAATTTAACGTGTGATTTGGATTTATCGCTTTATCAAACCTCCATAATCTCTACAATTTAGCTTATCATTCCAATTCTCAGAAGTCTGGAGCTAATTACTTCCTTATCACCCAAGAGCTCCAAATCGAAGTGGTTTAGCAACGCTTGGTGCCTCTACACGTTTCTAATTCGCCGGAAGTCATTTAAATCGGTTAATTGCTAAATTAATAGCTTAAATGGTAATGTATTAATAATTTTAGAAAAGCTCAAATTTTAGAAATCAAGTTCTGTTCGCAAGTTTGATGTTCCTCAAATTTCTATAATAAAATTTTTTAAAGTATCGAACAAAACACGATTATGGATATTTTTTTGAATTTTAAGAACCAGGAGTACGGCCGCAAGTACACACAGGACATTGATGCTTATCTGAGTCTAGTCTGCCGTTCAAACATCATTGTCGCGCTCGTGGTCCTGCCTTTTTTCCCGCTCACTCAAATCAAGAGCTTCCAAGGCAATACCTTTCCCACGTCTGTGAACATCGAACGCACAGTCATCACAGTTAGCATATACACAATACTGCTATTCGTCGCATTCATTATTTGGAGATTTCGACCGTGGTTCAGAAAGCATCAGGAGCTAACGAGGTGGATATTCGACATATTTTACAATTTTGTTGCAGGATGCCTTGCCTATCAGTACTGGGAAACTGGTTTATACTCGACAGATGGTTTTATCAGATATTTTGCGGGTTGGTGGAATACCCTTACGACAGTAGCTCTGTTCAATTCGATTTCGAAATGGTATTTGAAGCTCTCAGCGTACATGATAATTATTCTGCGGATCGGAATCAGCTCGTATCTGAATACCGGCGGCATTAACATCATCATAGTCATTGTCCAGGTATGCATCCTTCAGATATTAACGACCTACCTTAATGAAAGAGACCAACGAGGGACTTTTATGAAAATGCAGAAACTTTATGACGAAACCAAAGCTTTTAAAGATATCTTCGACGAGACTACCGACGGCGTTATCATTTACGGGATGAAAGAAGGGCTGATTTTTAGAAACTGGTCGAATGAGAAGTATCAGTGGTGGCAAAATGACCAGTCCCTTGAGGAAATATTTCAGAAAATAGCCTTGAAAGGATTCAAGAAAGCCAGCCAGATTCCTACGAATATTGTAAGATAAATATTTTTCGTCAAATTTCCTGATTTTGTTTGGCCTATTAGGATTTAAATCTGTCCTCTCTCGTCCAAGGGTCTAACCATGCAAATTTGTGGATTTTTCTCGAGCAGCTCGTAGAAGTTCTAAATTCGAATTTAACTCAGCAAAGTCCGACACAAAGACTACAGCCAGGGCGACTTATGGTCCTGACTGGTCATATATCTCAGAGTTCCTCAGGTGTACAGCCTCCACAAACCAGCACGTTAGAAGTTAAAATAATGTACGTGATATTTCGCGAAAAGCCTGCGTTAGCGCTGATTTTCTCTGATATTACGGAGCGCAATCTCGTGACTGTTTTACAAGAGAGCGATAATTACAAAAACCGGCTCCTGGCATCGGTTTCGCATGAATTGAGGACTCCGCTGAACGCGAGCATAAATTTTACAATGGCTGCCATTGACCATCCTGAACTTGCAAACGCTTCTGAGGTCCGTGAAAAGCATCTCCTTCCGGCTTTGAGATCCAATCAGTTATTGCTTCATTTGATCAATGATATCATCGATTTCTCTCAAATGTCGACAAGCAAACTCAAACCCGTGTACGAAAACTGCAACGTGGTCTCAACGCTGGACGAATGCATTAACCTCGTGAAACTTCAAGCTGCAAGAAAAGGATTGAAGATCTCTAAGGAATATCAATTCGACAGCAAAAAGATTGATTTCTGCACAGATCATAACAGACTGAAACAGATCATCCTGAATTTACTAAGCAACGCGCTGAAATTCACGCTCAAAGGAGAGATTCAGCTCATTGCAAAAATTACAAAACCGCAAATGTTTGGAGAACGCGTCTTAGAGGTGGCCGTAGTTGATTCAGGCATTGGAATGTCTGAAAAAACTCTGCAGAGGCTCGAAAAAGCTTTTCAGAAGGCTGGCAACGGCGATAAACTCCCATTCGACTCCGACGGCACAGGTCTTGGTCTCATAATTTCAAATAGCTTGGTGCTAATGCTTGGGCCCGAGCAAGATCATGGAATAAGAATCCAATCTAATTTAGACCAAGGCTCGAGGTTTTCTTTTTCGATAATTGACCAAGCGTTCACCCAAGAATTAAATCAAACAGTCGTTCAGTCGGAGGACCTCAACTCTCAGATGGAAGAGCATCCT
>ENA-UOTX01002182-UOTX01002182.1-compost-metagenome-genome-assembly--contig:-NODE-2182-length-10293-cov-23.819107_pt1 | contig 10293 bp, 9 predicted proteins | sample MGYA00238143_ERZ746982 | MGnify/ENA primary metagenome ERZ746982 (study PRJEB28758, sample SAMN06268862) | compost metagenome | isolation source: single cell | place: USA: California, Emeryville, Joint... | reverse complement strand
TGCCAAGAGATGCGCATGTGAAAAATGAAAATTTACTATTTGTTCGTACTCAAAAAGGAGGGCATCTAGGATGGGTGGAAGGGATTTTCAAACTGAAGAGGTGGTATATACCAGTTGTGACTGACTTTGTGAAATGGATCGCAGAAGAAAGAAATATAATAATAATGTAAATTTATCAGATTTTGTTGTAAATCGATTTCCTATCATAATTGTGTCTGATATACGAGTTTTTCATTCGCAATATTTTCGCATGTGGAGATTTTCATATTGTATTAATTGTAAACATCACTAATTAATTTACTTACTTTCTCACGTACAATTTTCTACACCTATTCGTTCTCCATGATAGAAAACTAATTCGAAGACAATGCAGTGATGACTCCAAATAGTGGCTTACAACCGTTATTTAATAGCTGAGAATTCCTTATTTAGGGCGAATTGCGTAGGTTTTATGTATACTCTACAAATGCCAGACGCTGTAGATGAAGCGCGAAGAAATAAAAGAAGCAAAATAGTAAGAAATAGCTTTGAAAAACATACTGAATCTATCTGTTGAAAACTGACAGCCTTCGAAAGCTACCAACCGATTCTTGTCTATAGTTCTTTGATACCTTATAATATTGCTATTAGATTAGAGCAAATCACTCGCAATGATCATATGTAGTGGTCAAAGCTTAGAGCTTCACTGTCTTTTAATTTTTTTCCTCATAACAGCGCTGATCCTAATTGTAAAAACTCAAAGCCACTAAGAATCTATTTTCAAATCAATTCCTTCTCTATTGTTGGAAACTCAATATCTCCAGACTGAAATCTATGACGCAAAATTATATCAAACTCGAAGAGGACACTATCGAAGACATTCAAATCCACATCAACAAAATTATCACAGGTTTTCCTTGCAGAACGCACTCCAACGAGACGGTGAGGTCTATTTTATTTTCCAAGACAGCCGATCCCGTCCTCGTATGCTTCGATTGTCTAATCGGCCTGGAAGAGTCCCAAAAGAAAAATCTCATCAAAATTTATGACTATTTTGCCGGGCTTGTCAAAAGTGATGTAACTCAAGACACCGCTCCCCAAACTCCTGAAATTCCGACCGAGGCCGTGGCACTTTTGGAAAAAGAAAAAGAATATACCGAAAAATTCACTTTGCAAGTAGAGAAAGAAAAGCAAAATGTCATCGAATTATTCGAAACTGCCAGCAATTATATCCTTCAGAAACTCGAAGAAAAAAGAAACTGCGTTCTCAAGCAACTAGAAGAAAACGTTATAATGCTCAATAAAAACTTTAGTTTACTCAAGGCAAATGTTGAAAGGCAAAACACGAAAAATAGGAGTCCTCTCACATGGCACTCATTGCTGAGAGAACTAAAGAAAATGAAAAAAACTACCGAACTTGAGACTTTTTTGAGCGCGTACAAAACAGATTTCGTAGAGAAAGGAGCTTTTCATGAAAGGGATTCTGAGAAAGCAAAATATGGAGTGTTTGAATATGTTAATAGAATTAATGATCAATTGCAGACTGCCTCAAAACCACTGACCAAACCCACCATACCAAGCACCTTCCAGGAGGCTGTTTCTGAACTAGCGGACCAATTACGTGCTTCAAATCCTCAAGGTTGTGTCCGGCCTTTTGGGAAACCAAGCAATAATATGGGTATATGCCAAGAGATTGCATTTTGTAAACACAGAAGTAAAATATTGAGAGAAGGTGAGCTAAAGCACATCGAAAAAATGTTTCACGAGAGCCCGATCACCGAACTTGCACTTTTATATAGAGGAACTATGCACGGGATTGAAGCTGCACGTTTTCATGAGAGATGTGATGGACAGGGTTCTACTATCAGCCTATACTGCTTTAAACATCGTCAAAATGGAATTCTGTTTAGAATTGGAGGGTATTCTGATATTGAATGGAAGATGGGGATAAATAGCTCTCAAAAATCTAACGCAAGTTTTTTGTTCTCTCTCAAGGATTTTCACTCAGGGTATTTTAAGGCGAGTATCATCGACGAGAAGAAGAACCATGCTGTTTATGTTCACGACAAGCACTTCCCAACGTTTGGTTATGGATTATCGTTTTGTTCTGACCTTTGGTTTAACCCACAGACCGGAGGACTGAGAATGAATCCCATTACTTATGACGTAGCTCAAAATTGCGAAAAAATACATTATACTCTCGATCCAAAGGAATGGAAGATATTGGAAATTGAAGTGTTTAAGATTCGAGTTGGGTGGTTAGACAAGTTCAAATATTATCAGTTTCCGAAAACTACTTTGAAAATTTAGAGCCTGCAGGGTAATTTCTTGTAAATTCTCGGTTTAGAGACTCTGTAAAATATATACGTCAATTGATGAGGTCATATGAATCATTTAATTGTGCGAAGAGAATCTATTTCTTTCGATTCCACTGCAATGCCTGTGGTGATTAATCTAGGGATAAGGCGGAATGATAACTAGTAAATAACATTGGTTAACATGTCTCTAGCAAAATCTGAAGAAAGAGATATTGAATAGATTCTGAAATTAAGTGTGACAGGGACACTGGATACACAAGTTAAATAATTTGTTAAAGTATGAAACATGTACCCTAACATAATCAAGCTATTTAATATTAAGCATTTACTATGCTATCTTATTCATAATTTTAATGTTACATTAATATCCCATACGCAATTCAGATATGGGTCACTTTCGGTTGCTTCGAATTTTTCAAAAACTTCATTGACTTCGCCAGAGGCATATGATATCCTCCAAACCTGTCTGCGATAGATTCGCCTCCTGTCTCAAACTCATAGCTCTCAAATTCTTCTTCATGCTTGTTCTTTTGAGTTTCTTTATGTACCTTTGTCGGACTTTCCAAAGATTTCGTTTTCTCCCAGTTCAGAGACGACGCACTAGCGCCCGTCGAGAAAAAAGCCATCGTTCCGACCTTCTCGTTGGCACTCTTTTCTATTAGCTCCAATGTCGATAAATACGACTCCTCCGTCTCAAAGCCATAAAAGGAGAAAGATGTAAGGTTCAGGGATCCACAGCTCGCACACTTTTTATGGATGCTGTCGATATTTTTCTTCACTGGATCAAAAGACCTAAATTTAATTGAACCCGGATCAAAACGGAGAGGCGGTTGGACTTTTCCAATGCGTAAATTGCTTAGACTTATTTGCGCCATCCATGGATGCGCTGAAATCTCCTTTAGTCCAGCATTTGCTCCAAGACGTAGCATCGGATTAGGCTCTAAGAGCCTTTTGATAAAATCTTTGAGATCGGCTGATAAATTTCCAAACTCCGGGTTTTTTGCTTCAAGAAATGCACGATCCTTTTCCTCGAATACTGGGACCTTCCCAGTCGCAAGCTCGTAAGTCAAAGTTCCGAGGTTATAGTAATCAACGAGACAACTATATCCAATTTTTTGGGGGATTTCTGGCGCCATAATTTGCAGCGTCCCACATACAGAGTAATTCAGATCAATCAAGTTCTCCACGCTTTTCGCAAGACCAAAGTCGGTGATCATGATATGTCCATCGATGTCTAAAAGCAGATTCTCCGGCTTAAGGTCACGGTAGATATAACTCTGGCCATGAATCGCGTTTAACGCGAGGATGGTTTCAGCGATATAGAAGCAAATCTCGCTCTCCTTCAGCCTTCTTCTTGAAAGAATCATATGGATATCACCACAGGGAACAAAATCCATAATGAAATAAAAATGGTTTTCCTAATGAATAAAATTTAGAAAATTGAGATGGAAGGTGGCAATTACTGTTTGAAATGAGTAGTGGAGAGTCACGACATTAGGAGAGTCGATATCGAGCAAGGCTTGACGCTCCCTCATCACGATTTTCCTTTTTCTTCCAGTCAAGTCTCCTTTCTTGATCTGCTTCATCGCAAAGAGTTTTCCGGTCTCTTTTCTTCGAACTAAACGCAAGGCAATTAATTAAATTATAGTCGCCTAGATAGGTGTGACTTTACCTAAATACACGTTGGAGAAGGCTCCTTTGCCAATCTGTGATTCGATCACGAAGTTTTCAAGGCTTATTTTGCCTTCTTCACTTTTTGATCTAACTTCTTGTTGGTAAAACGCCTTGAGAACTGTACCGTCCTTTATGATAGAAAGGCTTCTCTCTGGGAGAGTTAGCCAGTAATCAACCGCGAATTTGCCATCTACGGTCTGAAGAGCGAGGATACGCTCGTATTGCTTTACTTTAGGATCGATTTCTTTTAATCGCTCGTTAGCCTCTTTCAGAAGCCACCCGCAGGTGAGCTCTTTCGATTTTTCAGAAGGCACAAGGATACTGATTGTGAGATCGGGTGTATATTGGATGTAGATGTTCTTCATGCTGAAAATAATATTGTTATTATTTGGAACTGAGAAACTTGAGCTGAAAAGAAATCAGAACCTAACAATTCTACGATTCGGTAAACTTCATTGATTGCTAAAATGAGCAGAATTTTATTTCAGTAAGTATTTGGACTCAAAAACTTTCTATACCTTATTTACATTTAATAATTCGAAATTCAACTTCTTAAATTTACTTCTCGACTCGATTAAAAATTTATTAAAAACGCTGAAAACTCAGTACAATGCATCATTTCCTAATTTTGCGTGTATGAGACCAAAGATTCGTTTTGTAGCAAATTTGAAAGTAAGAGATGAACGCAGGAGATCTCTTTTGGTCTTTACTCTAAATGCGATAAGGATTTTGAAACAATTTCTAAGGGAGAAAATAGCATTTTGATTTGATTTGAATGGCCTTTCAGTGCTTCTTCGTGATTTTATTTTTTTTTAGCTAAAAACGCCGATAGAGCATCAGTGTTCCAGAATTTTAAATGCTATTAAATTTTTTAAAAAAAAAAACATGAAGTATTACTGATATTCTGGCAAGCTCGACACTTTTTGGTAAGAGCAGTTAGATATCACAAATCTCGTAGGAGCAAGCGCTTTGCTTGTGTTTGATGACATAATTAGCACCCTACCTGCAAAAAGAGAGTAGAGAGGCAAATTTAGCTTAATGTACGTTTGTAATTAACAAAAATGCCAAAACAAGCCTCAATATTGATAGATTTGGAAAGCCCAACCTAAGGCGGTCCCGTTTTCTTTACCAACGTCAAAATCGAACATATTAGATAAAATACATTCTTTCACAGCTCTTTATCAAGGACTATTCTTTTTAAATGTCCAAAGCAACTTCCGAATTCAGCATAGCTTTATTTGAATTGAAGTTAGAGAAAATTGTGAAGAGCAACCAGATATTCTGTATTAGTAAGACCAAAACAGGAATCTCTTTAAGAGCAGCGCTAATCTCCGGTTGGAATCAATAATTAATTGATCGATTTTTCTTAAGTAGTTCTTGGAACTATTAAGCGCAGTTTAAAGTGTATTTTTTTTTTTATTTCGCGGCGTTAGAGCATGAATTTATTATACCTCAGAAAGAATGCTTCACTTGCAAACGAAAACCCACTTCCAGAATCTCTTCTTACTGTGAATTCGTGAGGAATATAGTATCCTCATAAACATTAGTTTTCCAAGATGTGAGGTTCCGCTAATAACCCCAACTGTCACCATGAATGGCCTCTTTTATCAAAGAGTTTTGTTGAACTCCAGTTAGTTAGGTCTTTCTAGAGAAAGTAAGTACACTCAAGCAAACGATGAACACAAAAGAAGCTTAATTAGCGTTAATTAGCAAAATAATAATCATTTGAACAAAAAACTCCACTTCTCATCCAACATTATCTGAATAAGTCAGTGATCTTTTTTTCATAAATAGAATACAGATCTTTGGGGTTCGTTTTGTTTATATTCATTGCCACTGTAGTCACAGATTTGGAGCTATCAACCGCCTTTTTAAACACCTCCAAATTCGAATTCATTTTTTTCCACCTTTTGAGTAATTCATTATGAAAGTCTTCAACCATCAATTTCTTCTCTTTGCACTTCTCGAGGTTCTCTTTCGCGTCATCCTCTGCCTTTTGTCTAAAAATGTTTATAGCCACTAATTAGCGAATTCGTTACGCTGTTAGAAAGCTTTCTCCTTGCCTAATCATGTGAGCTTTCACATGCTGCGAAATTTCTAACACAACTATTAGCCCCACCCTCGATAGTAATCTTACCAGTCATTTTGTACATGAGCTCTTCTAATTGACCCAGAAGAACACTAACAGTCTGCTCCTTCTCGGTGATAATATCGATGTATTTGAACAAATTCTCTTTGAATACATATAATTCGCGTCTATCTCTGTCCACTTCTTCGAAAGTTATATGAAAATAAGGAGGAAGCCTCTCAATTCTGCAGGAAAAAAGCTCTGATTTCTCTTGTTTCGCATAATTAGCTGCAACACTCCAAATAAAACCCACGATTGCCTCACATACCCCGGTTGTGCGCTTTTCGTCAATTCCAAAGGTGCTGAGCATGTTGTTCGTGGTCTGCTGCAATTCAACACGGATTTCTTCCAACTTGCTAAAGATTTTGCTCGCTTCTTCGAAAGTCTTGGCAGCAATTAGATTAGAAATGATGATTGTATACCTCATTATATGAACCAACGGGCAATTTTGCGCATTTTATCAAAAGGGTTTCCTTTGAACGCGACTCCTCTTTAACCTCTCTATCTCCACAGCAGCAGCTTCCCATTGGTTTTTCCTCTTTCTGGGCTAAGCACAAATATTCGAAGAGAAGTGGTGTGTTATTAAATAAATAGAAAATAGAATTTTCGAAGATAATTTCACATGTGTTTTTCGAAAAAGATGAGCATATATGGCGAAATTTGACCACAATACGAGGGGATGAATGCGTTTGTTAGACTCTGTTTGCTAAAACGAAATATAAAACGTTTCTTTCGTCTTGGTAATGCATAAATAGAGAATTATATGCCACGAATTCAAGTCATTACAAAAAGTAATGTCTTTATACACATGACTTTTTAAAAGCTAATCAGATGGAAACCACATAAGATTGGCTGGGAAAGAGTTCCAGCAATCCCAAATACAGCGCTTCGTCTTTAGCATGGCTAAATAGCCTTATGTATAAAACGAAGCAGGTTGACCTGTTTGACTCCTGAGAAATTGCCAATTCGACCAAAATTCATTGAATCGCAAACCTTTAGGAAGTCAGCACAGGTGAATTAATTATACCCAATAATTTTAACAATTCCGTCAGCGCCGCCTGAAATAAAAGTATGAGTCTGGCATAATCTGATGATTAGGGGTACCTGTCGCGATTATATCCTCCTGGCTGCTGCTATAATATACACAATGTGCTCCTTCGTCATATTTCTTTGAATGGACCTATTAGATAGTGGTCAGTAGGAGATCATAGGAGCAGCAATTTTACCATAGTCTCGCCCAAGCATTGGAAGTTTCTTATGTCCCAGATGCGCAGAGTGCCGTCGTGTGACACTGAAGCTAGATGGTTTCGCATTTTATTGATTGAGAGCCCTGTGACTGCGTCTGTGTGTCCAAGCACGGATTTAATTAATTTTCCTACAAAGTATCGAATTTAATATCATAGGAGGATGATATAATAATACCTGAGTTAGAATCAAAGAAATTGATTTTGTTGTCCTCATGACCCGAGATGATGAAATTCATCTCCTCCGAGTATATTATCCTACATATTTTATTAGGAAAAGAAAGGAAAGTTGAATTACTTATTTGGTTGTTGGGAAGCTGAGCTAGTCGTTTTTGAGAATTTCATCTGCATTATTTGTTTTCCCTATCAATAGAAATAACATTTAAGCTGGTAATTAATTCTCAGCAAAGTATTACGTTTTCTGCATTGTATACGATGAGTGAAGGCGAATTCACATACCCAGCGACTATTTCCGTATTCTTTCGATACATCCAAGTGGTCGATGTTGGTATGTCATTACTGCCTATCTCAGGATTTTTAAATGATATCGTCCCGATATGATTTCCTAGCGCAAAGGTGCCTTCATTTTCCAGCGAGGTGCCCCATAGTTTAATATACCCATCTGAACTCGAAGAAATCATTATATTCTAATATAACAATATAGTCAGCAAAGAGACTTTAAAGCAGCTGTTACCTCGCTTGAATGATGAGCTAGTTGCCAAATCGCGTCTTCATGTGCTTGCCATGCGCCTGAACAGATATCTATATTACCACACGGCCCATAATTATCAACGGCATCAGGGTTCATAATGTTCCAGGCTCTGATCGCTCCCTCTGTTCCAGCCGTAAACATCATATTTTCCTGAGCACTGAGAGACTCGCTATCGATCTGGTTGCCAGTAATCGTCAGTAGAGGTCCGCTATGTCCTCGAACCGTGTAATAAGGGTCGATATGGACGCCTCTTGTTGCTGAATACAACTGTTTCGTATCCCAGAGTTTCATTGTACAATCCTCGGAGATCGTAGCGAGCACAGGATTTTTTGCTGAGAAAAACATTCCTCGAACTCCATCCATGTGGCTTCGTAACGAACACATCGTCTTTGTGAGCTGCAAGGCTTTCTATCAGTAGAATAAGAGGGAAAATTAGTATATTATGGATAATAGCGCAGTATTACCTCATCGATTTCGTTCAATGGTGTCGGTCTAGAGAGATTTCTTTTTTTGCTGATGAGTATTTTCTGGGGTTTGTCAGAATTTGCCGCAGTAATATTTGTAGGAACCGAGTTGCTATTTGATAAAGTCGCAGAAGGTTGAAGTTTATCTACCGTCCATTTCTTGCGAACTGATTCTACCATCGCATGCTTTTGCGCTAATGTTAGTTGCTGTTTTTGTGGTTGCTGCTGACTAGTATTTGCTTTTTGCTGATTTCCTTCATCTTCATGGTCTTTTGGCTTGCCGCTAGCAATTTGTTGTATCTCTTTCGCGAGCATGGTACTACGCTCTGTCTGACTTCTAGTGATATCTGGACCATTGCTTGAGTTCGTTACGGTTTTCTTGTGAAGAGAAATTGCACTTAAATCAATGTGCGAGCTCATAACTTGGACGTTTTCAGGAGAATGCTCGATGACCCTGACGTTTCTTCTGGTCGTCTTTATGCTGGGGTCTTCCAGCGCTTCGGATTTCGGCAAGAAAGAAGATGGGATCAAGAAGGCTGAGTTGCCGCCGCTTTGGGTCCTGCGGTGACTTGAAATACCTCCGCTGGCTTTCTCATCGACTGATTTCATGCTTCGGCAGCTGCTCGTTGGCTGGGTGGGCAGATAATGACTTCCTGAGGGTCCTTTACTGTGAGTGGTGTTCCTAATCAAAGCGATAAATGATTTTGATGTGTTATCAGAGATAATTTACATTGGAGAATGCGCAAAGCTAATGTTTTGTATCGACATATGCGATGGACTTGGCTTTTCATTCGAAGGGTGCTGCTTATGCTGATTTTTTAACAAATACGGCCCTGTGGTTTGGTCAATAGAGCCATGCGACTGACCAGATGCTGGCGAGGTGCTTTGAAAATATTGATAAATGACTGAAACGCTGAATTTTGCTGTTACATTCTGCTATGCTCGCTCTTTGTCGGGAATCCCGGGAATATAATTGACAACCGAGGAGAGTGATTTTTTTGAGGATACATGATCTTCGGAGAAAAGTCGCTTTTCACTCGATGATGACCCGCAAGCGCCCTGAGCTTCTCAGACGCGTTTCTGGCTCTTGAAAAAGCAAACGTTTAGGTTCTTTTGGAAGCTAGATATACTTTTCATGATGTAGTTCTTCCTCAAATTGATGGAGTTTTCTCTTTGTAAGCTCCAGCTCTTTGGTTTTGAGTGATAAGTCCTTCTGTAGCATGCTTATTTTTTCCTAGACGGCTCAGAATCACATTGGAATAGGGCAATAATACCTGCATTAGCGCCTTTTCTACCAACCAGCCATCTTTGTCTGCAGGGCGCCTAACTTGATTTCGAAGAAATTCTATGACTCCGTTCCACGTGTAGTTCGCTGTGGAAGTGGATTCGACACCTTGTTAGAAGAATTTGAGGAAAGTGCGCATAAAAGCTGTGCTTACCTACGTTCTTCATGGTCTTGGATTAATCCGTAAATACGTGGCCTGCTAAACTATCTCTCTTAATCAGAACTCCAGTAATTATTTTTTAATGATGCCCTGATTAATTAAAGTTAATACATGGAAATCAAGATCGAAATTGCGCCAACCCTGAAGTCTCTTTACAATTATATTCGAAAGGAGTTGCCTCCGAATATCTGCAGTTCTCTGCTCTTTTTCCTTTAATTCCAATAAAATTTTATAGTAGATAATCTTCTGAAGCTAATTGCTCTCAAATAAGGATGAGGGTTCGAATTTAAGTGGGAAACATTAGGCATTCCTTTTCTTTTTACTTAGAA
>ENA-UOTX01002180-UOTX01002180.1-compost-metagenome-genome-assembly--contig:-NODE-2180-length-10325-cov-14.935792_pt1 | contig 10325 bp, 5 predicted proteins | sample MGYA00238143_ERZ746982 | MGnify/ENA primary metagenome ERZ746982 (study PRJEB28758, sample SAMN06268862) | compost metagenome | isolation source: single cell | place: USA: California, Emeryville, Joint... | reverse complement strand
GCTTGTAACCCTGGCTTTTTTCTACAACCCTCCTCAACGATCTGCTTAGAAACTTGCCCTCCCACATACTATTACCCTAACATTTCCCTCCATGCTTGCAAAAGTATATCAAATTTTCATTAAGTTGCATGCGTAACTCTTCATTTAGGTTGCCCAATTAACTGTCCAAATTGTACAGGTCCTACCTGTGATAAGCTGGACTCTGAAACATTAACAGCAATAGAGACCGTAGCCACAGTTGTATCAGTTGCAGCACAGGCTTCGACCATCGCAACAATCATAATTCCAGTTGTAGTTTCTACAGGTGCTAGTGTAGTGGCTTTATTGTTAGACTTTATAGGCGAAATTGCTCTCTTCCAGTATATAAACGTCCCCTTCCCTGCAAATTTCCAGGCTTTCATGCAGTTCTTCAGTGCGGATATCTTTCCTAATTTGCTTGCAAAGGCTTATGATTAAAGTGAATCAATCATTTCTACAAATGGCAAATTCGAAGAATATGAGTGTTCGCGAGTATTCCTTGATAATTGTGGAGGAGGACTTGATAAAGAGTTTCTGGCCATTGCCGTCATTATAGTAACGAGCCTTCTTGCTTTGGCGCTTAAAAGCTGTCCTAAAGCTCATTCAATAATCTGCAAAGTGAGAGACAGTTACAGGTGGAACGGCCTTCTTGCCTGTTATATTGGAGATTTTCAAGAATTCTTTGTTTTTACGCTCCTTCAATTCAGAGAATCAATCAAACCTCTTATCTCGCTCATCATCGGTATATTGCTGGTGGCTTCTTATTTCGTGGGATATTTATATCTTAGTGTTGCTTTGAACCGCAGAAAAAAAGCTGCTAAGAAGAAGCTAACATATTCGAGAAGAGGATCAAGAGCTCAATCTATCACAAACAAGACTCCTGAACAAGAAGAAGAAATAATAGGGGATATCCCGGAGAGCATGAGTGTAGTGGTAGACGATTTTGTGCGCAAAAATTGGTATTCGAGGAATTTCCTGCTCCTAATGTGCCTCCAAAACGCGATAATCGGCTTTATATTAGTTTTCTTACAAAACTGGGGAGCCATTCAAACTGGTTTATATTCATATATTGCTATTCTTTATGGGATCATAGTCTTGGGAGCTTTCCGACCATTCAAAGAAAGATCTCAAGTGGCTACATTTTCCATTTCTCAAATCGTGAAGGGTAGTATGGGATGTTTGGCGCTTGCACTCGGCCTCGATGATCAATCACCTTTTTTGTCTGAGGATCAAAAGAATGCAGTCGGCATTGCTCTCATCACCCTGGCATGTATTGGAATTACGAGCAACTTGCTTCTATCGGTGGGACCGATAGTAAAAGCTATCATCGATTATTACCGGAATTTCAAAAAGCGCAAGCAGGAGAAGAAGACCTCGACATTGAAAACCCATAACACAACTCTTAGTGAATCAAAAATCAATCAGTCAAGTTATGTTGAATCACATAATAATTTAATCGGGAACTTATCTGCCCCAGGTTCGGACGTCTCAATTAACAAATTTCATCCTCGCAAACGTTCTTCTAAAAAACGAATTCACATAATCCGCCCAAAGCACTTTCATTCTAATCTCCCACACTACCGCCAGCAACGACAGCAACAGCAACAGCAACAGCAACAGCAACAGCAACAGCAACGAGCAAGAATGGACAGTAATGTGATGGAATTTGATTTTCAAGGAATAGTAGAACCCTCTAAACTCGCACCTCACAGAAAAACCTCTTCGCCTCGACCATTAATCAAAAGAAATATTTGAAAATTCAAATACATATGTAGCGTCAAGAATTTACACAGAATTTTTATATAAAATTTCGATAGCCCTTCGTAATGAGATAAAGATTGTATAGTTTGCTGAGACGAGAATTTATTTGAAATCTTATTTATTAATGTCATAATAACAAATTTATGCTGTAGTAAGGTCTTCTACAGCCCTTCCAAAGGCAGTTTTGAAACTACTCGCTCAGGAAACATATTTTCTCCACTAGTGAATCTGTTTCGAACATAAGATATCATTAGTTAATATAAAACTGCTTGTTTTCTGGCACCATAATTTATCATTACTGAAATAATCCAAGTAGGTGAGTTTCAGATATCCAACGAGTCAATACTACGAGAAAAATCCTTTTAAAAAAGAAAGCGATTGCTTTTAGACGAAGTTCAATCTAAATAAATAATACAGTCTTACTCAACTAATGTGGATTCCACTCATTTAGTGACTTTTCTCAATAGCAACAAATTGGATAGTTGGAGCCTTTATATTTCAAGTGCTAATGAATGTTTAATGAGAGATTAGTCCATTTTATTTTTCTTAATCACCCATTTTTTCCAACTCAATAAAATCAAAAGAACCAAAATCAGCCTCTTTAAACACAATTACACCATTGTAAGCAATAGATCTTTAAACATACTCTCGTATATAAAATCAATCTATACATTCATCCGGCCTGTTAAAGACTCGAAATTTTTTTCGTAAATTTCTCAATATCTAATTCCTTTTGCCTCACTTGTAATTAATGAAACTGAATCGCTACTTGGATTTTCTTAAAATTACAGTTGTTAGAAATGGAACAGAAAGAAAAGGGAATTGCTTATATGACTTGGAAACGATTCTAACTAAAATTTTTCCATCATCCTACCAAAATTAATCTTTCTTGAAAGTCGATTTAAAAAATTAAAATCGGACATGGAAACAACTCTCAAGATTCTGAACTGATTTATTAGGTGACTCGAAATTTTTTACCCTTCTTCCTTTTTTGCTTTAATGCACGAATTCTAAGAGCATTTTTGACTTAATAAGCCGCTATCTCCAATAGCACCCTTATGAAACCTCGGCGCTTCTTAAAATAAACGGAAAGAACAAGACGACAAAATCAGATTCCAAAAGAATTTTTTGTGAGATTATCGAACTCCGAAGCTATCTGAGCAAGAAACAATTTAATCGTAGTTCCACTCGATGTTTAGCAGGCAGTTTGCCTGCAAATTTGTTCTTCTGCTCAAAAGTTTGGGAAAGAGTCTGAATATTCATGTAATTCTCAAATGAAGTGGGTGCCACAAGGTATTCACAACCCCTTTTCCTGGTATCCACTTCTGCCTCGCGACATATTCGCTCGTTGTCCGAACTCCGAATTCAAATTTCCTCACCAAAACCAGATTAACTGCTCTGGAATATGATAAGATTATTAAAAGTTCGAATGAGTCAGGTTCTCTAAGATCTTGAATTAATTAATTCGAAAGCTGAGAATGAGATCAAAATTACTTTTGAGCTCACCGTACTCATGAAACGGGAGAGAAAAATTAGAGAGAGACAAGCTAGCTCCAACAGGTCAAAACTATTCCTTTAAAGTTCAGTTATGTTAGGAATAATTATACTTTTCGATTACACACTGAAATTTGAAAGTTGATTCCAAGTTAATCAAAGTAATTCATATTTGGAATAAATTTATTTAAGGAACATGGTAATCAAATACTTGCTCCTGGCAATTTGCGCACTAAACTTCGTCTTTGCAGGTACCAACTCCATTATTTATCTAGCCCTCTAACACCCTTTTTCAACTTGCCAGGGCAGCTTTGTGGTAATGGGAAATTCCTTATGCAAGACTGCTCATCAGGATCATATTCTTCATTTCTTCCAACACCCGGCAGAGTATGGCAGATTGATATCGACACAACCTATGGCAAAGTGCTATGGTGGGAAACTACAGGTTATACAAATTATGGGCGGCAAGCTTCGATTAGTGATTTTTCAAATATGTATCACATTGTGATGGTTTTCGGAGGAGGCACTTTCGATCTCAACATCGATAATAGCTTTCTAAAAACAAAATATGATTCTGATTATGTCACTTTTCCTACCAGTACTAGAGTTAATGTCGCAAACGGCGCGACGACTCGAATAATTGGAGAAAAAATTACGACAACGAGTGTGACAAGCTACCAGTTGACATTTACCAGTTATGGGGCTGATATGTGTTTTGGATTGATTTCAACCTCAGATGTCGACTCAGTTACACTAAATGGTGGAGATTTTAATGCACATTGGGGAGTGTGTGTTGCAGGCGCAACTAGTCAGCTAACAACTGTGTGTCCGTGCGGTAATTGCATATCTACGGGGTGCACGACCTGCGTTGGAGCAGGCTGGTCTGATTGTACTTCTTGTAAACCAGGGTTTTATCTTTCTGATTGTTCCGGATCCTGCCATGCTTATTGTTCAGTTTGTACGGGTCCAAGCAACACTGAATGCTCCGCATGCAAATCAGGATATTTTCTACAACCAGCATCAACCACTTGTGATAGCAATTGTCCTTCGACTGCACATTGGAAAGACACAATTAATAATATTTGTGTCAACTCTTGTCCAATTGGATATTATGAGGGCTATACGAGCGACGAATGCATGCCTTGCCATGCTGCTTGTTCAAAATGCGAAGACGGAACTCATACTTTTTGTTTAGCTTGCAACGATGGATATTTTCTGCAACCATCGTCAACGACATGTCTCAGCAATTGCCCTAGTGGAAAATGGAAGGACACCGCTAATAATATTTGTGTCGATTCTTGTCCTTCGCCTGGATACTGGCAGGACACTACAAATCATATTTGCGCAGATTGCCACACTGCTTGCTCAGTTTGTACAGGTTCAAGTAATACTCAATGTTCTGCCTGCAAACCAGGATACTTTCTACAGCCAGCACCTGATGTTACAACTTGCTTGAGCACATGCCCAGTTGGATATTGGAAGGACGATACAAACAACAAATGCATGCCTTGCAATGTTGCTTGTGCAGTTTGTACCGGTAGCGCCAGTACACAATGCTCTGCATGCAAAACTGGGTTCTTTCTGCAACCTTCAGGAACAGAATGTCTTAATTCTTGTCCGTCGCCTGGATACTGGCAGGACACTACAAATCATATTTGCGCAGATTGCCACACTGCTTGCTCAGTTTGTACAGGTTCAAGTGATACTCAATGTTCTACCTGCAAATCAGGCTACTTTCTACAGCCAGCACCTGATGATACAACTTGCTCGAGCACTTGCCCAGTTGGATATTGGCAGGATACTGATAACCACATTTGTGCTTCTTGCAATGCTGCTTGTGCAGCCTGTACGGGTAGCGCCAGTACACAATGCTCTGCATGCAAATCAGGGTATTTTCTGCAACCCAATTCAGCAACTTGTCTTGATTCTTGTCCTATTGGATATTGGGGGAACCCTACAAGCAATCTTTGCTTGAACTGCGATGCCTCTTGCGCTACGTGTACAGGTCCGGACAATACTCAATGCTCTGCTTGTAAACCTGGTTTTTATCCTGACAGTTCCCTTAATACTTGCAAAAGTAAATCGGATTTTTCATTGGTTTGTTGCTAACTCAATATTTAGGTTGCCCAATTAATTGCCCAGATTGTACAGGCCCTACGTGTAATAAGCTAGATTCTGAAACCTTAGCAACAATAGAAGGAGTATCCACAGCTGCATCGGCGATGGCACAAGCATCGACCATTGCAACCGTTATAATTCCAATGATAATTGTCACAGCTGGAAGTGTTGTAGCTCTATTTCTTGACTTTCTTGGTGAAATTGCTCTGTTCCAGTATATAAATGTCCCCTTCCCTGCAAATTTCGAAGCGTTCATGCAGTTCTTCAGTGCAAATATCTTCCCTAATTTCCTTGCAAAAACTTACGATGAGAGTGAATCAGTTCTTTCTACAAATGGCAAATTCGGAGAATATGAGTGCTCACGAGTGTTCCTTGATAATTGTGGAGGCAATCTTGATAAAGAGCTTCTAGCAATCGCAGTCATTATCGTGACGAGTATTCTTGCTTTATTACTCAAAAGCTGTCCGAAAGCTAATTCATTTTTCTGCAAAATTCGAGACAGCTATAGATGGAATGGACTTCTTGCAATTTATATCGGAGATTTTCAAGAATACTTTGTTTTCACACTACTACAATTCAAAGAGTCAGCTAAACCCCTTATCTCACTCATTATCGGCATACTCTTAGTCGCTTCCTATTTCGTGATGTATTTGTACATAAGTGTGGCTTTAAATCGCAGAAAGAAGTCAGCAAAGACGGTAAGGGATTCTAGAAGACTACCAAGAACACGGTCTAAGAAAACCCAGGAGCAAGAAGAAGAAATAATAGGTGATATTCCAGAGAGCATGAATATGGTGGTGGAGGATTTTGTGCGCAAGAATTGGTATTCAAGGAACTTCCTTCTTCTCATGTGCCTCCAAAACGCGATAATCGGCTTTATATTGGTTTTCTTACAAAACTGGGGAACCATTCAAGCTGGTATATATGTATATATTGCTATTTTCTATGGAATCCTAGTTTTAGGAGCTTTCCGACCATTCAAAGAAAAATCTCAGGCCGTGACATTTACCATATCTCAAATCGTAAAAGCTAGTATGGGATGTTTGGCACTTGCACTCGGTCTTGATGAGCAATGGATGCTCTTTTCTGATGATCAAAGAAACGCTGTGGGTATTGCTCTCATCACCCTTGCATGTATTGGAGTTGGAGGTAATGCGCTTTTAGCGTTGGGAATGATAGGAAAAACGATCATAGATTATTGCAGAAATTTCAGAAAGCGCAAGCAAGAGAAAAAGACTTCGAGATTCAAAATCGATAAAACTACTCTCGGTGGATCGAAAATCAGTCGGTCAAGATATACTGAACCAAATTATAATTCAATTGGTGACTTAGCTGTGCAGGGTTCAGAGGACTCAATAAACATGTTTAATTCTCGCAAACGTTCTTCGGAGAAGCGTGTTCCCAGAAACCTGCCAAAACACTATTATTCTAATCTCCCTCACCATTATCATCATCAGCAACGACAGCAACAGCAACGTGTAAGAATGGAGAACAATCTGATGGAATTTGATTTTCAAGGAAGAGTAGAACCCTCTAAAAGCTCGTCTCGCAGAAAAAATTCTTCGCCTCGACCATTAATAAAGAGGAACATTTGAAAGCAACTACAGTAGTAGTCTAAAGAATTTACAAAACATTTTATTTAAAATTCATGACCAGTCGTAAATGATTGGAGAATGGTTTATATCATTCGTTGTGTTATTTGAAAGCTATTTATTCATTAATAATATCTTAACAGATTTCCTCCCTCGTAATTGTACTCGGCAAGAACTGAGAGTACGGAGTACCTCTCGAGGAAAAGCTAAAGGATCTCGGGTCTTCAATGATTCTCGAAACCGGCTTAAGCCTAACAGAGCGATGTATGAGCTTAGAGCTTTTTGGCGACATTGAATTTAGAATTGATTTCCATTTCTGGTCACCATCAAGAGTAGCTCATAATGTAGCACATTTTTTCATTAGTCACAACTCAGAAAATAGGATTCGTAAGTTAAATTCGCTGAAATCACAAGTGCCACTGTTTTAGAAAGATAGAAACAAATATTCTATAACATATAACCGTTTTGAAAACTTCCTCTTCATGTATAATTTTTAAAGTCAAACCTTTATTACGAGTATTCCGAAAATTTGAAAAACCCAGAGACCTTGCTAGAAGAATTCTAAGCAATACGATATGTTGCTCTCATTTTCTGCTGAAAAACCATGATTCAGACTGAAAATCAAGATCACAGGTCAAACTACCAGAGAAGCTCACAAAAACATATTAAATTTGTCTGTTTGCACCTAAAAACTCTCAATACATGCATAATAAATCTATTTTTCAATACAAATTTGTCTCATATTGCCTAAAAAGCCAAGTGGAAATTCTAATAGAGACAAAACCCTCCGGAATTTGAATAGTAATACAATATTTACATTGCAGATGATATCGCACGATTTAAATCAATGAATTCACATATCGAAAACCAAACGTTCAGGCTTCTCACCCATGGTTCAGACAGCGTTTCTCTCTGGTGAGGACTTCAAAAGTCAAATTTCTTGAAGGATCATCATAATCTTTTTTTTGATTTTGAGAGCTTCGTTAAATTTTGTAATAATTGAAGCAGTTTATCGAAGGTTTTGAATTAAAGGAATACTTGAATGGAATATACTTCAAGTTAATGAAACGAAAGGAAACTACCGACTCGATGAGACATTCAGGCCAAAAAACCAATGCTTTGCTTATCTAGAGTGGTTTTGAAAACCAGATGATTGCCTCTTGCATCTTCGCATGCGAATATGGAATTCAAATTAATCAATTTAATAAACACTTAAATAGGTTTATTTAAAAAATATGGTACTTAAATGTGTACTCCTGGCAGCTTTTTTGCTCACTTTCGTCTCTACAGGTTACAAGCTCCCTTATTTCGTTCTCTAAACAGCCTTTCTTTCCTTATAGAGCAACTTTGTGGGATTGGTAAGTATATTCCAATCGACTGTTCATCAGGATTATGGAACGAAGTTCTTCCAATACCGGGTGCCACTTGGCAGATTGATATCGATACAACTAATGGCAAAGTACTATGGTGGAATCCCAGTGATGCATCGAATAAGGCGCAGCAAGCTACAATTAGTGATTTTTCAGATATGTATCACATTGCAATGGTTTTTGGAGGAGGCACTTTCGATCTCAGTGTCGACAACAGTTTTTTGAAAACTAGATATAATCCTACACATGTCTCCTTTCCTACCAGTACCAGAGTTAGCGTCGGAAACGGGGCGACGACTCGAATAATTGGAGAAAAGATTGCATTAACCAGTGTGACAAGCTATCAGTTGACATTTACCAGTTATGGGACTAATATGTGTTTTGGGTTGATTTCAGCCTCCGACATAAACACAGTTGCATTTGATGGTGGAGATTTTACTACACACTGGGGCGTATGTACTGGAAGCACATATCCAGTTGGTCAACTAACAGCTGTATGCCCTTGCGCTACTTGTGCCACTGGATGCGCGACCTGTATTGGACTAGGAATCTCCGATTGTACTGCTTGTGAATCGGGATCTTATGGACCTAGCTGCTCTCCCTGCCATGCTTATTGTTCAGCTTGTACGGGTAGTACCTTTATGCAATGTTCTGCATGCAAACCAGGTTATTTTCTGCAGTCATCAACCACCTGTGCGAGCACTTGTCCCTCGGCTGGCTATTGGGCAGACTCTTCAAATCACATTTGCGTCCCTTGTGATCCTGCTTGCTATGACTGTGCGAGCTCAAGCAACACTCAATGCTCTACTTGCAACCCAGGGTATTTTAAGCAGCCTGCTCCTGCAACAACAACTTGTCTTAACTCTTGTCCATCGGGATATCGTGAGGACCCCGGAACCAAAACTTGTGTAGGCTGCCATCCTTATTGTTCAGGTTGCACAGGTAATCTCAATTCTCAATGTACTGCCTGCAGGCCAGGGTATTTTCTGCAGCCTGCTCCTTTCTCAACAACGTGTACTAATTCTTGTCCCTCAGATGGATATTGGCAGGACACCACAAACAACATATGCGCTCCCTGCGATACTTCTTGTAAGACTTGTTCGGGTGGAGCCAACACTCAATGCTCTGCCTGTAATGCAGGGTATTTTCTACAGCCTGCACCTTCAGCAACAACGTGTCTTGATTCTTGTCCGGCTGGGTATTGGAAAGTCACCGCATCAAGTAGTTGCGCGGCTTGCCACCCTGGTTGTGCGATTTGTACTAGTTCAGGTAATCTCGTATGCTCTGCCTGCAATTCAGGATATTTTCTACAGCCTGCACCTTCAACAGCATGCTTGTTCAACTCCTGTCCAATTGGATATTGGAAGGACACCACAAATAACGTTTGCGCGACTTGTGATCCTGTTTGTTCTTACTGTACGGGCCCAAGCAATACTCAATGTACCGTTTGCAAATCAGGGTATTTCCTGCAACCATCGGGTACAGCATGCTTTAATTCTTGTCCAGATGGGTATTGGAAGAATTCAGCGAGTAGCGCTAATGTCTGCCTGCCCTGCAATGCCGCTTGTGCGATGTGTGTCGATTCAAGTAATATCCAATGCTCTGCTTGCAAGCCAGGATATTTTCTCCAACCAGGTTCAACAACTTGCCTGAATTCCTGCCCAGATAGACATTGGAAGGACACTATGAACCACCTCTGCGCGCCATGTGATGCTTCTTGTGAAATTTGCTTAGATGGAACCAACAGTCAGTGTTCGGTCTGCAATCCAGGATATTTTCTGCAAGTAGACTCGACTACTTGTCTTTCCTACTGCCTAAATGGGTCCTTTCCTAACAGTACAAGTAACCTTTGCTTGAACTGTGATGTCTCTTGCGCTACTTGTACGGGTTCAGCCAACACTCAATGTTCTGCCTGTAAATCAGGTTATTTTCTGCAACCATCCTCAACGATCTGCTTAGAAACTTGCCCTCC
>ENA-UOTX01002179-UOTX01002179.1-compost-metagenome-genome-assembly--contig:-NODE-2179-length-10330-cov-17.924315_pt1 | contig 10330 bp, 8 predicted proteins | sample MGYA00238143_ERZ746982 | MGnify/ENA primary metagenome ERZ746982 (study PRJEB28758, sample SAMN06268862) | compost metagenome | isolation source: single cell | place: USA: California, Emeryville, Joint... | reverse complement strand
TTAATCGCTGGTAGGCAAGTTAAACTGAGTAAGGAAATTATTGTCAGACAGAAACTGAGTGTGAGAATCCAATTTTCTGATTATGCCATCTTAGGAAGATTCTTTCAAAAAGTGGTTGTTAGGTAGCGGATCCTTGGATCCAGCCTCAAATCCAAAAGCATACGTACAAAGACAGGAGAAGAATTATTAAGTAATTATCTTCTTTGACAGGATTCTGTAGTTCGATAACTTTTTTCGATGTTCTTAATATCCGTTCTAACAATTTAGAACCCCGATGGAAGAATTAATTCTAACTTTTATTCTACTCAGCATTTGGATTCAGAATATTTATTACGGTTGTGAATAATCAATCTTATTTATCGATCTAATCGTGTAATCTAAGAGAACGAAGCTTTTCGAGAACGAAAAAAGTATGTTCCGATGAATCGGTTTTAGAAAAATCTTTTTGAAACTAAAACTTTCTGAAATCATTTAATAATCACTCAAAAAGGTATCTTACAAAAGATCGCAATGAAAAGGATGATAACCCTCCTTATTTTCAGCTTTTGTTTTCTTGCAAGTAAACCTCGGCAAGCTGATTCATGTGACTGTTTTGAATTTAAGATTCTCAAACGCCTTACGGACGATATGCGAAATTGGAAGCGACATATAACGACTGCACTCAATCTCCTCAAGGCTACCAAGCAATGACATTTGACGGCAGTAATCTCGACATGGCTCTCATTGAAATAAAATGCTGCTAATTTTTTCAAGAGGGAAACAGCTTCTCTATGGGAATCTGGATTCAAATTTCAACTTACATTACCAATACAGCTTATATCATGCGAATGACACTAGAGTAAACTATAGCTCTTTAAAAACTTTCAAGCTTCATGCCACTTACTGATAATTCTAGTTCTGTGAATGATATTAGCTCAAAGAACGGCAAAATCGTGTCACTGGAGCTGACTCCGACCACAGGAATTTCCATTAAGTTTGCAGCAAGAGACAACTACAATCCTCCACCAAGTTCTCGTTATAATTATGAGATTGCATCTCTCAGCACTTATTCCCTGAACAAATGGTATTGGGTTTACACTACTCGACAATCAACCTCATGGCTCACTGTCAAAAGTCAGAGAGCAGGAATTTATGATCCCGCCACTGCAAATTTTATTGTATCGATTTCTCATGGCTGGGACGAGCAATATTCACCGGCAGATTTTTCTTCAAGTGGTTTCATGGTTTTTGTTAACGGATTTCGCGGATATGCTCGAGGATTTTGTGGAAAACTTAGAGGAATTGCCGTAGCTACTGGAGTGAGCCTTTCCTTTACCGAAGCTTATGATTACCTCGCTCAGAGGCAGGAGGGCGCACGCCTTGACTCCTTACTGCTTTATCTTCCACTCAATTCTCAAACAGGGCAATTAGCAGTAGATTATAGCAGCAATCGAATGGACGGTACAATGGGATCTTCATTAGGTCCCGATCAAAATGATCCAATCTGGGAACAAGTTAGTTTTTATTTGGAACCTTAATCGTTGACAAGTAATTTTCTTTGTAAATAGGAACTGAGCAATGGATTACATTTTAAAGCTGAGGGAATACCAAAGTATATCCAGCTTCCAAACTTTGAGTTTCTCGGCCCTGACGATTCTGTAACGATCAGTTTTAATATCTTGCTAACCAGCGCTCCGAGCTGCAATGCTCCTATCATCCAAAAGTTATCAGTAAGATTTGATGAATTCATTAAATTAAATAAATCTATCACGAATAAAGGAAAGTAATACGAAAACCTTTGGAATTGTGGTTACTTCAACAAAATCGCTGCTGCTCTACATTAATGGTGTTGCGCAATCTCTCAATATAAACCTGCCTCTTGGTAAAATCTTCAAAAAACTTAAATTTGTTCTCAAAGTACCTCAACTAAATAGGACAAATCCAAAGGATCGTCATAATGTGCACAACTTATGGGAATAGAGTAAGTCCAGCATGCAAGGCATATCAAGGTGGCAGCAAAAATTTATTACTGACCGATATTGCATCCTCAGTAAATGAGACATCATCAGATAAGATATTTATTGGAGATGCAAACTGTGGATTTGATGGATATTTGAGCCATATCATAATCGCCAAAGACGGAAACCTCATTGATGGTAAAATTTTTTACCTGGTGGGAAAAAACCCATATGATTTAGTTCCGCTTTCATCTGATAGTTGTCAGTTTGTCGTGTCGATTGACAGTTCTAGCCAATTCTGCTTGCAATGTCCTTCGTCACAAATGTTACTAAACGGAACTTGCGTCACAACTTGTGGGCCCGGATTTCTCTATAATGCAATATCGAAGCAGTGTTATTGTCCTTCTGGATATTATATCAATGGAAATACCTGCTCGGGTAAGTTTATTTATTTCTATATGTGAACTCATTATTTATTAAAACAAATAGCTTGCAGTTCTAGTTGCGGCGGTGGTTGCTCTTCTTCATCCTCTAATGGTTGCTTGTCATGCAACACAACTTCAACCTTTAGCTATCTCTCACCGGAAGGGTCATGCTTGGATTCTTGCCCTCTTGGCAGCTATTTAGTGTCTTCTTTCTTATACTGTGCTGCTTGTGATATTTCTTGCCTTGGTTGCTCAGGGCCTGGCAACAGCAATTGCTCTGGAGGGTGTAATATTGATTATTACAAGCAGCCAGCTCCTTCTATTAGCACTTGCTTGACGACCTGCCCACAGTCTTATTTCAAAGATAATACCAAGAATACTTGTGAATCTTGTGATCCATCATGTGAAGTATGTACTGGCCCTGCAAATACGGAATGTTCTCAGTGCAAACAAGGCTATATTTATTATCCTCCAACAACATGCGTACTTCCAGGAAGCTGCCCGCAATCTACGTTTCAGGATAATACATCTTACACTTGTCAGCTTTGTGATCCATCGTGTGATGTCTGTACAGGTCCCACAAATATGGAATGCACTCAATGCAAGCAAGGATATTTTTTCAATCCGCCATCTGCATGCGTTTTCAAAGAGGACTGTCCGCTAGGTTCATACCCCAATGAAGACACCTTCACATGCACAAGTAAGCAACAAATTATTTTAACCAAACAAATGACTGATAATTAGGCTGTAATAATTCTTGTGCTTCTTGCTCAAACGCTACTTCCTGCACCTCTTGTATCAACAACTATTATCTACAACCGAGTTTCAGCGGAAACCAATGCGTTCTATCGTGCGCTTCTGGCTACTATCCAGATACAACCACAAAAACTTGCAAGACGTGTGCGATTAAATGTCTGAGTTGTACAGGACCTTCTTTTGCTGAATGCACCGCGAATTCCTGCCCACAACGAACATATTTTGATCTGCTTTCAGGAAATTGTATTGGTTGTCCCAATGACTGTGACGTTTGTGATGATAAAGGCTGCTTATCCTGTGGAAGTCCGCTTCTCCTCTACAACTATCAATGCGTGCTGGACTGTCCGCCTTATACTTATCCGACGAGCAACGACTCTAATAGCAGCAATGGAGCAATCTGTGCCAACTGCGATTCAAATTGTCTCACTTGCAGCGGTCCAGATCCTAAGAATTGTACACTCTGTCAGAGTGAGCTATTCCTATTCAACCAAGAATGCTTATCAGAATGTCCTTTCAAAACAGCTTATGAGACAAAGCTTAATATTAGTCACGGTGTTGAAGTTCCTATCTGTGCGCTTAAGACTTCCCTCACTATGAAGATGAAGTATTCAAATGATCCGAGACAAGTCTTTATTTCCTTCTCCTCTCCTGTGGAGAATAATTACTTAAATCATTTTCTTTCCAATCTCGAAGTGACACTTCAAGGGGCGACCTTGGACTCTTCGTTGTTCGTGGTGAAAATTTACGATGAATCGACTTTAAATCTAACTCTTTTGGTCCAACGCAACATACCTAATTTAGCGTCTCTTCAAATTAATCTACAATTAAGCCCAACATTCAATTACAGTCCTACGAACAAGTATATGCTAGTCAATACTACAGCTGAAATAGAGCTGGCTGAGTATTATCCTTACACTCAGGCACAAAAAAGTTTGATTTCATCTACTTCTCAGGCAGCGACCTCATCTGCTGCTATGAAGACTATTGCTCAAGCTGTTACCACAGTGCTCGCTAGTAGTGCAGAAGGAATAGCGAGTGCAGCTGCATCCTCTTTTCTCATGCAATTTCGATTGACCACTGATCTCATCCAGCTCTTGCAATTCTTGGACATCCAATGGCCTTCAAATGTTATGGACTTATTCCGACAAGCTTACATAGACCCTTCTAACCTCGTATTACCAGTATGCTTTATACCCACTCCTCCTCAAGATCAGCTTTCAAATATTACCCTATCGAAAGTTTTGCAGCTCCAGCAAATATCTCCACTTTTCTTTGTCAATAACTGTGAGGTTTTCTCCACCATGACATTACTCATTAGCTTCGTAATTGGGCTAAAGATATTCCTAACTCTGAATAAACCAAGTTTCATTCCTGAGAAGATCTCACGTTTTGGACACAGGCTTGATAAATTCCTTGCTTGGAATTTTGTAATGCAGATCTTCATCTCAAATTACCCTCTATACCTTGCATACAGCCTCTTGCAGCTCTATTATTCAAGCTTCGAAAACCTATTCGAGGGAGCCAGTTTCTTAGTCGCTTTGGTATCTTCGACATCCTGCATTGCATTCGTGCTTTGGATGCATATATTGGCTTGGAAATATTCTAAAATCAAGAGAACAGCAACCAATGAAGAAATGCAAAAGTATCAGCGGGTTGATTCCCTATTCCAAGGGATTAAAACGACGAAAAAGAGCCAGTTTTTCCTAATTCCACTGAGCATGGCTCGTGTATCTTTACTCATGATCATAGCGATTGCCATGGCCCAAAGCTCATGGGCTTCTTCTGTACTATTTTGTATCCTTCAAGGAGCGTTTTTATGTTACTTGCTAAAGTACCGGCCCCACACAAGTAAATTTGAATTCGCAAGTACCCTAATCGCTGAATCGATGCTTTTCACGGTATTTCTCTGTGCCTTTGGAATGAAAATCATAACTTCACAAACTGACGAAAGAGACGAAGCTAATAGAGCTGGGTGGGCTATTATTTTCATCAATTTTGGAGTATCGATGGTGACTCTGAGTGTTACCGGCAAACAAATAATTGAAGAATTGTTTGGTGTATATAAAAAAATACGGGCTTCTCGTTTATGCAACAGGAGAAGAAGGAGACAAAAAATTCTTCCAATTTTGATCAACAATACACATCCTACCGACCCGTCCAGTCCTGCAGCTGAAATAATGTCATCCAAAGAGAGCAACAACATGAAGAACAGCAAAAAAACTACTAGCCAACCATTTGCAAAGTTCAAAAAGACTGTTTTGGATACTGTAGATGATATTGGTGATACAATACAATTCCAGATTTCTCCAAAGATATCAACAGAGACTCAGAATTCAGCAACAGAGCAAAAAGCAACGGAATGGATGAGGCTTTCAAGACCTAAATCCAGAAGGGAATCTAATAATTTTCTTATCCCTCCTCCACTGTGTGTCGGAAGATCCAGAAAATCACTTTCAAATCGTCTATCTAATCCGGACATACTGTCATCTCCGGGCACAATAATAATAAATTCAATTTGTTCCATTCATGATACAGAATATCATAATACAAGTTCTGATGAGAAGCAAGTCTTTGAACAAATCGAAAAGAGCGAAGAGCCAGTATTGCCGGCTTTAGACCTTGATTGCGCTGAGGATCGGAAATCTAGTCCTCTGAAAATAAGGAAAAGCATTACTGCAGATGAGAATAGTTCTCAATTCTCGATTAATTTCGAAAAACAGAGTCTTACGATGAAAAACGTGGCAAGCACTTTTAAATACGAGGAGCTTGAGTTTCCTGATCCCTCTACACATCCCTGGTTGGAAAAGAGAGAGCATATGCCTAGCACTCAACTTGATGTGGCAGAACTTTAAGCAAACTTGCCAAAGATACTGAAGAAAAAATTTAATATATATCAACTTCTTTTGTTCATAGTCTTAATTCGAACAAGCTTGAAACTGTTGGATTACTTTTGTAGAGAACTAACAAAGAAATATACATAACATTCTTCTAAATGATTGTAGAGAAGGAGTAGACTTCTTATTGTCAATTTTACAAATTTATATGTCCTTGAGGCATACTAGACCATCAAACTCGAATTATAATTTGATTTACTCAGAGACGTCTAGATTACGAACCATATGCATTAAAACAGAGCTAAACGTCAGCTCTCATGAGTGAAGCGAATTTGTAATAAATCTTCGATCGGAGCGAGAAATTGAAGAGAAGTTACCGCCAAGCAACAATTTAGAGCTAATAAAAGCTCTAATATACTTTGCTCAGGTGAAGAAAAATTTTCAGAAATTCGAGACTAAACCTTTGGTTTGCCAATTTATCTTCTTGGAGCGGCTCCAGTGCTGGGTTGACAGTTTCACATTCTGAAAGCAACTTTTCGATTAATTATATTACACGCATTAGAATTGAGTGAATCTACTGAGGATCCGCAATATTGCTGTAATAATAGAGCAGAAATATCACCTACAATAGCATCGCTTAAATTCCAAATTCTTCGTTTGGAAATGGGAGAGTTATATTTTGGTAATCTCCATTGTGAAATTTTTCCTACGTAATTTGTCCTTTGGGAGTTATGATGAGCTCAATTGCAGAAAGTAAGTTTAAGTTCTTGCTTGAGAAGCATCTATGGATAATATCCAGAATTTCAGCATGAGACTGTCCAATCATAGCAAGCGCATTCATACAAAAGTTCCTGGTTTCTGAAATAAACGTGAGCGGGACATTCTCTTTGCTGTAATTCCTCAATAAGAGTGCTAATACCCTCCATTGGGCGATACCATCAATAAAAAATTAATTATTACAATTCCTCCAAAGTTAGCAGCACTTTAGAAACGTTTGAATATAACTCTGGAGAAGGAAGGGCGAACTTGAAGGCTAAAGGAGAGAAAGGGATAATCTGTTATGGAAAGGCGTGCTGAAAAGCAGCCTTGCTTGCTACAGAAAATATTCTGCAAATCGTTCTGAGTAATTAGGAGCGCTCTTTTAATTCACCGTAAATTGAAAATTAATCTTTTGATTTCATAATTATAGGGTTCAAGGTTTTAATAAAAAGGAACTGTCAGAAATCTGGAAGAGAGAATAAAAACATTTGCGTGAGAAAAGCCAATAAAATTTTTTATTTCTCTTATACGTTTTTAAAGAAATTATTTAAACTATTTGCTTCAAGAATCCGATCTCAAAATTTTTAGACTCTCAAGCTTTCTTGTACTCTCACTTCAATGGGAAAACTGATAATTTTACTCATTCTGAGTACTTATTATCTCACAAGTACTGTTTAACGAAGCTCAGCAAATCTTTAATTTGTTTATTCAGAATCCCAGAGCTGCAATGGGTTATATGTGGACTTAGATGAAACCTATAATGACTGTACTATATCTCCTCAAGGTTCCCAAGTATTGACATTTGACGGAAGTAATTTAGCCATGCTTTACGTTCAAAAACTGAGACCAATTTTTTTAGCGGGTTACAGCATTTCAATGGGACTTTGGATTCAAATATCTGCGTCAGTTACAAGCACAGCCTATATCATGCGACTCACATTAGAGTATACAATGCATCAAGCTCATTCATAATGATTTTTTTTTATGTACTTAGTCCTACCAATGACGCAGCCTCAGAATATAGCAAGGTTATGTCACTTGAATTGAATCCTACGACAGGCATTTCCTTCAAATATTCAGCCAAAGACTCTACAAATCCACCAAGCCATCGCTATGATTATGAGGCAGCGTCTCTCAGCAGTTATTCACTGAACAAATGGTATTGGATCTATCTTTCTCTAAAGGAAAATCCAACACTTAAAGCCCAGGACCAGCTCACTGGAATTTACGATCCTTCAGTCCCAAATTATATTCTTTCGGATACGCAGGATTGGGACAATAAATACTTGTACGCGGATTTTTCTACAGCAGGCTACATGGTTTATATGAACGGATTTCAAGGGTATGGTCTCGGATTCTGTGGAAAAGTCAGAGGAATGACGGTGGCGAGAGGAGTGCAATTGTCTTTTGCTAACGCTTACGAAAATATGGCTCAAAAACAAGTTGGTGGCAAACTTTCTGATTTATTACTTTATCTTCCGCTCGATTCTCATGGAGGAAATTCTGTAGCTGATTATAGTAACAATGGATTATACGGACAATTTGGATCTTTACTATATCCTGATCATAATGACCCACTCTGGGAACAAGTAAGTTTTTTCATAAAAATCGCAGGCGCTGACTAATTGATTTGTTGTAAATAGGATATAAGTAACGGTTTACACTTTACGACCGCAAGAGCCCTGAGATATATCCGCCTCCAATATTTTGTGTTCCTGGAGCAAGACGACTCTATGACTTTAAGTTTTCGTATTCTACTCACAAGCGCTCCTACTTGCAATGCGCCGATCATTCAAAAAATATCAGTAATTTCTGAACCATCTGCTATGCTTGAATTAAACCGGTGATTATGTGACCATAGGAATCAAAGGTCATGGTTTTCGGAATTGTAATAAAACCTACTGCAGAACTTTCACTCTACATCAATGATGTCGAGCTATCTCTCAATATCATCTTGCCTCTTGGTAAATTTTGAAAATTTGTAGATTTGTCTAAAGGTTTACAATAAAAAAAAGGGGAAGTTATGAACATTACAGTGATGTGCACAACGTATGGCAACAGAGTGAAACCTGCTTGCAAAGCATATCAAGGCACCACCAGAACGTTATCTCTGACAGATATCACAACTTCATTGAGTGACGCGGCCACGGATACGCTATATCTTGGGGATCGGACCTGTGGGTTTGATGGATATTTAAGCCAAATTGTGATTGCTAAAGACGGAAATATAATGGACAGTAAAATTATTTGTATGAAAGGATTATTTATATAAATTAGGTACGCTTTCATGTTCAAGCTGTGAATTAGCCATATCTCTCAACGGTACAAATCAATTCTGTTTGCAATGCCCCTCAGGACAGGTGTCACAATACGGAGCATGTTCAGCGTCTTGTGGAACCGGATTTCTTAAGAATTCAAATACATCAAGCTGTTACTGCCCTTCTGGAAATTATATAGACAACGGCATATGCACAGGTATCATTTTATTCGTTAAATCTAATGGAATGAATTAAATAAACAATATAGCCTGTAGTTCTGAGTGTAGCGGTTGCTCTTCTGTGGGCTCGAACCACTGCTTGGGATGCGTAATAACTTCGCCTGCTCTCTATCTCACTATGTGGGGTACATGTGTGACTACTTGTCCTTTCGGTACTTTTGCAGACGCTTCATTGTCATACTGCGATTTCTGTGATACGTCATGCGATGGTTGCACGGGACCAGGAAATAGCAATTGTGAAAGTTGCGTGTCAGGCTTTTACCAACAGCCAGCGCCTTTGGCAACTACCTGCTTAGCGACTTGCCCACAAGCTTATTTTCCAGATGACTCAACGAATACTTGCGAACCTTGCGTTCAATATTGCGAAATGTGCACTGGTCCTACGAATGTTGAATGCTCTCAATGTAAATAACAATACAAGTTTCACATTGTTAAAAGATCCATTTTCAGGGAACTGCCCTGCAGGGATGTACTTTGATGCGGACAACATCGGTTGTGAAGGTAAAAAGCCAATTTATGGGTATAATAGTTATCTAATCAATTGTTAGATTGTATTGCTCCCTGCAAAACGTGCTCAGATGCAACTACCTGTACCTCCTGCGTCAGCCATTACTTCGAAAAACTCGATCCTAGCACCGGAGAGCTGGCTTGCTTATTGAAGACCTCTCTTAGTATGACTCTGAAAGCTGCTTCAGCAGATAATCCTCGACAGGTGTTCGTCTCTTTTTCCGCTTCTGTGGCAAATAAATACTTAAATTTCTTCCTTACCGTCCTCAAAGTAACTCTCCAAGGCAAAATTCTGGACCCATCCCTGTTCACTGCGAGCATCTACGACCAATCGACCTTAAATCTGACTCTAACCAAGCAGAATATCCCAAATCAAGCTTCTCTTCGTGTTGAGCTAACGTTGGACTCAAATTTTAATACCAATCCCAGGAACGAATACGAACTTCCCAGTATGGTTGCTGAACTGGCCCTAGCTGGATCCTCTCCTCTTACCCAAGCAGAACAGAATTTAATCTCATCAGTATCACAAGTTTCCAGCTCCTCAGCAGACTTGACTTCTGCCGCTCAAGTTTTCACGTCAGTACTTTCAAGCAGTGTCGGAGGAATTGCTAGTGC
>ENA-UOTX01002178-UOTX01002178.1-compost-metagenome-genome-assembly--contig:-NODE-2178-length-10333-cov-37.817180_pt1 | contig 10333 bp, 10 predicted proteins | sample MGYA00238143_ERZ746982 | MGnify/ENA primary metagenome ERZ746982 (study PRJEB28758, sample SAMN06268862) | compost metagenome | isolation source: single cell | place: USA: California, Emeryville, Joint... | reverse complement strand
CCCCCCTTAGTTGAGCCCTCGACTCCTCAATCCTGTACGATGGATATCGAGAATGATCCGTTTTCTGCAAACTTAAAAAATGAGGATAAAATGTCCCTCGAAAATTGGCAGATTCCAGCGACTTCAACTATACTGCCTACTATACTAAATAATAAAAATGCAAATATAGCAACCATTTCATCAGCTACAGTAAAAATTTTGCAAATTAACTTTATGCTTATCTCTCACCCGACAGATGGAGGAACTGCTCACGACTAATAAGAATGAATACCGATTTCTCGTAATAGATTGCAGATATGAATACGAATACCAAGGTAAAAAAATTTTATCTTTATATTCTCCGAGATCTATGAAATTTTTTTCCACTAGGGGGCCATATCAAAGATGCGATTAACATCACCGATCCGCTCATATTGGAGCGTTTATTCATAACAAACCGAGATCTCCTCTATAAAAAAAGCTATATTACAAGTCTCAAGCAAGACTTTGAGACCGTCATAAATTCTTTTGTCACAATCAAAAACTATGAAAATGAGCCTACGCTCGACTCACCGCCTATCATTATTTTCCATTGCGAGTACTCGCAGGAGCGAGGACCTCGAATGTTGAGTCATCTCCGCAAAATCGATAGGGACGTTAACCGCTACCCGCAGTTGACCTACCCTGAGATATACCTTCTTGCTGAAGGGTATAGAAACTTCTACAGCCAGAGTCCAGTAAAACCCTCCTTTATATTATATCCTCTTACCGACTTTCCTTATGAATTCAAAGGAATGCTGCAGTCCCAAGGGATACATTGAAATGAAAGACGTTCGATTCAAGAAGGACTATTTAGAAGCTTATCGAAGAGACCAGCAGAGTTGGAATAGGAAGTCGACAAAAGGTAGGAGACTAACTCACACGGTCCGCACAATCTCACGGAGTTTCGAGTGATTAATCGCAGGGAGGGCATGCAAATCTATTATTTGTTAAAGTATAAGCAAGTTAACTTATTAAAAACGTACGCAAAGACGCTTTTTTTGAAAATTCCTTTGCTCAATTTACCTAACTATCTACCATATCCCGCGCACTCAATGAAGGGGTATAGCACAAACGCTGTCAGCTACTTCTGCATGTTTTTTTTTTTAAATCTTATTCATAGTTGAAAACGATCACTGATATTTCTGAGTGTAAGCAAATATATATAATTAAATTCCATAGCCTCAATACTAATAACTATTTTTCTTTCCCCTGCTTTAATTTAAGAAATCGAGCTAGTAGTTCAAGCTAAAATCGCCAAGAGAATGTATTGGATGGATGCTTAATGCGAGCAATATAATATTTTTGATAATTGAATCAAGGGCTTACTATAGAGTGTTTTTTCTTTCTGCCAACAACAAAATGCACAGAACGAAATAACTAAAGGGTGGCTTCTTCTTCACCACTGGTGACACGTCCGAAGAAATACAGCTTGAAGACCAAAAGGAGGACAATCTGTGCTGCTCCAATAAATCCGATGAGGATGTATCTCTGTTTGCCTACATACTTTCCAAGTTCGCTACAATTTGAAGATTAGCAATGCAATTTTTCGAGTCTATGATTACTGGCCATAGTTAGTAACAAGGAAAAGAGTTGAGCTGGCGATGCCGGCCAAAATGACAATCCATTGGAGGATCTAATCACCCATAACGTTATTTGCTCGAAAAGATCTGTAAGTTTACCGAAACAGGGATGATCGCAATCACGAAAGCTGGAATAAACACAAAAAGCGAGTAGCCATAGCAGCAGATGGTCTAGTAAATATCAACCGAATGATTTTAGCTTGAAATTCTCGTGATTTTGGCGATATTACCTGGATATAAGAGGTAGAGTTGCTTCCAAAGACCTTGAGGATGATAGTGAGGACAACTGGGAACACGAAACCGAAGCCGTAGATAATCAAAGCTGCAGTTGGAACGAAATTATAGTTGTAGTTTGCAGATTTTGAGCTCTTTTTATTAGATTATCAGTCACGATAATGCTATCTAAATTGAGATTTTACTGTGCTGTGGAGGTATTGAGCGAAATTTCCAGCGGCTGCGAGGACAAGGATGAGAGTGGTATAGATCCAGATTGGGCCGTAACTATTGCAAGAAAATTGAATTGGTTCAAAGAAGCTGGCTGAAGGAATTTACAGGTCTGGATTTTCTTGAGTCAACTCGAAGAATCTAGGCTTGAGTGGGTTGACGGAGCTTTTGATTCTCTCAATGACATCATTAGTCGTCACGTTGAAATATGGTTGATAGTATCTAATCAAACGGGTCAGAAAAGACCAAAATGCTGCTCGTACTCAACGCTGAAGAAGCCGCAAAGAGGAACCTTAGACGAGTCTTTTGGTGCCTGGGCGTTATTTGAAGCGGAAGGGTTGATGCTCAATGCCACGCCTTGATCGACACTTTGCTGAGCAATTTTTTAGAGATTTTCAAGGATTTGATGAATACTTTTTCTCCGGCGGCGGTGCTACCTCCAAAGGAAGGCTATTTTCAAAATAAATATCAAAATGGCGTCATTGAAAAGGAATTTGGGAATTAATAGAAACGAGGAAAGCGTTGGTGCAGAAGAATCACAAAGGACCGGTTGCTTACATAATGAGTGCTGGATTTAGCCTGTGGGTTGTCGCCTAGAGGAACGTCAAAATTAAGCTCTGCCATGTTGAGAAGTCGTTAGTGGAAATTTTTCTTTATTCGATGAGATGTATATTGATAAAGCAATTTATTACTCTGATGAGGTAAATAATTTGATCTTAGCTAACTCATATCGTAACAGCAGAAATCTGAATTATTTCGATAAGACTCTGCTTATACAACAAATCTGAATTTAATTCCTTCACTCCACTCAGCCACACTTACAGATATTATTTCGAAGACGCTAACAGACCGTTTATTCGCTAATTCATTCGTTAGGAGGGTTTATACAGAGTCTTTAGGAAAATGGGCGTTGGGCATTGGAAATTTTTCATAAGAAGCAGATTACTGTCAAATACGTCTGCAGTTTTTTTTTCAAATATTTAATAAAATTTAACAGGCAATAGCATTTGGTTCAGTTCTTTATTTCGCAATGAAACCTTCGAAACAGCCTCTCCACGGGAATAGAGTCGAGGACATCTTCACAGACTCACTCGACGATATTATCAGCGTACTTAACATGAAAAAGGATGTATCTCTACGGAATTTTCGCGCAGTGAACGAGTCAATTGATTTCGATGTTGGCGAGGTCCTCAATTTCAAAGAAAATAAGAACTACAAGGAACTAGACATCTTCAAGGACATCACTGATCAGTTCCAAAAGAAAACGGATTTAGTAACCCTTGCAACGCAAATAACGCAAACAACGAAGCCTTCAATTGTCGACCCGAAACCGCAAGATGTTGAAATAAATAAGCTAGGAAAGGTACTTGAAGAGCAGGATGAAAATAAACTGGCTGAGACGACAAAATTGGCTCTTCCGGAGCCTAATTTGACGATCCACCCAAAATATGGCCTGTAATATCAGCATTATTACCTCGCAGTAATGAATTTTTGTAGAGTTAGTTCCGCTACCAGTGCGAATCGTATCAGATATATGCGATTTAAGCCTTATTACGGCAGTTTGTCACAGAAAAATACCCAGCTGATAGACCGGGGATACTACTTCAAATTGGTCAATTGCAATATATTAATCGTTCGATCTGTGCTCGAGGAAAATGGGTTTGTGGAGCAGGATAGCAAGGGCCCTGAGTTCACGGTTCTGTGGTGCGTCGGACCGATAAAATCCGAGATTTACCAAAGCTTGTCATTCTATCAAAAAGTACTATTTGATGAGTTTTCTAGCTCTGATGGCGTTATTTCATAGGTTAATCATTTCCCAAAATCCCATGAGATCACGAGGAAAGACAGCATGCATAGGAACATATCACGTATGCAAATCGCTCATGGTAAATCAAGCTCTTTATACTGCTGGCTAAGCACATTTGAATAGGACTGAAAAATTTCAACTTCATCCCAAAGACGTTTATTCTCCCTGCAGAAACGTCGTTGCTGATCGAGGATTATGAGAAGAATAAAGGAAGGTTTTATATAGTGAAGCCACAAGCATCGTCTCAGGGCAAGGGAATTTTCGTCACGAACTCCATTGACGAAATCATCGCGAAGCAAAACCAATCCATTGTCGTGAGCCACTATATTGAAGATCCCTATCTCATCGAAGGCTACAAATTCGATCTGAGAATTTATGTCGCGATCACCTCGCTGCATCCTCTGAGGTTATATATTTACGAAGAAGGGCTTGCGAGGTTCGCGACGAGAAAGTATAAGAAAGACGAGCTCTCCAAGGGCAATCGGTATGCTTTTTATTTCGAGGAGAGAAGCTTAAGTTTGCGTTTGTTACCATTCTAGATTCATGCATTTGACCAACTACAGCATTAATAAGTACTCTGATGGATTGATGTTTGAGGATGTCGATCGCGAGGACCAAGCAAGCTGCAAATGGAGTCTCGCTGCCTTTAAGAAATATCTCCGCGAGAACGGCGTCGATGCCGTCTCTCTGTTCAACAAGATCGAAGATTTGGTAATTAAGACCATTATCTCAGTCGAAAGCACCATTATCAACGCCATGACCATGCAAGCGCCTCACAGAACAAACTGCTTTGAGTTGCTTGGATTTGACGTATTGATCGACTCGCAGCTGAAACCATGGCTGCTGGAGGTGAATCTCTCACCGTCTCTTGCCTGTGAAACACCTCTCGATCAAAGGATTAAATCCGAGCTGATCGCAGATTTATTCACGCTTATCGGTCTTGTTCCCAACGACCAACGCGTGTATCACGAACCGGTCTTCTCGAAGAACTTTAACGTGTATTCCCATGGCATTCAGCCGAGTCAACTCGAAAAACGCTCTGCGTCAAACCCATTCTCACTGGCGAAGAGAATCGACGAGCTTTCGAAGGAGGAAAAGCAGATTATTAAGGAAACGAACGATGAGTATGAGAGGTAAACTTCCAAAGCTAATTCAATTAGAAGTATAACATCCCCTGATAGACGAGGAAAATTCAAAAGAATATACCCGAACCAAAACGCGGCAGAGTACAGGCTGTTCTTTGTGGGTGAAAGACCATATAATGACCTCTTGCGAGCGATGTATAATCAAATCTCTATTGGCTGTGTTTAATGAATTTTTTCTCCCTCTCTCTAGAATCAAAGAAAACATGAGGAACAACATGTCAGGAGGAACTAGCTCCACTATGTCGACGACCCAGCGCTTCTCGTCTAAGCTCAATACTATCTCAAATGGGCTCTACTAGATTCTTTTGAATGTTCTCAACTAAATTTATTTTTTTAACAAATTATCTTGAATGATAGGTAAGCTAGCCTCTGTATATTTTTCTGTAAAGATTGTCTTCGTTGTAACAATCAGAAACTGATGATACTCATAAAAAAGGTGTCGTTCGCTCATTGATAAAATCATAAAAAAGATGTCAAGTGAATTAAATCTCTTGAGTTCCAACAATGATGCAAAACCGTCAATGTAGTTTGCTATTAGAATAAAGTTTGGTGACATGAAGTATGCAAATATGAATGAAGAATTATGAGCTTGCTGTATAATATTACTTAATTTTAAGCGTGATTGACCACAGGCTCATGAATTAGCCTTTCGAAACTCCAATTTCCCTATTATTTTAGCATAAAAAGTTAGCTCGCAGTCATTGGCTGAAGCAAAATACCTCGCCATCAAATTTAAGAAGGTATTCATGGAATTTAAATAGTGAGTGACGATGAGAAACCGTGAATAGAGTAATGCCGAGCTCTCGAGAGTGATTATAGAGGATAGCTTCGATATCGAGACTGACAGAGCTGGTACATTCATCTAAATACGAAGAAATCCAGTTAATTATCTATGGGAAAGCTGGGCTAGTACCGAGAATAGCGAACTGTGGTCTGTGGTAGAACAATCTTGCCATTGCAACTCTCTGTTTCTCTCCACCTTTATTCCATGATCAGGTTAGTTCCCATCAATGCAATAAAGTTAATTACCGCTCAAAACATCATTCCAATCGTTTTCAGTATCAAGGCCGCCTTCTCTTTCGAGTAAATAGCCAAGTTGGACGGTTTCCATGAGCTTCTTGATATCCTGTAGCGAGTAAACAAAGAACGCAGATAAGCTATTAGAAACGAAGCTTTAAAGGTTACAGAATCCTTGATGTTTCTTCTAAGCATCTGAAGTTTCGAATGTGGGTAAATGATTTGGTCTCTGAGTGTTCCCGCTGGGAGATAAGGTCTCTATCGATAATGATTATAGAATAATGATTCTCTGCACACTAAGTTTCAGTAGTTTTACTTGAGGAATGTAGAACATTTTATCAAGAGATGGTCTGTAGAGTTTTCCACCGAAGAGAGGCCAGAGCGAGCCCAAAATTCTGAACAGAGAGCTCTTTCCGCAGCCGTTAGGTCCAGAAATAATGCAGTTCATGCCTCTTTTGATCTATTACAAAGACTATCAGCTCCGGCCAGCTAGAAAGGGGAATAACCTCAAAGTTAATCTTTTCGACGAGAACGTCACCATTTGGTGAGATAATAGGGACATCGTCGAATTTGATCGAATCGCTTTCCACGATTTCACCTTGAGACAGCTTGATTTGTGATCTTTTGCCACCTTCGATGGCGTCCTTTGATTGGTTCACCTGGATTCTATCATATCTTCCTGAATACAAAAAAAATTGCTGCCCGGTCCTTCTGCACTAAATTTACCGCTATTGAGGTCTTTCAACACAACTTTAATCTCATCAACCAGACTAGTGTAGCCTGCAAGCGACTGAATCTCCTTATACGAAACCACCAGTCTTCCGATAGCCTGAGATTATCGTTCGTTATAAATTGATGAAAAATGAGGTAACAATTCACCTTTGCAAGATTAATCAAAAGCGATGAATTTCTGATATAATCTCTTGTGATAGCAGAAGCGTCGTTACCGACTCTCTTTAGATAGGCCTCCTTGCCCTTACCGAAGACAGGAAGTCCCAATATCGCGTATCCCACTAGTACTGCACCGTATTTCACGAGCATACCATCAAAGCAGCCCATTCCGAGTTTTCGGATGAGGACATACTTTGAATGATTGATCAAATTGCTAAATGCATTATTAATGCGATTCCTCTCCCACTCATGGCCTCGATAGAAGGCAATCTCTTCAGAATGATGCAGCAAATCAACATGGCACGCTCTATACTCACCCTCGAATTCTATGCAAAATTAACCACCAATTAGCCTTATGCTATAACAAATAAGCAGCTTACTCTGCTCTATAGCGGTCAGTTTTCCGAAAGGAGGCGAAATGAACCTCAGCAGCACTCCTGCAACGACATACCATGCTATACAGAGGATCGGACCTTTCCAACCAAGCAACTCAGCCAGTCTGCGCGAGAACAGGACAATATCCAGCAGTGGTTTCGAGAGATTCGAATACAAATTGCTCAATGAATGCGCCCATTTTTCGATATCTTGTGTCAATCTTTGGTCGGGATTCGGTACTCGGGAATCCAAATTGCACACTTGATAAAAAATCTTTTCTTTGAGATAGCTCTCGTGGAAGTAGTTGGTGAGATTCGTTCTAAAGTCCAGTGCCAAGATCTTTCCTAGATACTCCAAGTAACTGTTTATAAATGACGATGGAACCGCCAGAGCAGCCAATGAAACGAGCTAGCAATAGAAAGATTTAAGTTTTTGAATGGGAAGTAGTTGAGTTACTCGTCTAATGAAGAGCGGGAGATTTCTTTTAACAATCGCTTTAACGATTCTTCCGTTGATTGATGAGATGTAGATACTTAAATAGGTTCTCACAACAAGCGCCGCAGTAAGGAGTGCCAAGTTAAATACTTCCTTTGATTTCCAGCTGGGGATAACGATACGAAGAAGCGACATTATCCGTTTGAAAAACAGAGAATCGACGTTTCCTTTGCCTTTCTGGTTTTTGGGAGGATTTATTTTGATGTTTTCTCGAGCCTTAGATTTCATTGCTCTGATCCTGATCAGATAGAGGACGATGAAGAGGATTGAGATGGAAATCGCCTAGATAATGCAGGTTTTTGATTAGATATCCATGGAAAGTTCCATTATATTGTCTTACTTTGCGCTGAGGATTGCTCCATATATAGTGACGCAAGGACCCCTTGAAGAAACTGTCGACTTTTGAAAGGACAGTGGGCATTTTTCAGATTGAAGGAGATCTTATTATTTCAGTCAGACTTTGACTAAGGTTATTTCTCAGAAAATTGAATCTTTCCTACAGACGTATACTACGTCATAAAACGAGATTCTATTTAACTAATAATTTTGACACCGCGTGAATTTTGCTCGATGCTTTTGACTGTGGGGTATCATCGCACAGTTCCAGAATTCATATTTTTTATGAGAATTTGACGGATAAGAGTACCAGTTGATACTTGCAATAGTATTAGTGATAAGATTCCATTTCATTATAGCACAGCTAAAGCTTAAATATTGTAACCGAAATCGTATTCTGTTATTGGACCAAATTGCAAATGTTATCGTTTAGAGGCAAGAGATTTTGAAGGGCTTGGGACATTTGCATTTTTTTTTTGTTTTGACATCTCGTCATGAGAATAACACGTTGTAGAGAAAAAACAAAGTTGAAGTCCAGTCCATAATATAAATATTCGTAAGTTGTAGCTTCTGGCGAGTTAACATTAGGAGGCATACTTCTTGACTATAGCAAGAGACTATTTTGATATTGATTTTGTTACTGTTTCATTGAAACAAGAGAACAGGTGTAAATGATAATTCATTGGCAAAATATACAATTATCTTGTAAGACTCAAAAGAAAAAATATGAACGCGTAAGTTCATGACAGCAAGAAAGAGAATAATACCCTTGAATTACCTCAGGTAGTTTAAAACAGACCTAATAGGCAGTTATTTTGCCTCTTCAAACGAAGAGTGAAAGGGACTGAATTCTTAGAGGTGGCCATTGAATGCATCGCAGAGCTCCAAAAAATTCTTTTCTTCATCTTCATCTTCCTTATTGAACTGAACTTGCTTTATCACCTGATCGTTATAGATGTTCGCGATCATTTTCGCTTCTTGTATTTTGCTCAACGTCTTACACGTCGGCTTTCGTTCATACTCTTGCCCTGCTCTAATTGCCTTTATATCAGCAATCCTCGAAGAGAGATGGCTATGGGTTTTTGGTTTCTCTTTGCTTTTGAAAGACGGTGAGTGGCTATCAACCACCAATGTGTGCTGAGGACTTACACTCGCACTAAAGTTATGTATTAAACATCCCTTTCCACTCTCAGACATTGAGTTTCTCTGTTTCGCCAATGTATATTCCGTATGCTCGTTTGTCTCTGCTTCCTCATCGAGACAACTATCCGATCCTTCTAGCCCGAAATGATCCTTTTTGCTAATATTGTAACTCGCTCTCTGGACGTGCCCTTTAAAATCAATGGGACTGAGGTCATTGTTCTGGATATAGTCAGTCTTTGGCTGGCTTTGAGGGAGGCTGTGTCTCATTTGGAACGTGTTTGTTGCTGTATTTCTAAGGAATCCATAGTCCGTTACTTCAAAAGAGTCTTCTTTATCCTCGTTTGCATGAGCATCCATCTTTTCGAATGCTCCAGCACCACAACCATTGGTTGGAGATTGCGCGGTTGACTCGGTTGGCTTCACTGCTAGTCGAACGCCAAGATTCATGACTTTGACAGGCTGAAATCCCATCTGCTTCGTTAGAGATGAAGGAAACGTGAATTTCCTTGCTGTGGATCGTAGAGTGGTTGAAAACCCGTCTTCTCTTGAAAATGTGATAGATTTTTCTTTCGATTCGCGATGATGTGCAATCGGCTTGAATATTTGTGAGACAAAATTAATGGATGAGGTGTTACGCTTATGAGGTGAGTGAGGTCTGAAGCTTTTTTCAAATTCGCAAAGGGAAGGCGAATGATCTTCGTGTTCTTAACTCTGATAGATTCAGGACGAGACACTCTCGCATTAATTTGATTAGATGCCAGTCTGTCGTTCTAAACGTGAGAAAAAATCGGATGAGATTGAGTTGGGATGAAGAGGAAGTGGAAACTTACAAGTTTAAATGTAATTTCGACCTTTTTCATTGGTTGAATGTAGTTGGTTGTTTGCGGAGGAGGAGAAGGGGCTTTCTATTGGTGGTATTTAAAAATAAAAACCTTATAGATTTCAATTGTGGTGTGATACTTGAATTATTTTTTAAAGAGTTAGTTTCACGAATTGGCAAACGATTGATGTAATAAAAAAATCGTCATTTGGGTAAACGGAATTTGACACGAACCGACCAAAGAGTCACAACAACAAGC
>ENA-UOTX01002177-UOTX01002177.1-compost-metagenome-genome-assembly--contig:-NODE-2177-length-10339-cov-27.975151_pt1 | contig 10339 bp, 9 predicted proteins | sample MGYA00238143_ERZ746982 | MGnify/ENA primary metagenome ERZ746982 (study PRJEB28758, sample SAMN06268862) | compost metagenome | isolation source: single cell | place: USA: California, Emeryville, Joint... | reverse complement strand
ATCGTCTAGTGGTTAGGACCTCACGTTGTGGCCGTGATAACCTGGGCTCGAATCCCAGTACCGACACTTTTTTTTTTTAAATTTTTGATTAATCACAAAATTTAAAATTTTTTTGCATTCTTTCCACAGCTACTCAGATATTGATGTCCTTAATTCAAAAGTCAAGTTTCTATACTTTGTTAGGTTCCTTCAAAAGCTCATTATAGCAGCAGCTTCTGCATTTTTCACATAACATCGAACACAAAACTTAATCTTCTAGGTCCTAAATTGCAAATATTAATGTAGATATTTTATTAAGCTTTTTTGTAATCTCATGATCAAACTATGCCGTAATCAAATAGAAACAAATTCTTAATTGTTGTGTAACCATTTTCTTTCACAAGAAAAATTTATTATTCTACATTTAAAATAGAGTTTATCTTTTTCCCGGTTTCGAATCACGGGATATACATCCAACCGACTGTAAAAGCTTTGTGAAAAATCCAGGCTCCTAAAGCCGTTACTCCTTAGACACTGCTTAGAAACAAACAAATGTTACCTCTTTTTCTTCATCTGAAGAACTTTCATATTTCTTTCCACCGTCCCATCTTTTTCCAATCTCCACACTCGGTCTCACATACTTTTTCATCTTATCATCTTCCTCCTCTTCATCTTCAAATCTGCTTTCTTTTCCAAGTCTAATCATTATTATATATTCGCAACTTAAAACCAGTTAAGACTAATTACTTTCTTGATTTCTCTTTCTTGGGTTTTTCCTCAGAGCTTTTAAACTGACTCCCAAATGTGGCGTCTAATTGCATCTTAATAACCAACCAAAACTCTCAAGAGTACGTTTATTTTTTGAGCGGGATTCGCCTTCTTTCACTAGCTCCTTAGACCCTTCTTTCAAAAGATCAATTCGTTGCTGCAAAATTGCTATTTACTGCTTTTGTTCTTCTTGTTTGGATTATCCTTCTCGCCAAACGAATACGGTCTAAACTCATCCTCATCGTCATCATCTTCACTGTCATCATGATTCTTTGGCTTTTCATCACCCATAGTTTTATGCTTCTTCAATGCTGGTTTAGACTTATCCTCGTATTTTGAAAACGAGTCATCTGCTGTTTTCTTTCCTTTGTGATCTTTTAAATATTTATCCACATCGAAATCATTCTTCTCTGAGATATATTTTGTTAATCCGTTTCCATTTCCTGCGTTTTTCGGGGGTGGAACCTCTGCAATTTTTTTGGGTTTCGATTTCTCTGCTGGTTTATACAAAGGCGCTGAATCATCCTCAATCGTGATGATTTTTGCTTGGGAATTTGATTTTACAGATGCGTTAACCTCTGAAGACTCTTTTGTTGAATTCGAGCCAATTGAGTTTACTGTTTCTGTCCTTTGAGGTGGTGGAGTGATGTAGCTCTGAATATCTATTTTATACATTTTCTCAAATTTTTTCATCCAAGGGTGTTTGAAGATGCCGTCCATGCTTATTCTATCAACTGGAGCAGTTTTGAGAATTTGTCTAATCAGGTCCACGGCCTCCTTACTGATCGCAGGATCGAATTTTAAGTTGGTGTTCTTAAGGATATTTCCACATTTTTCTTTATCATCCCTGCCGCCAAAAGGAGCATATCCATGCAACATCTCATACAATAGCACTCCCAAACACCAAATATCAAGACGCTCGTCATGGGCTTGTCCTTTGATCATTTCCGGCGCCATATATTCAATTGTTCCGCAAAAGGTGTGTCTAAATTGGATCATTCAATGCAGTCACAATGGATCCTATTACCTGTCTTTAGTAGTCGATGCGCTCCAGCCAAAATCGCAAAGTTTGACGTTACCGTCGCTATCCAAGAGGAGATTCTCAGGCTAATTATTAGTTTCAGGAACGCTGTTGCGAGAGTTAGGTGTTACTTTCAAATCACGATGAACAATGTTCATTTTATGCAGGTAATCGATGCCCAGACACGTCTGGAAGAAATAGACAAAAGCCTCATTTTCCGGAAATTTCACTCTTTTCCTCAAGTAACGGAACAACGATCCATTCTCAGCGTATTCGAGCACCAAATAGACATTATACGCATCCTCCATGCAATGGAACAAGCGAACGATGTGTGGATGCTTTATCTTTTTTTGAATCAAAATCTCTCTCATTAATACATCCGCCGTTGAATACCTCAACACTGACTTTTTGTCAATCTAGCCATTAAACAATTGAATTCACTGATGCTGAAGCGATAAAGATCATTACGATTTTAATTGCATAGTGTTTGTTGTCCGTTTTGTCCAATGCGAGTTTGACTGAACCATAGGAACCCTTTCCGAGATCCGGTGTTTTGCTTTTGCTATCAGTAACGAACTCGTAGTCTTGAATGGTTCTTTTCTTCTTAAGTCCTGTCTCACCAGGTTGAGGCTGGATCAAATCCTTTTGCATTCCCTTTTGAAAAGTTATTTGCTGTAGGCTGGAATTCACAGAAATAAAAATTTGTATTTAAGCGTTACTGATGCGTAAAACCTGTTTTGAAAATTTAATATCTCCTTTAATTGCTCTGCTATTGATTCCTATTGGATTATCATCCAAACAACCGCTCTTGATTCACAAAGTACTTGGAAAGTTAGATTTGATTGACGGGAGAAAGCTCTACATTGGCGATTACAGTAAAAACAACCAGAGCGAAGTTTCCCAAAAAGAATAAAGAGATACATTTAAGCTAAAATATATAATTTATTGGATAAAGTGGTGGAGTTCTGAAAATGCGCACTCAGAAAAAAGAGAAAGACGCCGGACCGCAAAAGGGAAAAGTAACATCTAAACAGCATTCGTTGAAAAAACCATTATTGTATAGGGGCTTTTAGAAGTTAAAACTACCCCAGTAAAGCAAAGTTTCCATAAAAAAACAGTTTCAATGACACCGAAGAAAGCTATGTTAGAAAAAACGACAATACCTACTGCAAATGAAGGTGGCAGGAAGTTGGAGGATAAGAAAGCTTTAGATTTGGCAGTTACAATAGAAGGTTCAGTTCAGATGAAACGAAATGGATCTTTGGACTATGGGGCGTCTGTTGTCGGGCAAAGCAGTGCAGAGAAAAATCTTGTTCAGGCTTTAAGAGAAGAGCTTAAGAAAGCGTACCTTCTTCTTGATGTTGCAAAACTTCGCGAGGAAAGCTTCAAAGAAAAAATATCGAGTCTTCAACAAGAAGTTACAAGTATAAAGCAGCTGATAGAATCTGCAACTTGCATTCAAAAGGAGGCAATTAGCAATGCTGCACCGTCTTCGATAGCCGAGAGTCAGGAATATCGCAAGAAGATAAGTCAGTTGGAGGAAATGATCCAAAATACAAAATTAAGCAATCAATTTCTGAAGGAAGACCGGGATCGTCTGGACTTGGAGAACATACAGTTGAAGCAGAGTCTGAAAGATGCAGAAAGGCGGTTTTTAAAACTAGCTAAGGTCAAAAGCCGTTTAGAAAGTAATTTATACGTTCCATTGCGACGGTTACAATCCCTTTTATTTTTTAGGAGAGCTTACCGAGTTAAAGATTCAAGTTAATTTCCTGCAAAGGAAAGCATTGGAAAATGCGAATGAAGAATCGAGCACTACTACCGCTGACAAAGAATTTCATGAAAGGCCTATCCTGCCTGACTCAAGAGCCAGTACTGTGAAAGGATATGAACATAGGAAGGGATTATTCAAAGAGGGTGAACCTAGGATTATTCGCCTTGACAGTCAGAGCATTCCGTCAATACATAACATTGACGAAGAGAGTTCAGCTAAATTAGTTACTTAAATTCGATCCAACCGTTTGAATTACCAGTTTTTTTGGGTACAACAGTCGCGAAAAGGATTTCTTCGAGTTATTTTGTGAATAGGCTTCTACGAATGCCAATTTTGAAGATATTCCCATTATCTTGAATCATTTCTTTGGTTTTTTTTTAAGTCAGAAATTTTTTTGTCTTTTTGTAATATAGACACAAACTTCTATATTTTCATTAACTACTTTTCATGTTCTCAATTATGGTGTGGAAAAGAGAGATTCTTGGTGTTACTATTGAACACAGCATTGCCTTGTATGGCAATAGAATGATATCGTTGTTCTCATTATGGACTTTTAACTTTCTTCCACTTTGGAATACTTCCAATACAGAAACATCATAGAATATTCATGAGGAACGTTTTTAGTCTATTCCTACTGGATAGTGAGTTAAGATCAGAACCTATTCGAATGAGCACTCATGAACTCCATAACGACCATCACATCAGAATTTAGCATCTAAATTCAAGATGATCCTTAGAAACTCTGCGGATAAACTTCAGCAGTTCTACGAAATGTTATAACACCATGTCGACAACATGAGGAAGACTCATCTAGCAGGGTTTTAGCTGTCGGCTTCTCTCTTCAAATATACAGTATTTTAGAAAGCCTACCTGATTGATTCGGTTTCTGATCAGACAATTTATTAAATACTTTTTTTTTGAAGTTAGTAGAAGAATTTAATGAGCTTAGAGATCTCCTAGCCAGAACCCACGTTCGCTCAAATGTAAAAAAGAGGCCTACGTTCAACTCTTGATACGAGCCTGGAGGGAACCAAATCAAAAAATGTGATGAAATGTAGAAATAATTGGGGGTTTTGCAATGTAAAGTCAAAGGATTCGAAATTAAACTTCCTGATAGGTTCGAACTAGACTCATCGATCCTTGAAGATGCCGCCAATATCTGCGAGAGAATTGTCAAGTTAATGATTGAAAAGCAGATTTCACACACCGTCGATCTCATTGGAAAATCCATCTTTGTTATGCCTTGTAGACCCGACAACCCTAATAGAAGCGAATACGTTCAAAGAGGGTGGATAGAAGTGACTGGAGTCTCAAAATGCTCCACTCAAGAAGCATACGACGCGAGCCCCTCAGGAGAAACGATCCAAAAGCTGTTTCTCAGAGATATCTCGTTAGATGAAGCTCGATTTGAGGAACTCAAATCTGATATGGTAGCAACTTTGAAGAGTTTGGAAGCGGAGTCAGCAGAAAATTTGCTTTCAGAACTTGCTCTTATAAAGAGGAGCAGCTCCTCAATGATGTAATAATCTTTTCATTTAGAAATATGAAGGAGCAACTGAAATCAAGAAAGAAACCGAAGGAGATAATTAACAACTGTTCTTTATAGATAATTTATCATATATTTATCTATATTTAAGAGTAATATAATGAAATTTGCATGCATACTATATATATATTTATATACATATGTATCTCTAATCAAAACAATTATAACTTTTCAAAATACTTGAGTATTTCTTCTTCTTTTTGATAGTAGCAATTAAGATTCTCGTTATAATATTTTTGCTGATTGTCTCCAAGGATAAAATTAAATGAGAGATCTATCTCAGCAAACAAGCTATTGTTTTCTTTATTCCGCAATTTTCATTCTCCTACTTAGACTTAATTTTGGGTTTTAAAAAGTTCACATTTTTGTTTCCCACATGACCAATCGAACAAAAACAGAGGACATACTTGGGAATTCCAAAAGAGCACGAATTGCATTTTTGTTTCATATTTTCTTCTTCGCTGAAACGATATGAGAAAGCAAGGCTGAAAGCAACTGGCAGCATCTCATTTCACTGGAGTAACCCGTGTATTAGAGAATTGTCTTTTTTCCTCAGAACTTCATATTTTAGCAAAAATTCATGCTTTTCGACTCACCCTCTTTTGTCAAATGAAAAGCAGTTTGGGTGAACTATTTCCAAGAGACTAGAAGGAACCAAATCAAATAGAATTTTTCAAATGTGCCGAAGGCGCTTCGAAATTACAAAAAAAAAATAAATTAAAAAATAGAGAGGCCGAAGTCATTATCGGCAATCGATTGCCAGAGAGAAATTACAAAAACGTTGTAATCAAGCAAATTTCTGACTGCTTCAGAAAGCATTTCGGATCCAACGTGTGAAATTTCCCCACCTTCACTAACCAATATCTGATATTTAAATTCATCAAGTTATTTTTTTATTTATTTCTGATCAAATTAGCATTTATCTGATTACAGAAAAACTTTTGATTGGCGATATTGTGAAGAAATAACTGCTATCAAACAAAGATCGCTTTATTAACATTTTAAAAAACAAGCAAAAATATCCCACAATAACCTGATCTCTAAATGCAATCCCCTCAGCAATCATTCGACGAAACGTTCAGATACTTCTGGAATAGAATGTATGAAGATACCAGCGATAAAGCAGTCTTCAAGAGCAACATGATTGGATCGCAATGTAAAAATGTAGATGGTGGCTACGCGGTCTACTTTAACCCAGACATACTTGCTAAAAAACCACCAAGGCCCAAGCTGACTTCGAGCATCCCAGACTCACTTATCGAGAAAAAACCACAGCTTGATGTCTCTTTCGACGAATCTCGTTGGAATTTCCTCAAAATTAACCCATCGAGTCTTCTCGCGTTTTTTGACTCGAAGTCCAATCTGCTTGAATTTGATACAAGTGAATTTTTTGAAAAATCAACTGAGAAACCAAATCCGTCGATGTACCATGTTTACGTGAATGAATACCCATTGGCAATGTACCATGCCTTGATAGTGCCTGATCCTCGTTTAAAGTACCCTCAAGTGTTTCGAAAAGACTGCTTCTTGGATATTTTGAGGACGTACCACTCTCAATTTGACACAAGCAATTACATGTAATATAATGATCAAACCTCTCATCCTTATCATGTGTGTGAATGTAGAGTTGGATTCAACAGCGCAGACGTCGCTTCTGTAAATCACCTCCACTTCCAGGTACTGAAAATCACGGAATTTTTCGAGACCGGCCGCTGTGCAATTCAGAAGGCTCGCAAAGAAACCCTTATCAAATTGTCGACAACGGATTTGATTGTAATAAAAATAGAATTGTTTTGTCGCTAACTGGTTTTATAATATAATAGGGAAAACAAACAATCAAAATACAAGAGCTCAAAGATTATGCCTTCAAAGGATTCGAAGTCAAACTTCCTGATAGGTTCGAACTAGACTCATCGACGCTTGAAGATGCTGCCAATATCTGCGAGAGAATTGTCAAGTTAATGATTGAAAAGCAGATTTCACACACCGTCGATCTCATTGGAAAATCCATCTTTGTTATGCCTTGTAGACCCGACAACCCTAATAGAAGCGAATACGTTCAAAGAGGGTGGATAGAAGTGACTGGAGTCTCAAAATGCTCCACTCAAGAAGCATACGACGCGAGCCCCTCAGGAGAAACGATCCAAAAGCTGTTTCTCAGAGATATCTCGTTAGATGAGGCTCGATTTGAGGAACTCAAATCTGATATGGTAGTAGCTTGGAAGAGTCTAGAGCTGAAGTCAGCAGAAAATTTGCTTTCTGAACTTGCTCTTATAAGGAAGAGTAGCTCCTCAATGATGTGATATTCTTTCTACTTTGGAACTCGAAGGAGCTACAATGAAATAAAGGAAGAATGTTTTGGAGAGAGAGATAATTAGCAATTTTTCATTCGGTTAGAACCATTAGATGTGGATACTTTGCTTATTATTATATTCTCTATAGATAATATATCATATATCTATATATATTTAAGTTTATAATTATGAAAGTTGCATACTAAATGATCTCTAAATCAGTGATACAAATCTAATCGAGACTATTGTGACACACACCGAGAATCTTGACTATATCTTCTTAGATGATTTTTCTGTCAAATCAAAGAGTGGTTTAATTCAACAAACGTAAATCATTGCTTCCTTTATTCTTCAATTTTCTTCCTGAGGCTTTAACCTAATTCAGGATGCATCGCTCACGGAAACAAAGTTCAAATTCTTATATACAACTAGGATAAATCTAGAAAAAGTTAAGAAATACTCAACTTCTTAGCATGGATAAACGTTTTTCTGGAAAAGAAGCGAGTTTTGACTTTAAATCATGATAGATCCGAATTCAACAAGTCATTTAGAGCATCTACAATTGTAGGGTTGAGTTAACCGAGCAATTAAAATGGAACCTCGGAAAAATTAAACGAGTACTTTAATAAGGAAATTGATTCTTAATTTGTTCACAGGTTTGGCTTATATATTATGTTGTCAATCAATTTTGTAAATTTTTCTTATTTTTATTGTTGAAACACAACCGATTGTTTATCATCTGTGGCAATAATTATAGGGAAATAAACGTTAGTTAACTGACTAGCTAGAAACCCTCATTACATTTGTTTACATTCCAGTCTCTTAGGATTAGGTCTCTTGCAGTTACCTTTGTATGACCAATTGATATATCCACCATCGCTGTTCAAAGTGAATGAGCCTTTCTTGAAGACATATAATCTGTAGTCAAATGCTCCATAGCTGAGCTTAATGATAGTCATGAGACCTTCCAGGTCATGTCTGTAATGCGATTCAGCATTAACAACGAGAATGTTCCATTTCCTTTGAGCAAGCGCAAAGGCATCATCAGTCACTCTTTGTGTGAAGGCACCTCTATTCTTCTTATCCAAAGACTTGATGGCGGTGACCATGGTTTTTATGTTATCAATGAAGTTCTTGGCGAAGTCCTTCTGGCCCAAAGCGTTAAACATTTCTACAGCCATGGTGGCACCTGCTGCTGCTCCTTTAGCCATTATGATCTCCTCGTCATCGTCACGGGTGTTCGTGATATTGAATCTGGTGTGATTTAATCTCGTATTATTGAGTAATGAAACTATATGGTTGCGATTTCTAATCTTGTCTTCATACGTGGTTGAGGCGGAAGCAGTTGCCATTGTGGCAACTAACAAGAGGCATGCAAAAGCAAAGGTAAAGATAGCTCTTTTCATCAACTTTAAAAATTTATTGTAATTGGATCATGATGACGTCGTTAAATAGCATAAAGTGTTAACACGAAAAAACTCATGAGCCCAAAATTCAAAGGTCAGAGCGATACTTCCTAATAAATTCAATTTTGATAATCATTGACGACGACTGCGTCAACAGAGTTTCTTAAGAAAGCGAACTTCAGCGCTTTGATTAAGGAAGCACTAAAATCAATATAGAAAAATTAAGATATTCTCGTAGAGCACATCAGTATCTTAATTCTCTATTCCGTTTTCAGGTGAAGGGAACAATTCCAAACAACCCCGATCATTGCTCATAGGATCCATTCGCTTGCGACAGCTCTATTTTCAAAATTAGTAAATTCATAAAATGACTAGAGAATTTAACTCTGTGCTATGTGATACAAACAGTGTGATCCTTAACAAATTAGTTTTCGAAAGAATTCAAGTATCCATTGTTATGCATAACTAGACTGCTATGGATATCGATATTCTGCGAAAATAATTGACATTTCAGTTGATTTACTTTTTTCGTTTATTATTATAAAACTTTTCATTAGGTTGTAATTTGCCTGATTTGTTGTTCCCAGATATAATAATCATGTATCTTGACAATAATCATAATCAATCAAGAGAGTTAATGAGCGAGTTATAACCTATCACTTACATGGAACCACATTCCAGTCTCTTAGGACTAGGTCTCTTGCAGTTACCTTTGTATGACCAATTGATGTATCCACCATCGCTGTTCAAAGTGAATGAGCCTTTCTTGAAGACATATAATCTGTAGTCAAATGCTCCATAGCTGAGCTTAATGATAGTCATGAGACCTTCCAGGTCATGTCTGTAATGCGATTCAGCATTAACAACGAGAATGTTCCATTTCCTTTGAGCAAGCGCAAAGGCATCATCAGTCACTCTTTGTGTGAAGGCACCTCTATTCTTCTTATCCAAAGACTTGATGGCGGTGACCATGGTTTTTATGTTATCAATGAAGTTCTTGGCGAAGTCCTTCTGACCCAAAGCGTTAAATACTTCTACGACCATACCGGCAGCTGCAGCTGGCCCAGCGAACATGATCTCGTCATCAGCATAATTTTTCGTAAGATTGAATTTTGAGTGATTGAATCGTGGCAGTGACATTGGGCCTCTGAACTCTTTAATTCTGTCAGCAATCACGATTGATCCTGAAACAGTTGCCACTGAGGCAACTAGCAAGAAGAATGCCAAAGAACTGGCGGATAGAATTCTTTTCATGCGATTTCAAAGTTGAATAAAACTAAAATAATTAAAACCTGACTGCTAATTTGTAAAAGAACGTACTCCTGAGCCTAAATTTGAAAGGTTTGAAAAAGTAGCTCTTGCTTGATGAATTTGGATAGTTTGAAGAGATTCTGGTCCTAGAGCGCTTTTTCTGATTTGAGAAACTACCTGATGACTCAGGCGACAAAATGAACGAAGCAATACTTGAAGGGCCCTGAGCAAAAATTAAGGATTAGCTGAGTCGTATTTCGATAGAAGACTCCGGAGCTAATATTTCAAAATCAGGAGTGT
>ENA-UOTX01002176-UOTX01002176.1-compost-metagenome-genome-assembly--contig:-NODE-2176-length-10343-cov-13.453926_pt1 | contig 10343 bp, 5 predicted proteins | sample MGYA00238143_ERZ746982 | MGnify/ENA primary metagenome ERZ746982 (study PRJEB28758, sample SAMN06268862) | compost metagenome | isolation source: single cell | place: USA: California, Emeryville, Joint... | reverse complement strand
ATATCCAGAGCTTCTGAAGCCTGCGTCAGAGTGCTGTTGGGAGAGCAACTACCTTTGAGTTGCGCTGATCGAAAGCTCAACTTGGAAGAGTTAAGAGAAACAGCGACTCCGAATGCTTCAGCTCATATACTGGTGGAAAAGGCTCTTAAAACATTCGGGAAATATTGGTCTGAAGTACTTTATTCAAAAGATCTGCTTGAGTACGAGGAGTTAATCGCTGAAAACGTGAGATATAATGTCCTCAATCGCCTTACAGGGCCAAAACTATTTAGGCTTGTTGGAGACAAGTACTTACGAGCCCTGGAGGAGGAAGAAGAGGCGTTTTTCGAACAGGTTAGTAAAGCTAAGAACACCTCACCCAAAGCGCTTCAAGATCTGAAGAAATGGGTTGTGAAGTATTATGGCAAGGAAGTGTTAGACGGCAAGGAATACTTAGCCTTTGAGAAGTATGTGTTTAGCAGTGTAACGGAGTGTCAGGCCTTTCTTATACAAGTGTATCCACCAGAAAAAGAAAACTCCTTGCATGCATCTATTATATTGCGAGCGGAATTTGACAGTAATTGCAATGGGGGAGTTGGAGCAGTATCAACTGGAGAGGAAAAGGTTGCGTATGCAGATTTGGCGACCTTGTCGAAAATGGAGAAATTAGAATACGATCCATTCGATTGGAAACAATTCTCTGAAAACCATAAGCCTCCAAAAGAGAGCCTCAAGGGATATGAGAAAATTGTTGAATGTGTAAGAGCCGCGGAGGTAATGCTCCAAAAAGATCCAAAGACGAAATCCTTAGCAATACTGGTGATCACAAACATCACTTCAGTACTTGATGTGAAAATAATCCACGGTGGTACACCATTCAATCCTTCGACGAGCAGTGTTCAAACTAATGAATATCAAATCCCTCTTTGGAAAGAACTACAATCTATGGTAAAAGCCTTTGCAGATAAAACGAAATTAGAGAAATAGTAATAAGTCAAGCAATAGAATTACAATAAGTTTAATTGATATTTGAATAATTGCTGCTGTTGAGACATGATCAAAGAAAACTGATTATCACCTGCAAATTTAATGAATCAAATCATATCACTTTTTGTTAAGATTAAGATATGATAAGAGTGCTAGTCATTTCCGCATCTATCTCTTAGAAAGCGCGATTCCAAGAGAGAGCCATATGAAATCGAAAGTAAAATATCTTAACGTTATTTAATTTTTATTCAATCAAAACCATGAAGAGCAATCCCGACTCCAAACGACATTCAGAAAGGAGCTTCATCAAACCTCAAGACGCCCAAACCTTCGAAGTTGAGGAGGAAACTGAATTTGGATCAAACATTCGTCCTCTTTTCATTCCTAACCCAGTTTCCACTTACCAATCATTGAAAGAGAAACCCGAAACCTCTCAATACAGTGTCTATTCCAAAAAGAAATTCTATCGCTTTCGCTCCTATGCAAATCCACTCGCCAGCTTCGTATTCTGCTGTTCGGACCTTTGCACACCGGTTTTGCTCGAATATTTACTCAAGAAATTCTTCTCTTCAAAGGATCCTTACACAATCCACGTGACAATCCTCAACGACCAAAACCGAGCAGTCTCCCTCAAGGAACTCTGCTCTGATCATATATATTTCGTCTATATCACTGATCTTGGAGGTAAGATCCATGTGGTAGTTTCGGATTGTAAACGCAGCTAATTTGATAGAAGAAGCATACATGAAGGTGTTTCCTAGCGAAGAAAAGAAGATATTTGACTCGCAGATAGTTGAGATAATCTCTGAAGCGGAATATGAAGAAGTTCGTGCGAAAATAGGCTTGCGATATGTGGTATGAGATATCGAAAATTTAGAAATTGATTGCTTTGGAATAAGGCTGAGAAGTTAGATGAGCAAGAAATAGTGGCTGCGAAATTGCAGAGTGATAACCGACAAGTTTTTACTCAATGGAAAAAGCTGAAACCGATCAAGGCTCAGCAGAAAAAGAAAGTAATTGAGGATAATTATTTGATCTGACAGAGTTATAGTTAGATGATGCTCTGATGGATTTTGAGGAGAATTTGGGAAATTTGGAGTTAGAGACGCAAGATATGTTTGATAGAATGCTAGGGATAACCAGAGCGATGTGGGAACATATGCAGACATATAAGTATAAGTCACCGATGGACCTGAGTGTGCAGGCGATACTAAACAATGAGTTTAAGAGCCCAGGTGCAAATAGAACGCGCAGAAGATCTACTTTAGAAACTCGACGAAGGTCTTCAATCTCTTGAAAGATGGCAAAATGTGAGGTTAGTAGTAGAAATGATGGAAATGATGTATCATTTAAAATTATATAATAATTCGAATGTATACTGCTTTATTTTGAGTTCCATTTTACACTTTTTGGAAATTACTAATGCAATAACTTGTAGCCGATATTTCGAATATATTCCTCCAGTGAACTATCAAGAAAGTTTTAAGAGAATTAGGTTAATTATGAATGCCTCAAAGAACGTAAAAAATTTAACAAAGTTATCGCTAAAACGAATAGATTGGTTGTTGAAATAGTTATCAGACTTTCATCAGTGACGATTTATCCAAGAAAATATCGTTCAATTCTTGAAATGATCATCAGGTTGTTGGACTTAGATGGATTAGCGAAGTCTCTGAGTATAACGATTAAGCTAAGCTAAAGAGAAATAAGAGAATTGTTACCTGTCGCTTCTTGGTTCTCAGACTGAGCGGGCATTTCTGGCTCCAGGGCCACAGTTCCACACCTCATAGGACACAGTTCCATGCTTCCTTGCTCTCTACCTTTATCTAGCCACTCTTTAAAACAATCGATGTGTACGTAATGTCTTCCACAGAGGTACAATTGGTGAGGTCGTGATTCAACTTTTTCGAGGCATACAGCACATTCAGCTTCTGCTTTATCCACTTTATTTCCGCTGCGATCGATAGTAATACCCATGGTCTCCAACTCCAATATTTCTTTTTGAGAGAGATGTAGAAAGAGTTCGTGCTTATTTTTAAATCCAAGTTTCGCATAGGGATTTTGCACATCTTCCAATTCGAGCTGAGAAGTCTCGAGCCTGGTTCTTCGTCTTCGATGTACGCAGTAAACACAGAGATAGATAACCACTAGAAGAATAAACAGTTTTAATGAGAAAAGCAGTAAGTTAAAAGCTGTTTTAATTGCAAGAGTCGTGAAAGAATCAGCTACTCTGAGGAATATTTTTGGTTTATTGGCTAAGTGGCGATTTGTGCTTACAGGATCCATCGTGAAAAATACCACCTCAATGTTTAAGTTATTGTCATGACTAGTTTCATTGGCCTTCACTAAGAGAGTCAGATTCTTTTCCGTGGGATTGTTTTTGCTGAAAATAACTGTTTTATTATTAGCCTTCACGTAGAGTACCTCATAAGTATGAATCTCCACTTGAATTTCGACTGCATCTGTATCTATTAGGATGAAGACTTGGCGACAAAGAGGAAAGATGTAACCACCAGCATTGAGGAGTATCTCCCAGTTTTGATTGCTGCTTTGTCTTGTTGAACAAAAATTTGTGTTAGCCGCATGAGGGCAACTCAAGAAGGATGTTTTCGCTTGGAATGGAAGAGAAAACTTTTCACCTATTCTATCGTGCGCCCAATAACAGCCTTGCTCCGACGACCAAGCCGGAGTATCGTGACGTAACGTCGCACAATTTCCATTGATAGTGGGATAGCACGCTTTTCGAGGCAATAAGCAGCCTAAGCATTCGAATTGCTGCAAGGCCTCCTTTGACATCGGCATTTTAATCATGATAAATTTGAAAGATCTAATATCTGAGTATTCCACCTCTAGGTAGTTTCCAGGAGCAAGAAAAGTGAAAACGTTTTCTGTTTCTGCTGGTTCGACGGTTATTTTTTCCCTTTGTGAGTGAGACTGGACCTTGACACTCAAAAACCCAGATGTTCCTGCAACTACACGATAATCCAATTGATCAAAAGCCATCAATATGTATTGATCAGGGTCCGTATCAAAAACGAATCTACATCGTCTAGGGAGAACTCCGTTATATTCTACTTGAGTGACCTTGATACTTCCTGTAAATGTGATGTCAGTGATTTTTGGCCTGCAGATAGCGTCGTAGGATGCAGAAATAAAAAGATTTTGGTTTTTCTTACAGCTCATTTGAAATTCGTCATGCAGACAATACTTAGTTCGCTGCTGTTTTGGGTCATTAGATAGTTCCCTACAAATTTGCTCTATAGTTTTTGATGTAGCATGAGATTTGTTCTTGACATCTGCGTGGTCGAAAGATGGTATGCTACATGTGATATTCCAGTAGTTATCAATGCAACGATCGAAAGCTGGCTGTGATGTTTCCGTTTCGTTGGTACGAATAGTGGACTCTCGAGTATGATTTAGATTCTCTTTGCGACTGCAATTGAACGGAAAGCAGAAGCTGTGATTGTTTGATAAGCAAGAATTATTATCTAATTGAATGAATTTTGGGTCAATGGGGAAGCCTTGAGTCGGGAACCTTAGTGAGAAACCTCTGTGGGTCATATTTAGCTTTGCGGCTAAGAAAAAAGTAAATTCGTCATTTGTTTTATTCTGTAGTATCGCAAACATGTCGCCCTGGAAATCAATTATCGAGTATATTTTGGGTCTTGAACTTATCATGCGAGATGGCTCTAAGAGACTGTAAAATCGATTCCAAGTAATTCTTAGTCCAAATCCGTCAAGAAAAGTATCAGCAGCATAATAGAGCTCGGCAGATAGACCTGTCTCTTTAGCTAGAGTAGGGGAGGTCAAGAAACCAGTAAGGCGGTTTTGAAATCTTATCTCTCTAGAGCCAAGCTCGCTGTTTTCCATAATTTCTACAAGAATAAATGGGTCAATGTTGTAAATAAAAGACATTAGCCCTTTTCCACAGTTAATTGAAATGAGATTCCCATCAGGATTTGAAGAAATGTCCATGCTTGTTTTGCATTCTGGATGCAGCTCTGCAGGTTTTATCAGATAAACTGCTCCTCTGATACTGGAAGCGTCATTACTCAATGTATTAACAACGATTGATCTGTCTTCAAATGAAAAGAATATCACTTTATTGTTTACGATTGCTAATCTTTCCTGTTTGGGGGAGTTTGCCGTCCGAATACTATCAATCATACCACAGTACCTCCCTTGAATAAGACTCGAGTTCGATTCAAAAATCCTCTTTATCTCTGTTAGAAAATAGTAACCCTGTGGTCCTTTGAGGAAGACAATCTCTCTCCAAATAAAAAAATCGATGATTTCTCTTTCGAAAGCCAAGTCAAATTGAACGATCTTCGTTGTAGTAGTAGTACTGTTGTTAGCTTCAAACTTAAAGAAGGCAATCCATGTGTCACGTTGGAAGGCAAGTATCAGACTATTGTTTTCTTGATAATATTTTGCTCTGGCTTGTGTAGTAAAGTAGTCATAAGTGGGAACAAAATCAATTTTGTAGAAAGTATCGAAGGGAAGAATATAAACGAGTGCCTGATTTGCACAATAAAAGAGAAAGTAAGCATCCTCGCCAAATGAGTTGCAATTTATCAGTTCATTGTATTCGTGTTCTGGAAGGATACCATTGGTTAAGCGAGTGACAGTGGCCTCAGGTTTATCTTCGTCTGAAACTGCATTTATAATGGAAAAGAAGAGAGCCAAAATGATAAATGAGAGCGAAAATGGAGTTAAGCTGCTCATTTCCTATGACAATATATTTTAAATAGTGTGTATGTGTGCTCAAAATGATGGGCAAAAAATTTATTGCAATTATTCAAACATGAAAAAATGCTTGAATCATTTTCAAAAATCACTTGATGCTGCTTGGCCGCTATTATCGCCCTTCCGAAATTATATATATTTTGAAAATTTTTTTGCATATTCAGGCTATTTTACAGAGAGTATATACTACATTGAGCTTAAATACATAAAACCTAAGGTAAATATATTTAGGACTGTAGTCTCTTTCTTCATTAAATGTCTTAGATCTTTGAGAAAAGGTATCAATAAACAATTAAGAGGAAGCGAGAAGAAACTTTGCTGTACCAAATCATATAAGAAAATGTAGTAAGTTGGTTAACTCAATAATGGATCGGCCTTATCCTACTTTGTGTAGATTCAACAAAAATTCAGCTAAATTCTTGGAAATAATAAGGCTTACCAGCAATAGAAATTAATAATTTTGCCCTTTAGGCCCTCTCTACAGAAGAGATATTCTTATTTGGAGGATCTCTGAATTATATAACAGATGGGAGTTGGTTAATTAAATCACGAATAAATCAGGACAATTGATCAGATGCCGCGTAATCTTCTATGAATATAATAATATATTAACTACAGTAGATAGATTGTTTGCAATAAGGTTGCCAGATCGCCAAACGATAGCGGATATTCGTTTCGTCTTCACACTCCTCAAGCTATTGGTCCAACATGGATCAATGAAGTTTCTAAAACGAAAACAAACCAGTTAGAGAAAAATTAGAGACTCGATACCTGTTCCTGAGTCTTGCTGCTCGTTAGAAGCCTCATCAACAGCTTCTGGCTCTAGAGCCACAGTTCTACATCTCATTGGACACAAATCCACGCTTCCTTGCTCTCTGCTTTTGCTCAGCCATGCTTTAAAGCAATCGATATGTACGTAATGTCTTCCACAAAGATATAGCTGATGAGGCCGTGATTCAACTTTTTCAAGGCATACAGCACATTCAGCTTCTGCTTTATCCACTTTATTCCCGCTGCGATCAACGATGATACCAATAGTCTCTAACTCTGAGATATCATTGTTAGAAAGCTGAAGAGAGAGTTCGTGTTTGTCTTCAAATCCAATTTTCGCATAAGGATTCCGTGTATTTGTCATTTCGACCTCATTTACATCGAGTCGGATGCCCGGCATTCGCTCAAAACACCAAATACAGCATGTGATAAGAGCCGAAATGCCTATCAGATAGATGAATAGCTTTAAGAAGAGAAGGACAAGATCAAGCAAAATTCTATTTGCGAAAGACATGAACTTTTCAGCTGATCTCAGAGATATTTTGGCTTTATTATTCAATAATCGAGTTGTGCTAATCGGGTCCATTGTGAAAAAAACCACTTCAAAAGTCGTTTCCCGCCCATTTCCCAGCAATTCGACGATCAAGTCATGATCTGAAAGATTCTTTTGGCTATAGATGACTCTCTTTTCAGAGATGATAAATAACATCTCGTAAGTCTCAATCTGTAGTTTAATTTCCGCTCTCCTCATGTTTTCGAAGGTGAACGCTTGCCGACAGAGAGGAAATTTATAATCTTCAGCATTGAGCGATATCTCTGCGCTCTGAGTATTCAACTGAGTTATTGAACAAAAGTTTGTATTGACCACGTAGGGACAGCTAAGGAAAGGCTCTTCTTCGTCATCTTGTGGAAACATTTTGAGTTCATCTAGGTTTTTCGCATCCTTCCAAAAGCACCCTTTCTCTGGAGTCCAAGCTCGGAATTGTGTAGATTGGGAAGACAGACATTTCCCATCGACAGTAGGAAAGCATTTTTTCCGAGGGGAAACGCAAGCCAAACACTCGAATTGTTGCATGGTTTCTTTGGAGGCTGGCATTTTAATCATTGTGAACTTAAAATACGAGATATGAGAGTATTCTACTTCGAGGTGGTTTCCAGGCGAGTAAAAGGCGAAAAAATTGTTTGATAGTTCAGGGTGTTCGTGCGGGAGTGTCTTCGTCTCGCGCTGCGAACGAGAATTGGTCGTAATGCGAAGAAATCCAGGTTTTCCTGAAGGAGCTAATTGGTATTCGAATTCATGAAAAATAATTAAGATGTTTTGATCAGGGTCAGTATCAAGGGCGAATCTGCATTGCGTAGGAAGAATTCCATGAGATTCAATTTGAATGGCCTTTATGCTGTTTGAATATGATAGATAGGTAATTTTTGGCTGGCACCTGGCTTCATAAGAAGCGGAAAGAAAGATTTTGGGATTTTTCTGGCAGCTTTTGCTGAATTCATTATGCAGACAGGTCTCATGAGGTTTTTTGACTTTCGAGGCTAGTTCCATGCAAATTTGATCTTTCCTTGATGGAGCAACGTTATATTTGCTATTTGTATCAACGTTGTACAGGAGTGTTGTACCACAAGCGATTTCCCAATAATTGCTAATACAGCGGTCGAGTACTGGCTGTGGTATTGAACAACTCTCACAATCACTCAAAACGGCTGGAGTCTCTGAATTGTCTATGACACTGCAACTGGCAGGAAAACAAAAGCTGTGATTGGTTGATAAGCAATATTTATTTCCTAATTGAACGAATTTCTGCTCAATGGGCAGTTCTTGAAGGAATTCATGGAAATCTAGGGCAAAATGTCCATGAGTGCTATTCACCATAAAGCCTTGAAAAAAGCTAAATCCATTCCTTGCTTTATTCTGTAGTATTGTAAATACATTAAATCCGTGGAAGGGGTAATTCGATGATGATTTCCTATAACTTAATACATGCGATGGCTCAAGGTAGTGATAGAATTGGCTCCAGGTAATTACTATATATAGTTCCTTGGTTCTGGTGTTGATAAAGGTTTCCACAGCATAAAACATCTCAGAAGACAAGTTTATTTCTTTTGCAAGAGGAGTTGGACTGAAGAAACCACTGTACCGCGTATGGAACACTGTGCTCTTAGTAAAATATTGGTGTGTAAATTTGTTTTCGATAGTCTCTATGAGATTAAACGGATCAACATTGTAAATAAAGGACATTAGCCTTTTTCCACAATTAATTGAAATGAGATTCCCCTCAGGATTTGAAGAAATGTCCATGCTTGTTTTGCATTCTGGATGCAGCTCTGCAGGTTTTATCAGATAAACTGCTCCTCTGATACTGGAAGCGTCATTACTCAATGTATTAACAACGATTGATCTGTCTTCAAATGAAAAGAATATCACTTTATTGTTTACGATTGCTAATCTTTCCTGTTTGGGGGAGTTTGCCGTCCGAATACTATCAATCATACCACAGTACCTCCCTTGAATAAGACTCGAGTTCGATTCAAAAATCCTCTTTATCTCTGTTAGAAAATAGTAACCCTGTGGTCCTTTGAGGAAGACAATCTCTCTCCAAATAAAAAAATCGATGATTTCTCTTTCGAAAGCCAAGTCAAATTGAACGATCTTCGTTGTAGTAGTAGTACTGTTGTTAGCTTCAAACTTAAAGAAGGCAATCCATGTGTCACGTTGGAAGGCAAGTATCAGACTATTGTTTTCTTGATAATATTTTGCTCTGGCTTGTGTAGTAAAGTAGTCATAAGTGGGAACAAAATCAATTTTGTAGAAAGTATCGAAGGGAAGAATATAAACGAGTGCCTGATTTGCACAATAAAAGAGAAAGTAAGCATCCTCGCCAAATGAGTTGCAATTTATCAGTTCATTGTATTCGTGTTCTGGAAGGATGCCATGGGATAAGTGAGTGACAGTGGCCTCAGGTTTATCTTCGTCTGAAACTGCGCGAATAGCAGATGATGATAATGAAAGAACTAAGAAGACCAGTGAGAGTGAGAGTGGATTTAATCTGCTCATTTCGTATTGAAATTAATTTTAAGTATGACATATAAAGAGGAGAAATTTCATGGTTTAGGAAATAGTCTAGTTCATAAGCGTAGTTCTCAAAAAGGAAATGAATCTCTGCTGATATGAGTGAGTATTTAAGCGGAAGGGAGAATTAGTGAACATAGAGAAATTTTATAATAATTTCACAATCATGCTACATCTACTAATCGACGTGAATTCGAAAAAGTTTTAGTAAAACCCAAAGATTTCGATGAATTGCGTCAAATTCCCTCGTTTTTCTGAAGACTCTCAAAAAAATGAATGTGAAATAACTTTTATTAGAGCTAATGATGTACGATTTAGAACGTATCGCACACACATTTATCTGAATTTTATGAGCAATTTGCTAACCTTCTTTGATCGAATGAAATAATAAGCTACTTTTCCAGAGGACTTAAGATGCAACGAATAATTTTAAACTATATTTCAGATTATATCTCGCTTATCCATTTAAATAGTGAGTATAACAATATGAGAATCAAGGCAAATTGATTCGTTTGTGGATTAACTTTCCAGCTCATCACTGAAGGTCATCGAGGACGATATCGTTCGTTCAGTTCGTACAATTTTGTTACATCGTTTGATTGATATGAATTAGCGAAGTTTCTATAGTACATATTACTAAGAGATCAGAATAACTACAACAATACCTGTTTCTCTTTCCTGACTCTCACTTACAGATGGGACAGTCGGTTCTGGTTCTAGAGCTATAGTTCCACATCTCATTGGACATAAGTCCATGCTTCCTTGCTCTAGACTTTTATCTAGCCAC
>ENA-UOTX01002175-UOTX01002175.1-compost-metagenome-genome-assembly--contig:-NODE-2175-length-10344-cov-59.075874_pt1 | contig 10344 bp, 9 predicted proteins | sample MGYA00238143_ERZ746982 | MGnify/ENA primary metagenome ERZ746982 (study PRJEB28758, sample SAMN06268862) | compost metagenome | isolation source: single cell | place: USA: California, Emeryville, Joint... | reverse complement strand
CAAAGCGAAAAAGTGAGTGTATAATAAGGATTGAGCCAAGAAAACTATTTTGTATATCTTCATTTTGTCTGCAAACACCAGAAAATTGTTGCGAATTTATTTTATATAATTTAAGTGAAAATTTTGACAGGGCATCAACAATAAGAGTCACACCTTAACCGTCTTATTCTCATTTCTCGTTCTAATAAATAAAAACTCTTTGAAAAATGAGCTACATTAAACTGTCTCATCAGATACTTCTCGCTTCAAGACAAAAAATTATAAGATCTGTGTGAAGTGATGACATGAGTAGCACTCCTTTTAATGATTTAAACTAAAATTATTTGCGATAAAATTCTTCATAAACCTAATTAGCCCATGATTTCCGCAATAAAAAGGTACTCCAATTCACGCATTCAAGCGAGTCACTCACATCTATTTGCTCTCTAGTTTCTTTTTTCGAGAATCTCAAGATACTATTACTTCTGCTCCAAGAGGAAGTAACAAATAAACTCTCAATACATATTTAATGACCCTTCAGATGAGATTCCTTCAGAGACTAAAAAAATCGGTTTGACTTTCGATGCCAAAGAAACCAAAGCATTGAAAATGACTTACAGTGCCACCAGTTTGAACAGCAAAGCCCCGTCTGCAGATGAAGACAGCCCAAGAAATTTGTTAGCAGCAAGTTTTCTGAGCAATCAAAGTGATGATGAGTTTGTTGATTACTATGATGTCGTTGGAGAGGTCGAGTCCGGTGTGATTAAGAGTGAGAAAGAGAAAATCGAACCCGATAGCAAAGGAAATTCCTTCACGAAATCTGAATGGGAAAAAGTTTTGGATAATGACGAATTGGAATATATATCCACTTCAGAATTGCTCGCAAGTTTGCGCTCTGGGATCCCTTTTGAATTGTAAACATCAGACCTCCGTTATACCCTGACCCCCATGGCTAGGAGACCAAGAATTTGGGAATTTTTAACAAACACGCCAAGATCTGAAAAACGACGTCATGTAATTTTCGCTGAGTTATTTTATAATGCGGGAAAATTGAAAAGCCTAGCGGAATGTATCATTACCTTGCCACAATGAGCAACCCTTATGAGAGCGTGATCAAGATGGATATTCATAGGACATTCAGCGAGAATCCTTTTTTCAAATATAAGGTAAGATCTTTTTTGTGTTCGGATCTTTAAAAAAAAACGCCGGTGTTAGAAATACGATGGAGAGGAGACGCTGCTGAGTGTATTAAGAGCATACGCGAATTTCAACAAAGAGTTAGGGTATACTCAAGGCATGAATTTCGTGGCCGCAGCCCTCTTGATAATATTGCATCTAGAGACATACCAAGAGGAGCAGGCAGGTATTTTGTGATACAGCGGAACATTGATTATAACTGAATTTCCTACCTTGTTTAGAATATTTTGAAAAATATTCGGAAAATTATGAGGAGAAAGTGTTTTGGATCTTGGTGCATATACTGCACGAGAAGAACTGGCGATCTATGTTTAGAGATGGGACACCGAAAGCTTTCGAGATGCTGAAATATTTCGAGAGAGAACTGAGTATCCATGCACCTGAGATCTACAGCAAGATAGCTGAAACAAACGTAAATTTATTCAGTGAATCCCAAACATCATGTCTCATCCTACAACCATTTAGTTGACGGTGAGTCTTCTGTTCTATGAGATGTTTGTCACGTTATTTCTGCTAAATACGCCTCTGGTCATTGGAAAACGAATACTTGACAATTTCCTTATTGGTAACATATTCGCTGGTTTTCTCACTCTCATCACGAAAACAGAAGGGGAAGCTATATTGTTTCGAGTGTTACTGAGAGCTCTGATCCTTTCGAAGGATAAGATACTAAATTTCAAACACGGCGAGGTAAACCTTTATTATATTTTCTCGTTCCTGTATATCTTTAAACAATAGGATCTCAATAATTACGTCAGGAAGCAAATGTTTTCCGAGCTCAATCAAAAGCATAAAAAGCGCTTGCATATCCTGTTTCCGAGTACTGAAGAAGAAATCGATTCAATTTGAATCGATTGCATTTTAAAATTGTAAATGTCGTGCATATTTTTCCTCATTATCAGTTCTCTAATTCATTTTATATTTATTTTTTCTCTGTTAACTTTTCTGCATTACGTGCAGTTTGTCTTTATATTTCATATTTTCACACCTGTGAATAAGTATTAACAATATGATATAATTTGTTCTTTAACTCAGGAGAATAAGAGTCTTTTATTTTGTTAATTACAATTAGATCAAAATTATTTCTCTGATAAATCAGAAATACAATAATTTGTTGAATGTTGCCTTGAATATTTGCATTCCAATGGCGCTCATGCAGTCTACGCCACAAATATATAGCTATCTGTGAATTAGTAAATTAGACTGTGATTAACAAATTCTCTTCAGTATCATTACTCAAAAAATCTAATTAAGGGATTCATTCATATTTAACATATCCAACTGTTACCACATAACTTGAAATTAAAGATAACAAACAAACCCTCTAAATAGGTACAGGAGGCTTTCTTCTGCGTGAAGGATCTCTTGGCTTATTTCCAATCATCTCCTCACCTGGGAAAATCTGAGGCCGAGTCCCCATTCTATCTGAGACCTTCATTTCATAGTTCGACAGCCGCGGTTTCTTTCCTCTCTGAGGAGAGGGCGATTTCGGTGCCCTTCTCCTTTCCACGTGACCGTGCTGTGCTTCGTATTCTTTCATCTCCTGTTCGTATTTTTCCATTAGCTTTTCGTGCTTATCTTCGTATTTTTTCCTCGCGTTTTTGGAGAGGGTGTGCCATGCATCAGCCAACAGACTTGAGATTTCTGGGGCGTTCGCCTTTGGGTGCTTTCGCTTCATTGCTTCGAAATTTTCGGCCTTGAAGAGGAAAAATGGCGTTTGTGGCTTCTTCGGTGGCGCTGGGCGGCCTCGTCTGCCTCTTCTCGACTGTCTGACTTCATCAGTTACTTCTTCCTCTTCCTCTTCTTCTGGTCTCTCTTCCTCATCTTCATCATCGCTCAAAATCTCTTGGTATTTCGCGCCGCCTCTTCCACCTTTCTTCATTTTGTCCTCAGGTTCCAGTGGGAATATTTTTCCCGTTCCAGCGACGCTATTATAATACATCCCTTTCAATGGCGGATCTTCCAGTGAGAATTGTTTGTGCTTGACTGGCCCGTGCTTTTTTTCAAACTTTTCTAGTTCTGGCAAGTATCTGTTGTTCAAATCGTCAAGGAACTCTTGGTTGTATTTCTCCTTTTGCTTATCGCTCAATTTGAGCCATTTATGAGCAATCGTCTGGGTGATCGAAGCGACCGTGCGGTCAGGCATTTTTTCCTTGTATTCAGCAAATACTTCGTCTCTATAGCGTTTAAATGGAGTTACTGGCTCCTTCGGTGGTTTCGGATCCATCCCTGGTTTTGCAATTTCGGATGTATCCTTACTTTTCTTCTCCGATTTTGACGCTGATTTTGCTCTTGATACTTTGGTCCTTGCCATTTCTTTCCTGAAATTTGTGAGATTATAAGCTTCTACGAATGATTTAAATTTATTCAAAGGAACTAAATGAACGTCGAATAGAAGCATCATTGAGTACTGCCTGATTTTTGAAGAATTATTCCAATTTATTTTTTTAATTCAGCATGTGCCCTTAACGAAAGATAAGTAAGTCACTAATAATTAACTCGCCAATAGCCGGTGAAATTGACGTTCAAATCAGAAAAATTGATTTGAGAGTGATTCTTTATGATCTGCTGCGGATCTCATCGGTAGTCAATGTTAGGAGGTAGTTTACCTATAAAATATAGTATTTAGAGCTAATCTCGTTTAATTTGAGATATTTCATTTCGAAGTTGGTTATTCGTTTGTTCTGCTTGCTGGACTTTCTAGAGATAGATACGAAAAAGTATTTCTAATCAGCAACACTAAGTTGAGAATTTATAGGATTCACATTTGAGTAGGATAATATAATTGAGTAAGAAAATGTTATAATGAGAATGATTAAATTTTCTTTTTTACTCTTTGAATTTCTATAAGTTTGTCCATCTCAAACAATATGGAACATGGTCAGTACTGAAGCAATTCTTTAATACAAAATTTTGAATAATGTCAGCAAAAATGACAATTTTCAGATATAAACATGACATTTTGAGGATTAATGATCTAAGAAATATCAACTAGTCTTCAAATGGAGGAGGTTTTACTATCTCAATGCTCCCTTTGTAAAGCACTTTACTACAATACTCGAAAAGATAGATGATTTTGCTATGTAAACCTTGATAATCAGAAATTAAACTTTTTTCGATTTTGTCGGCAATTCTGCCGATCCCTTCAATGAACTCCACCAATGACATCTGCATTCCTCTCTCGCTCTCCAGCTCGTTCACCACAGTCATCATGCTGAGATTAAAGATTACCGAGGGATCTCGATCCGTTATAAACTCATCGAGAAGCTTCGCTTCTGAGCAAAATTTATAAAAATCATCTAAGCCCACATATTTTTTCGACCCGGGCCGTTTTCTTGACTCTGCTGAATACTCATCATATAACTTATTTAAGAAATTCCAGTTCGCTTTGTACACACGGTCGCACTCCTCGTTCCATAGTTGCTCCTTTCTCCATTTAGTATGATCATAGTGCTTGCAATACGGGAGCACGTACTCATTGAGCAGAGCTTCAACGGCCTCTTTCAATGTATTCATTATCTTGTCTTGCAAATATAAAACCAATAGAATTCATTAATTTTTTCATTATATTACTATGCACAAATTTGTCTTGGGCCAACCTAACTAGCATCTCCAAGAATTGGAATCTAACCAGTGCTGTCGCCGGATTCAAAGGTACTTTCTTATCTGTATAATTCGTTGCGATGAAATTCCGATCCACGTCTGGTAGTTTAAGCGTTTTGTTGTCAACAATCCCAGTTTTGTTAATGAAGTGGTCGGTGTATGAGTTCAGCGGAATGGAGAAAATGTTGCCAAGAGGCGTTAATCCAGCGATGAACTTATAGCAGGCTCGACTATTGTAAAGATAGATTGACTGTCAGAACGTCGGAGGATTTTACATATATTTATAGTTGGAAGCAAGAAATTGTTTGATATGTTCCAACTCTTGTTGGTTTTTAATCAATTTAGGGATTTTAGAGTTCTCCCAATCATATTCGAAGCATTCCCTTTCAACTGCCTATTTCGCAAAGTTAGGTCAGATTGGTCACAAAGGATTCTTACATCAGTATCAAATTTCCAATCTTTGAAGACAGACGTTTCGAATAACCACGGCATCCTCTTTTGCTTTCGTTTCTTTGGAACCCAGATTTTGGGGTCTGGTCTCGGTCGACAGTCCAACGCAGGATCGAATGATTTGTGTCCTAACACTTCAAATCGCTCAATGTCCATCATGTTGACTTTAGTCACGTCGAATTTCTTCAATATTCCCGTTGATAATGCTCTCTTTTAGAGGATACAAAAAGCAATTAGCTGAAAAAAGCACTTTGTTCTTTCTAATTACTTCAAATTTTTGAAACTCGCTAAGTTCAGTGGATTTAGTCCCAGGATCTACCAATGCCTTTTCGTCTAAGAAGGAACCGATAATGCCAACTATTGACCCGAAAGTACCTAAGATGCTGAAGAAAAATTCAAGTCTCCCAGGCGGGCAAGCTCTCGTAACTGAGTAGGTATTATTCCCTTCGTTTACCATTAAATCTCCTTTCCAATTGTCACTGCTCAAGTGCAAATAAACAGGTTCTTGGGTCACATTAGCCAAAGCAACGACGAAAATCCTCATTACCTGGCTCGGTGAGATCCGGGTTAGTGTTCACCCAAACGAACTTAACTTCTCTCCACCCCTCACAGACCCAGCATTTATTACAGGCCTTATATTCTAACATCTTCTTGGAGACCTGAGTTTTTCTCTGAGGTATCCGTACCCAGAGAGCTTGAACCTCGATGTTAACATCATCCTGAGGCACCAAAAACCCCAGAGAATCTATTTCAGCATGATTGCCTACCATATGAAGGCCTAAAATCGAATGATTCTTCACGAGACCATCTGCTATTATTTGACATTCAGCTTTGGTGAAGCTGTTATGCGAAAGATCGAAATGCACAAGATCGTCATGCTTAGCCACAAACTCTGCGATTTTCTTTGCTGCTCGAGCATCAGAGCTCGAGCCCATATTGTTACTTGACATATCCAATAATTTCAGGTTATGAGTGCCATTAAGTTCCTCAAAGAGCTCAGCCCCTCCTTTTGACCTAAGCCTAATTGAAACCATTAATTTTTCGAATGAAGCTACTTAATTCGATTCCAGTGGAGGTAAAGCTGCTGAAGATACGTAGCCTGCGAGCAAGCATATCCCAGCTCTTTAGCCACGTCATCAGTGATATCATTTGCGCTGAGATTCAACACTTTTATGTGTGTTCTCCTTGCCAACGCTCTTGCCAGAGTTCGGATGTTCTCATCGCCTAGTTTATTCGCTTCCAGGTTCAGAAAGACTAAATTCCTGGGCGGTTATTGTAGTCTGAAAGATGATAATTACAAAGATTTGCTTGAGGAGATGAATCGGTTGAGATTGTAAACAGCTCGCTCTCCAAGCGAGTTGTAAGAGAGGTCTATGCTCTTTATTTTGCTGCCAAGTCCATGGATTATTGCCGCGCCATTAGCGTCATTGATTCGGTTTTCTTTCAAATCTAACTTCTCGATATCCGAGGAGTGCGAAATGCTTTCGGCCAGCGCACTTGCAAGCTTCTCGCCGACTCGATAATACCTATTTCAAGGCGAATTTGCTTAAATTTTCTTAGAAGCTTGTATTAAAAACCAACCTGAGCTTAATTTTCTTTGCTGCTCCATTATCGCGGAACATTTTCAGTGGGTGAGGCAGCAGATTCATCGAATGGCAATTTTTGAGAAATACCTGCGCTGGCGATTGGAAGTTGGAATGCGTTTCTCCTAGTTCAGCTATTCTTTTGTAATCCTTAAAAAATTGGTGTTTTTCTGCAACTTCTTTCTTCACGGTCTCGTCTTCCTCTAAGATTTTGAGTGTACGAATGCGAGTCTGATTTCGCCGCAACGTTCTTTGAATCATTGCTCTAACTTCCGTTGGGAAAAACGGCTGCGGTTTCAAGCTCTGTGGTTCTTGAGTATCCAATCTGGAGGATTCATCAGGTTGAGTTGATGTGATGCTTGCACGTAAGTTGCTGAGTGAACCTTTGCTGTTAGGTTGATGGTTAGTTGTGTCCGGATGGATTTTGGGTAAGAGACTCTCTGATCGAGATTTGTCAAAGTTGAGTGATAGTTGAAGCCGTTGAGTAATTGAGTCTTTCGTTTGAGTGTCAATAGATCTGGAGGTGGCATTTCGACGGGTAGGTGGTGGCAACCGTGTGCGTTGCTCGGGACCGAACTTGGGATCAATAGCTAGCTTGTATCTTGAAGGACTCGCTTCTTTTCGCTCCATGAATTCGCAAATTTATTTTTATTGCTCAGTACTTGCAGTATCAAACACAAGCTAATGACTCATTCTTCCCATTATTGCAGCAATAATATAAATTCTCTTTTCGACAGGATGGAAACTTGAAATTCGAGGGATTCTCGTGGACTTAGCCTGTGCTTGAAGGTGGCTTGTATGTTGTCTCGTTAACAGAGGTACTCAGTTAGTACTGAAAGCTTCTCTCAGCTCTTATTGAATAAGGACTACCTGAGGTTCCGAAGACTCCAACAACAACTACTACGCTCAACGCTTTCGACAATGTTGACCAGAAATGACCAGGAGATTCTCTTATTCTTTAATAGAAGATCATTTTTAGGTTTAATTAGAGAAATGATGAAGCACTCAAGTCTAAAATAAGTTTTTTTTGAAGTTTTATTAATTCGGAGCTATAAATATCTTCAACCTTCATATTTCAAATGCCAAGCGCCTTTCAAATACAGCTTTCCCCCTTTCTTAGTCCATTTTGAATTCAATATGCGTAGATGTATTTCAGTTTGTAAGGTTTATAAGTTCAAAATTTCAGGAGGACAAAGATCTTTGGAGTGAATTTCTCACAAAAACTCTTTCTCTCCAAATGCTCAATGCTAATTCTTCGTATTTCTTTCTAGTTCTCCAATTTTCAAGCAGAAATCTAAGATATTTCTAAAGAGAACTCTGATTGTTCGATGAAATTATATTGAGAACGATCGGGAGTCACTTAAAATAAAGATAAAACTAAATCAAAGATTTCACAGGGATGTCAGTGAGAAAGAGATTCCTTTTGATAGCCTTGCTCTGCTTGGGAGTCTTTGGCGCTTTATACTGCTTTTACGACAACACCGATCGTGCCACGCATTCGCTGCGAACGCATGACGCCGAGTTATTCATGATAGCTTCTTCCAACCCAGATTTGTACAATGAACTCGACCTTGATAAAGATCTCGACGAGAAACTTGAAGCGTATTTCAAGACAAACGAGGCTGAGAATTCCTGCCTAAAGGACCCTAAAGCCACTAAAACGCCAAAAGATCAACTTGAAAGCTTTGTTCAAGGCGATTGCGCTCCAATTATCTTTGTCCCGGGATTGATGGCCACTAGATTAGTGGTTGAAATCGATTGCGAGGTGCTCAATGAATATCATCCAGAAATCATGGAGGCTTGCGGTTGGAAGACCTGTTCTTGGAGTTTGTGGTCTAAGAAACCCTCCACAGAGTACACACTCTGGATATCTAGTGTCCTTACCCCTATGTCGATGTTGACAATTACAAATAACACGTGTTTCGGGAGATTGATTGGCAATAATTACCAGAAAATGAAACATCAGATTCACGAAAAATATCAAGAAATTGAGGGGTTATCAATTACTTGGTATGGAAATACCCCAGAGACTTTCAAGTATGCCAATGGAGGGTTCGGAGCGGTCTCAAACCTTCTCCCTCTACCCGTGCAGACGTCAGAAACAAAAGGATTCGCTGGAATGGCAAAGTATCTCACTAAGTTAGGATACCAAACAGGTTTGTCTGTATTCGCCCTGCCTTATGATTTCCGAAAGACCCATCGCGCCAATTCCATCTCTTATACATTGGAGAGAACAATTCGCTATGCTTATGAACTTACAGGGAAAAAGGTTGTTCTGGTGGGACATTCACTTGGAAACCTTAATACTCTTCCAGTTTTGATGAAGATGAGCCAGGAGGATAAGGATAAAATGATCGCTTTATACGTTTCTGCTGGAGCTCCCTTCGGAGGAGCATCGAAACCTACCCGGCTCATGATCGGTGGCGATCAGGGCTTCATCTTCAAGAATTTAATCGGCTTCCAATACTTCAATCAAAAGAGCATCATGGCCGCTTCTTCTTCAGGCTTTGATCTCTTGCCTAAAGACCATTTCTATCGTTTCAAGGATGAGCCTTGGATGAAAGAACTCATCGCAAGAGTTGAGTTAGAAAACAAATACGATCCTTCCACGGAGGAAGGAACCAGCTTCTGGAAAGACGCAAATCAGTCGGAATTGCCCCTGCCATTCTTCCCTACCGCCAGAGAAAAATGCTTTGAAGGCTACTTAGAGAGACCCGAAGAATGCATGACTCTGTTGACGGATTTAAAAACGACGCCGGTTGTGGCGATTGAAGATAACGTCTATTATGCGAACTATAGCAGTCTGAGGAAGCTATTAGAGGAGTATATCACATTGAATGATTTCGAAACTGCACTGGGAAAATATCACGATTCCCTCGCTTCGAATGTCCAGGAGTTTGGAAACCCGCAGGTTCCTGTGGTATATCTCTACGGAACTCATCTCGAGACTGAACTTCTTAATTACTGGAATTACGATCCCAAGGTAAAGACAAACCAAGATGCCATAGCAAAACCAACACAGACATTCCACAGATATGGAGATGAAACTGTAGAGGTCAGTTTCTCTCTCCCCATCGCGATTAAGTGGGCCTGGGAGCACACGCATGGCGTTAACAACTCGAAACCGGTCAAAATTGCCGAGTACTGTTCTACTTACAACCGCAAAGGAAAAGTTTGGGACACAACCGACCAAAACGGAGCCAATCTCATGAATAAAACAGAATACATTGGAGCTCCTTGCGCCTGTCAGAACTCTCTTCCTGGAAATGGCAAGGCATGCGCACATGCTGGAATGCTTGGCGACCCTCAAGTCATCGAGTTTGTCGCTGACCTCGCTGTTACGAAAGAAAAAGCTGATCTGAGTTCCACAGCCGCCCGTAGGTTGCCAAATGACAAACTCATTGAGCTACAAGAAGAACTTCCATATCTAAGAAAGTCAAGATATGATCAGGAGGTCAAAAGCTGGCTATACATGAACTACCCCACAGTCCTGACTGAATAACCAACTATATATAATCCTTCAACCTCTGAT
>ENA-UOTX01002173-UOTX01002173.1-compost-metagenome-genome-assembly--contig:-NODE-2173-length-10348-cov-6.671015_pt1 | contig 10348 bp, 6 predicted proteins | sample MGYA00238143_ERZ746982 | MGnify/ENA primary metagenome ERZ746982 (study PRJEB28758, sample SAMN06268862) | compost metagenome | isolation source: single cell | place: USA: California, Emeryville, Joint... | reverse complement strand
CTCAATTTGGGAACATCAGTTAACCTGAGATAATTCCGTGAGGAAAAAAGAGAGCCTGAAACTAGCTTAAGCGCTCAAAGTTAAGGATAGATTTGAGATCGAGAGGCTAAAGACTTAGTTTTCCTTTCGTTTCGAAACTTTGAATGAGTTAGTCGATTAACTGCCTCGAATTTCAAATAAAATAGCATTTTTAATTTTTTGCTTTATATCTCCTTCTGGTCTTTTTTCTTGTTCAATTGACATTCGGTTTCCTACAGCTTATACAACCTGGATTGATGTTTGCCAAAACGATGGAAACTTGTTGGCTTCATGTGGTTATGATAAGAATGTGAGGTTATATGACAAACGAGAATCAAAAATTGTCAAAACTTTCAATAACATTCACACTGGTAATATTTTTTCAGTTATTAACAAATTATTTATATTACCTCAATTATTTTTAGAAACAATCTACTGTGTGCGATGGAGCCCAAGCGGTGATATGCTCGCGAGTGCTTCAAATGATATGAAAGTCACGCTATTGGACCTCAAGACAGGAAAAGCGCTTTATACCGGAAACACCTCAGATAAAGTAAGCCTCTATCGTTTAATCAGTAGAGGTTATTGTAGTTTAATTTTTAGATCCTCCTAGCTCCGTTTGTTTCATTTGAGAAAGGAAGAAAGCCAACAATCGCCGAGAAGTAAGCAGCAGCATTTAACAATTTAAGAGAGTGATTATTAAGCTTAATAAATAGCGTTTTAGAATCACCAATGATAGATATTATACTCTAAACTTGCTTTGATATTATGATTACACTCTCTATTCCTTTTATCTGAGAACAGTATGACTAATGAGGGAAAACTGAGAACTTATCCTAGAAATCAAAAAAATTGAATTCTAAAATCTTTGCTATTATTCAGTTGTTAAATTATCAGGAGTTTTGGTTGATAATTGATATACTCCAGTGATGGTCTTTCGTAAAACATCTACTTGGAAATATTAGCTCACTATTTGAATTCCCGTATTACTTAAATCTCAAATCGAATAATTGACTAAATTTAATCGTTTTGATCTCTCGAATTCTTTGTCTAAACATAACGTGAAGGAGTTACTTCTCACATATTCAATACTTCATTTTTCTATATTTTAATTCTCTCAATAGGTCATAATTGCCAAAAACGTCTGTAGCAGCTAAACTTAATTCGTTTTGGATTTATCAGGGCAATAGTTCTGAAGGCTTTTCCTCTTTTTTTATTCTTTCGCAAGTGAATATTTGCAATATAGCTCCAAGTAAAATTTCGCGCGAGAGCTATAGACCTTGGAATCCTGTTTGGTTGGCTTCAAGATCTAGGTTTTCTAATCTTTTCCATGTTGTGTTGCTCTCAATCGAGAGCTCCTTTATTCCCAATTTGATTACCCACAATGCAAAGTCTTTTTAATTTTTTCCACGTCGTATTCCTTCCGAGAGCGACCCTGCCTTCATCGCCCATTTGATTCCAGTTTAAATAGAGCGTCTTTAGATGACTCTAGGTATTACTTGCGATCGCTAAAGCGCCTCGATCTTGGATTTTGTTTCTTAAAGCATCCAATGCTTCGAGTAATTTCCAAACTACATTCTTTCCAATGGCTTCCCCGCCTTGATTAGTGATTTTATTTGCCCCCCAAATAGAGAATCTTCAGATTTGTCCAAATTTCGTTATCGATTATGGCCATGGCTCCTTTATCACTGATTTCATTTTTTGACCGCTCGAAAGCCTCTAGATTTGTCCAAGTTATATTATGGCTGATAGAAATCGATCATCTCCATTCTTATTAGTATCCAATCGAAGTGCTTTCAAATATGTTGCTACCGATGCAAATGGCCCCTTTCTCGCCGATGTGATTGCAGGATAATGATAAGCCTTCAAGATTTTTCCAATTAGTGTTCATGCCGATAGCTGATCAAGCAACATTAGCCACCTTTCACAGCATCAGTTTCAGGTTTGGAGGGCATGAAATCGGAAAAGGCGCTATTACTTTTTTGAGTTTAGACTGTCAAAATAAATTTAATTACCAGAGCGCTCTCATTCATTAGTAGAGTCTGTGGCAATGTAGAGGTTTATAAACAGCAATAATGGAGCCCCTTCTAAGGCATTGAACGAATGGTGATTTTATAGTTCGAAGCTGTAAACATGAAATTTTTTGAGGTACCCTTTTTGTTTGAGAGCCATCAAAAATTCCATTTCTGAATAACTTGTATGGATCTTATTAATAGACTAGGATAGAATTTTAGATTGGGATAGAATCTGCTTTACTACATTGATCGGTTAAGAACATCTTCAAAAGGGGGGTGGCTCTCTAAGCTCTCAAATTTGATCAGAACGAAATTCAAACAGAAGAATCTTGAAAAGGAAAGAAATAAAACGAATTGAAGGAGACTCTATGGATTGTCTTTTGAATTGCAGATTGAAATTACAGCGTTTATATGCAAATTATAGATACTAGTTTGGGAACCAGCTCTGGTATTTCCTTAAAAAAGAAGCATGATGTTTTATTTGAATTTCTTTCAGTTTCATGGTTGAGAACCTCTTGCTATTTTGAAAGTTTTGCTGCGGCCCTAATAAGTGATCAAATCGCACCTTCATTCGCGCTTCTAACTCAATTGTGCAACTTTATTCAGGTATCTCAAGAAAGTACATCGGATCATCAGGTTTAACAAAGAATAATTTCAGACCAGAGAAACTCATTCTTAAATTACTTTGATGGTGTTAGATACTGAATATCTGATAAGAAACCGGAAAGAACAAATGAGATTCAATGTAATCAAGCAAAAATAATTTCTGACTTCTAATTGTTGCTTGCTAGATTCAATCTATTGCGTGAGATGGAGTCGCGAGTGCTTCACGAGATAAGACGGCAACACTATTGGACCTCAAGAATGGAAAAAAGCTTTATACTGGAAAGACATCAGACAACGGTAAACTTTCACGGTTTGATTAATAAAGGTTATTCTGATTTTTTATGAGACTATGTAATGTCAGTCTGTTTCATTTAGAGAGAATCAAAGTAAATAATCATCAGAGAAGAAAGAAGCCACAAGAAATATATGGGAGAAATAATCATTGGAACCAACTAATAATAGCGCTATAGAACGACCTCTGAAGGAGGTTATATTCTGTATTCCTTGGATAGCAGGATATTGCCATACATTCTTCCAATTTGAAAACAAATAATTCGTGAGGGAAAACTCATAATTCAATCAAACCAGAAAAACTTAAAACACCCTATTAGAAATTTTCTTGAGTTGGATGGATGGCAAAAATACTGATTCAACTTTTGAATTACTAGATGTAAAATTCATATGTTTGCGCAAGAATCTCTCAGAAATTTATTGAACGAGTCAATCAGATTTAGATTAGATAAACTCGCAATTCGTTCAATTCTAAATTTGCATTTTCTGTCTTTCAGATATCTGTGTTTTGAGTGTCAGTATCTGCCTCTATATCATATATTTCGATATCCGCTGAATTGGTAATTAATATCTGGTTTCTACTCAGCTCATGTAATTAATTAAGACTTCAGGGAGTTACCAAATTAAGACTTCGAAAAGTTATTAATTACTGAAGATTAACAAGATTCAATTTATTCAATCTCAAATCCCAAATCCCAAAACAAGAAAGTTAACAGAAAACAACAAAATGCGTAGAAAAGCTAATTCAAAAAAAATTTCATCCAATCCTGTCCACGAGGAATCAAAGCAATTGCAGGGAGAAACTTGTGGAGACTCTCTAAAGAAATCATTAGCAACCTTCGGTATTTCATTCTCTATCTCCGCCATTTTCGTCATATTTCTGATTTTTTTTTTTCCAATAGAAAGCGTTTCTTCAAAGCCGAAGCTACTTGCCTGGTCCTCATGGAATAATAAGATTAATATTGTTGAATTTGAAACGAAAAAAGAATTTGCTAATTTCGACGGAGTGAAACTCAACACGACTAGCAGTATTTTTCAGATTTAATTTCTGAACCAGCTTCACTCACAACACACTAAGGTGCTCGCTGGACCCTTGTGAAAGAAATTGGCAATACAGGATTTCTTGTTAATATTCACTATTCCTCTGACAAGTCTAATCTAGAAGTCTTCGATGTCTCACGAAAAGAGCAAACTAAGAAAATCTATTCAGCTGAGGAAGTTTCTGGAAGTAGAATCATCATTAATTAACATCTATCTCATATTGTTCCTCTTACAGTGACTGGCCATGGAGATGTGACCTTTAGCTCAAGAAGAGGTTTCCTTGGGGCAACGGTTGTTCGAGGTGAAGTAGCCTACTACTTGTACAACTTTGACACATCGAAGTCCGATGGCATTGTAAAGCTCATCCGAAAATCGAGATGGTACTCTCAATATAGTACTGAACCTAGTAATTAATAAATTTAGTTCCCATTGCAGACTCATTTTAATATTTTGTATCTAGAGAACTACATAACTGGTCTTGATTTCAACCCTAATGGAGAGGCTGCTGCGACCATTGACAAGTATGGGGTGTGCTTAGTATCAGACGTGAGCACTCACAGTTATCACTTCCACTTAAACACGGAGATGAATAATAACCTTGGCTATGGTCAGTAATTTGTTAGAATATCTAAAGTTCTCGATTTTCTTATTCTACCATGCTCCTTTTCTCTTTAATTAATTGACAGCACAAAAAATCTCTTACCCTTATAATAATTTATCTTTAGATTTTGCTGGTCGTTGCAAATGGAGCACAAATACTGATGAGCCATTATTATTCGTCAAGTATGATCGAAACCATCTCAATATCCTAGATGTTGAAAAGAAAGCTCTCGTTTTGAAGAAACCAAACCAAATTGAATTAAAAAACGGTAAGCGCAGCAGATTTTTAAAAATCTTTTTCTCTATCCCATACAGAGAGAACAAATGTTGTCTCTTTTCAATGGGAGAAGAGGATTGACTTTTTAATTTTACGTTTTGAATTGATGTATTTTGCGGCTTCTTGTCTGATTTGAAATTTATAACTGTTAGGTATTACGTACTGGATTGACGTGTACCAGAGCGATGGAAATATGGTGGCTTCGGGTGGTTGGAATAAGGCAATCAAGATATTTGACAAACGAGAATCTAAGATTGTCCAAACCTTTGATGGCATTCATAAAGGTATATTTTTTTGATTTGTTTAAAAATGTTATTTATTACTACCTCTAATTCTTATTTCTTAGACTCTATCTTTTGTGTGAGATGGAGTCCAAGCGGTGATATGATTGCGAGTGCTTCAGGAGATAAGACAGCAGCAATATTGGACTTCAAGACCGGAAAAAAGCTTTATACTGGAAAGACCTCAGACAAAGGTAAACTTTTGCTGTTTGATTAATGAAGAGTGTTCTCATTACTTCTTAGAGAATGCTATGTCTGTCTGTTTCATTTGAAAAAGAACCAGTGTCAAAAATTGCTCAAGGAGAAAGCAATCATAAGAAACAAATCATGAAAAAACCCTTGATTACAATAAGTCATAGTGTTGTACAACGTCTATTGGCAGAGATGATATACTGTATTCCTTATAAAGCATCTTATATCGCAAGATATTGCAATGCATTCTTCCAATCTGAAAACAAACAATTCGTGAGAAAAAACTGAGAACTCAATCAAACCAGAAAACTTAAACTTACCGATTAGAAATTTTCTTAAGTTGGCTGAATCGCAAAAAAAACTAATTAAACTCTTAGATTACAAAGGACCTTTCATTACAGAGTGGAATATCAGTTCATTTGATTCTAAAAAGCCATCAAAGGATAAATTCAAAGATTCAGCAATAGTGAGATTCATACAGGTCAGCTCTAAACAGCGACTCTAAAGACTCAGGAAGAGAATGCCAAAGATTCAGCTCATAATTTATATTTTATTTTTATTTTATTTTTTTTGCATTGCCAAGCGAGATTTCTGGTATCTTATCGGCTAGCTAGCCAACAAATATGAAATTAATTATATGTTTTCTGGTATGCGTACTAGATTTGTCTTACTTCCAAATTGTGTTTTTTTTCAAATAGGTAGGAGGTATGTATAATGAAGCTCAGACATGAATATACTCGACGTAATAAGTGATTCTCAAATATTATTCATTGTAATTAATAATTATTCTCTCAATTTTTCTTTCGCCTTCTGTTGACTTGTTTACGAACCTTGATTCATTCTCAAATGAAATAGACTGAATAAGGAAAATCTAAAGAGAAATCGGGATAGCCTTTATTAATCAAACAATGAAAGTTTACACCCATCTAAGGTGTTCCCAGTGTAATGCTTTTTTCCTGTCTTGAAATCCAATAGTGCTACTGTCTTATTATTTGAAACACTCGCGAGCATATCACCGCTTGGACTCCATCTCACACAATAGATTGTCCCTATTAAATAGCAATGAAAAAACATGTGAATTACGGTATTAGAACTAATTTGCAAAGTAACTTTCTTGGTTCAATAGTGAATCCAAGAAAATCAAACATTATTCGATTTATTAAATTGTTCTTAATTATCTATATATACATCCTATGTTCTTATTCAAAGGCTAGTCATAATAGAAGGTCATTTATCAGCAAATATGAGACTAAATAGCAACAATATTGAGATACACTAATATATTTCCAGTGTTAGAGTGGCAAAGCATCATTTATTGTCGATTAGATTTGAGAGATCGATATTTTTATTGTCTGTCGAACAAAGCAAATACTAATGCTTAGTGCGAAGTATGAACGAAGTTAGTTTGATATGTATTGCATTAATAATTTTTATTTAATTACGGAAATTTATTTATCGACCAAAATGGAAAGTGCATGCTCTTGTCCGTCAACAAACAAGGACGATTCTAACCAAATCATCACAACTCGTAAAGCGAATGCTGTTACATATCAAGTTTCTCCTTCGGCGGCTGTGGAAGAACCAAAACAACAAACTCTCGCAAATATCATAGGTAATCTCATTAACGCCATCATATCTATCCAAGGAAACCATCCTCATTTCTTTAGAGAACTTGAAAAAAATGATAAAGATGCAAACTTACAAGAAGTCCAAGAAAAAGAAGGTACTTATATTCAAAAAATTTGATGCTAATCCACAAGCATGCTGATTTTGTGATTCTCGCTTTTGTTTTTTATTTCTTTTAACCTCTTCCTCTTAAAAAGACTCTGATGAACTCCGACACGGGCAACAGGCTAATATTAAAAAAGAAACACCCAACGAGACTCTCAAGGAAATTTCATTGAACCTTCGTCGGTGTCCTTCAATAAACACGACTCCAACACGGGTTGTAAGAAAAGGCAATAATGCACAGACTTAAGGATCAGTTAATAAATGAAAAAATGCATTGACAAACATTTAGACATTTCCTGAAATGTTTCCTTCTTACTCTAATTTTAAAGAAAATACAAATCAAACGAGAGAAGACAAGCATATTCAATCCATTAATAAACCACAAGATGATCCGTAAGCTGGCTAGAGAATAGTTCATGGCAATATTAAAAATTTTTAGCATTTGTCTAATTACTTTTTAGATCGGTATGGACGTTGTAGATGGAGCACAAATCCTGATGAGCCACTATTATATGTCAAGTATGATCGGAGACTCCTCAATATCCTAGATGCTGAGAAGGAAGCTCTCGCTTTGAAGGATCCTATTCAGCTTGGTAAGTGCTGCTAATAATTCTATACCTTTTCATTTTCGACGTCTTGACCTGAATCACTATTAAATTCCCAAGAAATGAAAGAGAGACTGTGCTGTCTCTTTTCAATGGGAAAAAGGATTGAACTATTATTTTTTTTTTTGCTTTATATCTCCTTCTATTGAACTGAATTTTTTTTTTCTTATAGGCGTTTTCAGGAGAATATATTGGATTGATGTTTGCCAGAGCAATGGAAACTTAGTGGCTTCCGGTGGTGAAGACAACTATATGAGGATATTTGACAAACGAAAAGCAAAGATTGTCCAAACTTTCAAGGGTATTTACAGAGTTTTTTAATTGTTTAATAAATTGTTTCTTAATGCCTGAATTATTGCTTCCAGATCAGATCAACTGCGTGAGATGGAGTCCAAACGGAGATATGATTGCAATCGCCTCAACTAATTTTGATTCTGATGAGATTGTAGCACTATTGGACTTCAAGACAGGAAAAAAGCTTTATACTGTAGAGGCCTCAGATTGCGGTAACCTTTTACTACTTGATAATGAACAATGGTTTTAATTTAATTCCTAGTTGCTATGTCTGTTTGTTCCAAACCTTAAGTTCATTGAGTTGTGCAAAAAGAACGGATTGCCTCGAACTCGATCATATTATAATATTCCTTTAATAAGGCTTCTCTCATGCATCTTGCACATCTGAAATAAACTGCTTTGATGAAAATCTAAATTCAAACAAGTAGCATCATAATGAAACTCAAAACAAAATCTTCTGAATGCGATTCCCGATTCATCATTTATAAGAGAACTTTAATGAAAGAATTAGTCATTAATTAATCTATTCCCACGTGAGTTAGCTTCGTAAGTAGAAATAAGCTCTCTCTCTCTAAAAATAGGGCGATTTCTGGTGTTAAGGAATTTTTTTGAACATCTCAACAGATCAAAAGATTATGATGCTCTTACGATGATTAGTGGTTTTTCAATGCCTGTCCCACAACTTCAAATTTTCTGACCATTAAGGTGTTCGTATTTCTAAGTACACCAAGTTGAACCTCTTTACATTTCGCGTATCTCTAATTTTATCTCTAACTAAGTGAAGATACTCAATCTCTCTTGTTGAAAAGAATTGACTCGTTAAATATCATGATATAAGTATCAGCGGGTGTTTTAGATACATGTTATAATTTAAGTGAGCTTACATAGAGTTGCTCAAAACTTTATTTTCTTTGACTCTCAACGGAATTACAATCTCAAACAAGTTTATATATGGAGTTAATATCTTGTTGAATAACCAGACTCTTGCTTTTTAAGACTACAACAAAGTAATCCTGAGGAAACTTTGAAAAATACGCTTCAGACTTGTTAAGAAGACTTTTCTTTAGTTTTTATTTCTTATTTCCTCTAAAGCGATCCGAAAAACGCTCTCTTTTCGAAATTTGAGTATATTACCACTTTCACAAACCGCTAGAGGCTAATATAGAGATTTGAGCAGTGCTTCGAAGGGATCCAAAATTGAGCGCTTCGATTAATTCATTTAAGAATGATTACGTATTTTGATAAACACGTACTAAATAAAGAGCGCTTTTTAATTTATCAAGGTAATCCAAATTAGGACCTGATAACCTCCTTATCGCACTTAGAAAATTGTTTCCAATAGGTCTTTGCTGTATCCTTGGATCAATGAAGACTTAAGTCGGTCCAACTCATCTCCAGCTACCTATTGCTCTGTTACCTCAGCCCATGTGATTACAAATTTTGAGGCATCATTTACGCATCGATTAGCAAATTGAGAAGCCTCATTACTTCCCCTAAAGCGACATTTCGAATATATAAATGCATTTTCGTTTTCCATTTGTCCAAGGACAGGAGGCATGATCTTCCCAAATTTAGTTATGAGAATTGAATGTTTCGGAATTATTAAAGTTCTGACTCAAATTGTTAACAGAACAAATAGCACCGAAATCTCGTGAGATTCAGAAATTTTTTTCTAATGGAGTTCGAATCGGCTCAGCAATGGAAAAGAACTGGGCCTCAATCTAGAATACCTGTTTCTTCTCAAAAATACCTTTGTTACGTTTTATGCTCAAAGGGTCTCGAAGACCAAGCTTCTTAATGGATTTGATAACGGTTATTTTGTAAAGTCTTGCATATAAAACTTTGTATAACTCGATCAGTTAAATTCGTTAATTTCCTACTCTGCACTGTGTTATGAGTCGCAAGTCTCTTCGAATGGAACTATACAGAATCATTTTGAGCTTAATTTTGCTCAGCGCTGTTACTCTCGGTCCTGTCACAGGTAGCATCATGATTATGCCCTTTAGTTGACGTTTACTCACTAGCGCAATCTGTATTTTATATTCAAGAGTCTCAGGCAACATTTAATCCAGGAACTACCACACCATGCAAAATTGCAGATGTCAATCCTGGATGGACAAGCTCCACGAAGTATGCAGTGAGTTTATGGCTGAAGAAGCTGAGTTGGTCTGGAACATTCGACATTCCGGCAACTATTAGTCAACCCGGGTATCAAAATACATTCATTTCAGATCTAATTTTTTTTTTCATAGCGAAAATAGATCAAGGAGTCTTCTAATTCAGTTGAGTGCTAATCATCCGATGATCTTTACTGCCTCTTCACCGTCGTATTGGGCTGGGGATCTTCTGCCATGGGAAGGAGTAATTTATGAAGTCGAATTTGCGCTCGATTTTTGA
>ENA-UOTX01002172-UOTX01002172.1-compost-metagenome-genome-assembly--contig:-NODE-2172-length-10380-cov-3.901388_pt1 | contig 10380 bp, 3 predicted proteins | sample MGYA00238143_ERZ746982 | MGnify/ENA primary metagenome ERZ746982 (study PRJEB28758, sample SAMN06268862) | compost metagenome | isolation source: single cell | place: USA: California, Emeryville, Joint... | reverse complement strand
CTCAAGGTTATATGTTTTCTCCTCGTGTTTATCATGTTTTGTTGTTTACTTGACAACAAGGAATAATCAATTGCATCGTCGAAAACATTTTGAATCCTTTTACTTTTTGGAGACTCAATTGAATAGTTGTTAACTTAAGCAAAAAAAAAATCGCTAGTGCTATGAATCAATTAGGAGTGAAAACTCATGACCTAACCTATTTTGTGGAAAAACAGTGTTTGGTTAGCCACTCCAAAGTTTCGAAGCACTAAAGCTCCCGTTTAATAGTATTTTCTGTATTCTTTATAGAACTTTGGCTCTCATCATAAATCGGAATTTCCTTGCCCAATGATGATCCACCTTCAACATTCGCACCTAAGGGAGGTCTGGCAAGTGATCGACTTTTCAGAGAAGGGACTACTGAAACTTGACTGATTTTGAGAGATCTTTTTTCTTCCTCCAAGTTTTGACTCAATGTGGGAGTTCTCAAAAAGTCTTGCTTAAGTGAATCAGTGCCTGCAACTGTTTTTTCGATAACATTCTTCAAATTGTAATGCTTAACCCAAGGAAGCGGTTTTCTACTCGCTTTTTCATTCAGAACATCCTTCCTCATTGAATCTTCTTCATTCATTCGATTTGAATCAGGTTTCTCGAGAGCTCTATGACTTATCAGCTCTCTTGAAGAAATGGATACACTTCCATTGAGCTGAGCTAAGCTCAATCCTTGAATCGATTCTCTATCAAGGTCTTTGATCTGTAAATTATCTTGCCGCATTGAAGGGTCATCAATGATCCTCTGGAGTCGTTTTAATCTTATCTTTTCAATGAGGATATTACATAATTGACAAAGTTTAAGTGCTGCTTGAAAAACGCTCACAGCAATCGTGACCAAACTTCCACCAATGAGCATCAAATTAAAAAACACAATTGCCCATCCAAGATTATTGGATAGTTCAATACGATCCGAGAAATCAGCGCTTTTGGTTACAATGGCTAATCCAACCACACATATCGTGACTCCAATGACACATAATTCGAAGCAAACTCCACAAATAAAATCACATTTGCTCTTATTTGGTCTGAGAATCACCAGATAAGCAAAGTATAAACAATGGATGACTAATGCTGCGATACTTTGCCATTGAGGATAACCTGGAAATAGCGCCAAATTAACACTGAATAAGAACACTCGAACACAGGTGACTGGAATGTACATCTGCTGGGCAAGAGAGTTGCTCTCGTATTCTTCATGAAGGCATGATAACTTGGGAGAGATTCCATCATCGTCTCCGCCTTCAACACCCTGCTTTTCTTTGCTCTCGTTTTGATCCATCGTCTGCGGTTGTATGAGTTCAGTTGGGCTAACATGACTTCTAAAAGATTGTTCTTGATTAGAGTCGTCTATAGGTGGCGATGGTGGTTTTCGTTCAGCTTGTTTCTTTATGTAATATATTTTTTTCAGTCTAATGACTGACCAAACGAAATAAATGAGGACGATTGTCACAAAAATAATCGAAGAGATGAAGTTAGCATATCCAAAGCTCGTGTAAATCGTCGGATAATACAGGTTCAGCAATGAATAGAAGAGTATCTCTAGTGTATTTGAAAAGGCGGTCATAATTCCAAAATTCCAAATTTTGATATCTGCCTTGTTGAAGAATCTTTTCATTCTCTCGCCACAGATTCGCTGAGAACATTTGAAGTTAGCAGCTCCATAGAGAAGCAATGCACTAACAAAATTTAGTAGCAAAGTCGCTACTCCGTCAATGATGTTGTCGTAGACATATTGGCTCACTTCGAAATACTCTAAGTTGCCATTGTCATGGATCTGATTCAGTGTTGCATCTTCCGGGTAGTTATTAGAAGAGATGGTCTCTTCCAGATCGACAGGAATTACGAAAGAAGTTGGCTTTGAGTCTTTAAAGTAGACCATGACGTGTTCTGGATAAGAAATGTTTATGAATTTGCAAAACACAACCATTTGTGCACCTAAAGTTAATCTTAGAAGATTCGCACCCCCAGTTCCTTGAAGTGTGTTCAGAATCATCGCTGCACTTACAACAGAAGCTCCTGTACTTGTTACTGTTGCCATTGACTGAGCAGTTGCAATTAATTCTGCATTAGTTGTTTCGTCACAAGTATTTGTATTTCTGTTGGCTGTGTAGCCTGATGGACAGGTTGATAAACAAGTATCATTTAATAGATACAAGCCATTCGAACATGAAGTACACTGAGTTTGGTATTTTGTGCATACTGAGACACAGACACTTGAAGAAGAGCATGCTGGTGTTTCTGTGAAATGACAATCGGAATCTTGAGTGCAAGCAGTGCAACTACCTGAAGAAGAAGAGCATTTAGGAGCAGAGACTGAGTCGCAGTCAGTATCTGTGAGACACTCAACACACTTGCTTAATGTTGTAGAGCACATTGGTGTTGCTGGTGTGGTGGAGCAATCTGCATTCACAGCACATGAAATACACGTGCCCGTCATCGCCGAGCATTTTGGAGTAGAAACTGACACACAGTCAGCATTTGAAAGGCATGCCACACATTTCGATAAAGTTGTCGAGCAAAATGGAGTCAATGCAAAATTCGCGCAATCAGCATTCACAGAGCAAGTAGTACAAGTATATGAGGGAGAAACGCATTTTGGAGCTGTAATTGAAGTACATCCACTGTTATCACTTGTTTTACAAGAAATACATATTCCTCCTTCACAGTGCGGTGTTGAAGATAAGTGGGCACAATCGTCGTCAAGTGAACAGGGAATGCAGACATGTGTAGCCAACAAGCATTTGGAAGCGATAACTCTTGTGCACTCACTATTTGTGAGGCATTCCAGGCATACACCAAGTGATATCGCGCATGTTCGAATGGGATCGTATTTCCCACAATGAGAATTCTCTGTACAAGGTGTACAAGAGTTAAGTGAGCACCAAGGAGCAGCTGCAGAGAAACAATCGCTTTCTGCAACACATTCAACGCATATACCATCCAATGTGGAGCATATTGGGGTGGAATGAAAACGCGCACAATGAGATTGCGCAGTACATGCCGTACAGGAGTTGGATAAACATCTCGAAGCAGCGGGAGAGAAGCAGTCACTATCTGTGACACATTCGACACATTGACCAGCCGCCCCTGGGCTTTTGCAGATAGGAGTAGTACTGAATCGCGAGCAATCAGTACTTGTAGTACATGGAGTACAAGCATTCGAAACGCATGCAGAAGCGGAGACCGAGTCACAATCAGAGTTATATTTACATTCTTTGCAAGTTCCTCCGACGCAATAAGGAAGCGAACTGCCTTTCCATACCTTGCAGTCTCTATCGATCTCACAAGCAAAACAGTATTTTCCAGTACCACCCCAATCAGCGGTATTTACGCAATTAGGCCGGTCGGTTGGACAATCGCTGTCTGAACTACAGCCGCTATTTGATCCACAAAGGTGTGGATAATCTGTTTGGCACGTCGTTCCTGAAGGGCAGTCTGCGTCAGTGAGACATTGAGTACAATGGTCGCTAGAATCGCATTTGCCTCTCACTGAATGCTGCATAGTACAGTCATCATCTTTCGTACACCTTGCACATGTCCCAGAAGAACAGTACGTTCCAGTTATGCAATCACTAACATCAGAACAACTGCATCCAGGATCTCCAGGACAAACAGCAGAAGAATTTGACAATATCAGAGTAATCGTGAAAAAAATCAAAAACCAATATTCTCCCATCATAATAAAGAGGAAAAACTTTGCGAATTTTTAAAATGTAATAATGCTCATAGCAAAGTTAGAATTTAATAGAAAGAAAGTTCAGAATACTTAAAATAGTCCTGATCCAATGCCCCATAATTCTTACCGACAAAATCAAAGTTTTTGCCTTGAAAACTTTTTCAATCAATAGGAATCGCTACTGTTAAACTTTTCTGAAGTTATTATTATGGAGAAGCATTTCTTGGAGAAACTATTGAGATAGATACAACAATTTATTTTACAGACTCTTTAAGAAGATGGATCTCCAAAATGCAGAAAGGCTACCTGTAATACTAGCACACAATGTATTAAACGAAAAGTTAAATCGAAATGAGTTAAATCATTAAGCTAACAGGTAATTATCGATGCTCAAGACTCAAATGACGCATCTAAGAATGACTATTGAACTCAGATAATGATTTTGGTAGTAGTTTCTTTATTTTCTGTTATACCTTCTATTCAGGAGATTAATCTTTTCAAAAGGGAAATTCTGACTTGAATTAATAAAGTTTATTGGATTTTAATACAGCCAAAGTTGCATATTAATTTGCGCTGGATTTGTCGATATATAACTAGACTCATGAAAACTGGATTTCACTGACGGAATAAAATAATAAATACATATTTTATCCCTCTTCGATTATGATCGGATGAAACATTTCTTCATTTGTTTGAGGGATTCCAATATAGGATAGGATATTGATCTTCAACCTTAATGACGAAGAACATAGACGCTCTCTTGAGCTTTCAAGGAGTATTTAAGCAGTAAAACCATGAGTATTTGGAAAAATTATGATTGAAACTAGATATAATAATCGAAGAGTAGATGATACACAAGGAACTAGACTCCTCCTGCAATCTAGGAAATATGAATGAAATAGTAAGTTTTTAACTTGTCTTTTGCACGGTCTCCAACTCAGTTTATGTTTTTCATATAGCGAGAAAAACAAACAAAGCGCAAATACTTAAGTTAGAAGCTTCTTCTCTCTGGTTGCGTTCTAACTGTAGCTATTCGTTTTATAGAATAAAACTACTGGTCTAAGGACTCGATCATATTTATCAAATTAGGTTGAATAATGACTAATTGTTGCTTTGCTCAAGTGAAAAATGGATTTTGAGCAACTAGAAAAGAGGTGATAGAGATTAATGTTCCTGTGAGAATTTTAAGTTAATTCTTCCGAGTTCGGCGGCTCTGTTCGAATGGGGAACTATTACATAACATTAAGATTTTCAAAGACAATGAGGTTAATTCTGACGAAGTTAACTTAGTATCCTCAGAGTTCCAATTAAAACCACATCAATTTAGAAGCATAAGGATTTAGGATGCCTTGAAGTGAAACTTCGAGAAAAAGGTTAATTTAAGCAGTTTTCGAATGAATTAAAATCGATATGTTTCTTATTCACAATCAGCAGATATTTCGGTTTCATCGAGAAAATGCAATCTAACCATCATTGGTTGCATCTAAGATCTCTTGACAAATCATCACAAAGTATCTTTCTTTTAGCGTGTATCAGGCGATTATAGATTGAGAAACTCATGGCTACAGCCGTAGCTGCATTGCACTTATTAATTGTTTTAAGAAGATCGCAGTTGATAATGATTTAGCAATTATTACTGAAAACCCTAATCATACATAACTAATACGATTCGGATGTTTGAATATGTAGTTATTTCATATAATAAATGAAAAAATTCTTTTGCTTGAGCAATCAATTGTCGCTTTCTGGAAAAGACAGTCAAGAGTTAGCTCTTCACTTAGTTGTTGAAAAAAAATCTTTGTTTCGCGATTTCACAAAGCTTTGCAATATTACTTCAGGAGGCCTAATCCCGCTGGTAAATTTCTCTGTTTTCTTCTTCTTATTTGGACTCTCACCAAAAAATGAGGATTTCTTGCTCAATGATGTTCCGTCTTCTAATGCTGCCTGATGAGACATCTGCTCTGATGGCTGATTTGTCGGAGTGGGGCTTATTGAAACTGGGCTGCTACTAAGAGGTTTACCATCTATTTTTTCGAAAGTGGTTTTTAGATCTTGACCCATTACCCAGGAAATCGTTGTTCGACTTGGCCTCTCATTGCTCTGTATTATAGAGCCCTTATTATTCAGATATTGTTGTAATGGCGGAATTGGAGAAGATTTGATAAATGTGCTTTGATTAATTGTGTCATTTAAAATGTTGTCCGAGTTTGCATTAGATAAATCAAACGGTGCAAGTTGAATTGAATCTTGACGATCCAGATCTTTGTTTGTAAAGCTATCTTGTTGAGGTGAAAACTCAATCGCGGCTTTCTGAAGTCTTTTTCTTTTTCTTTTCTCAATGAATAGCTTTATCAGTTGATAAACCTGGATTGCTGTTTGAAAAACTGAGGCTATTGTTAAAATTAAGCTTCCTCCAATGAGCATGAAATTAAATCCTACAATTGCCCAGCCAAAATTATTCCATAGGTCAAGATGATCTAAGAAATCATCCCTCTTAGTTACAACAGCAAGTCCAACCACACACGTTGTGACTCCAATGACACTTATTTCGAAGAAAATCCCCATAATAAATTCAAACTTATTCTTGACTGGCCTTAGAATCACCATATAAGCAAAGTAGCAGCAGTGTATAGTCAACGCTGCAATGCTCTGCCACTGAGGAGAATCTGGGAATATGACCAAGTTCAGACTGAATAAGAACGCTCGCACGAAAGTGACAGGAATATACATCTGTTGCACAAGAGAATCGCTCTTATATTCTTCATGAAGGCATTTCACTTTTGGCATCTCACTAAATTCATCGATCACTTCATCATTCTTCAAGTCATGATTCTCGCTTCGCTCCTTCACAAATGAGTTTTCGAGTTTAGATGAGCTGATATTATCTTTGCTAGTGCGGTCTTTACTCGTGAGATGGATAGAGGGTTTACTTTGAGTCCCTCTCTTCAGCAGATATATTTTTCTCAGTTTAATGATTGACCAAACGAAATAAATGAGGATCAATATTACGAAGACGATCGAGGAGACGAAGTTCATCCACCCAAAGCGTGTGTAGATGGTGGGATAGTACAAATTGAGAAGCGAGTAGAAGACTACCTCAAGTGTGTTTGAAAAGACCGCCATAATTACAAAATTTGAAATGAGGATGTCCGCCTGCTTGATAATATTTTTCGCTCTTTCACTATAGGCTCGCTGGAAGCACCGGAAATTGGCAGCTGCATATACGAGCCCTGTAACAATGATAGTAAGTAGAAGAGTTGCTACTTGGTCAAGGACGTTGTCATAGACGTATTGACTCACTTCGAAATACTCTAGGTTGCCGTTATCATTTATCTGATTTATTTCCGAGTCTTCAGGATAGTAATCTGAAGTGAATATCTGCAGATCGATAGGAATTGATAGAGAAATTGGATTTGAGCTATTGAAAAACACCATGACGTGATCTGGATAAGTAATGTTCATGAATTTGCAAAATATGACCATCTGTGCACCAAAGGCTGACCCCAAAAGATTCGCACCACCAGCTCCTCTGAGTACATTGGCAAGCATCGCTGCACTTGCAACAGAAGCACCTGTACTTGATGCGTCTGCCATTGACTCAACTGTTGCAATTAATTCTGCATTAGTTGTTTCGTCACAAGCGTTTGTATTTCTGTTGGCGGTGTAACCTGACGGACAGGTTGACAAGCAAGTATCATTTAATAGATACAAGCCATTCGAACATGAAGTACACTGAGTTTGGTATTTTGTGCATACTGAGACACAGACACTTGAAGAAGAGCATGCTGGTGTTTCTGTGAAATGACAATCGGAATCTTGAGTGCAAGCAGTGCAACTACCTGAAGAAGAAGAGCATTTAGGAGCAGAGACTGAGTCGCAGTCAGTATCTGTGAGACACTCAACACACTTGCTTAATGTTGTAGAGCACATTGGTGTTGCTGGTGTGGTGGAGCAATCTGAATCCTCGGTACATGAAGTGCATGTGCCCGTTGTCGCTGAGCATTTTGAGGTAGAAACAGAAGTGCAGTCATTATTTGAAAGGCATTCTACACATTTCAGTAAAGTTGTCGAGCAAAATGGGGTCAATGCAAAATGGCAATCATCATTCACAGAGCATGTAGTACAAGTACCTGTTGTCGGTGAGCATTTTGAAGCAGAGACTGAAGGACAATCTGTATCCATGAGACATGCTACGCATTTCGAAAGGGTTGTTGAACAGAAAGGAGTAGAAGTGAGCCGCTCGCAATCTGTATTCTCAACGCAGGTAGTGCAAGAGCCTGTCGACGAATCGCATTTGGAAGCGGAAACCGATGTACAGTTGCTATTTGCGAGACACTTCACACATTGATTTAGAATTGTCGAGCATAAAGTTGTACCAGTTGCATTGAACTGTGTGCAGTCAGTACTTGCCATGCATGTTGCACAAGTGTTAGTGCCCGAGCATCTTGAAGCCGACACTGAAGTACAGTCATTATTTGCTACACATTCGACACATTGACCACCTGAGCATTTTGGGGTGGAAGAAAAACGTTCACAATGAGAATGCGCGGTACATGACGTACAGGAACCGGATGAACATTTAGAAGCAGTAGTAGAGGGACAGTCGCTATGTTCACCGCATTGAGCACATTTATTTGGCGATGTCGATGTCGAGCATACTGGGGTAGAAGAAAACTTCGTACAATCATTATTATTTGAGCAAGCAACGCAGGATCCTGCACTCGAGCATCTCGATTTCGCCACAGTAATGCACTCATCGCTTGAGAGGCATTCAACACATTGACCAGTCGCCCCGGATAATTTGCAGAAAGGAGTGGCAGTGAGGTGTGAACAATCAGCACTCGAAGTGCATGCAGTACAAGCATTAGAAACGCACGCCGAAGCGGATACTGAGCCACAATCAGAGTTAGATTTACATTCTTTGCAAGTTCCTCCAATGCAATAAGGAAGCGAACCGCCCTTCCATAACTTGCAGTCTCTATCGACCTCACATGCAAAGCAGTATTTTCCACTACCTCCCCAACTATTGGTATTTACGCAATGAGGCCGATCGGTTGGACATTGACTGTCGGAATTGCAGCCGCTGTTTGAACCACACAGGTATGGAAAGTCTGATCGACACGTTGTTCCTGAAGGGCAGTCTGCGTTGGTTAAGCATTGAGTGCAATATTTGCTAGAACTGCATTTGCCTCTCACTGGATGTTGCGTCGAGCAGTGGGTATCTGTGTTACACTTTGCACATGTTCCAGAAGGGCAGTACGTTCCAGTTTCACAATCACTAACATCAGAGCAAGTGCAACCAGGATCTCCAGGACAGCCAGCAGAAGAATTTGACAATAGCAGAGTAATTGCGAAAAGGATCAACAACCAATTTTTTCCCATGTTAATAAAGAGCAAAAACCTTGCGAATCTTTTAAATGAAATTATACTCATAGCAGAGTTAGAATTTAATAAAAAAGAATTTCAGAACGCTTAAAATAGAACTTATTAGATACTTCCTCAATCCAACTTACAAAATCGAAGCTGGTGCATTCAACACTTTCTTCGTTTGGTAGGAACCGCTGTGTGGTTAAACTTTTCTGTGATCATCAGATTTCAGCAATGAAGGTGCATTATTTGGAAGCAAATTTAACCAACAAAAAAAAAATGCTTGCGCAATTTTATTGTATTAACTAAAATACTAACATGAATTCCAGGAAGAAGAGAAAATGTTACAACACTCAAAATGGAAGACTTTAGGAGATTGTGATTAGTAGAGATCGAATCGGATTGAGTGAAATCAATAAACAAAGTGGAAATTTTTCCTATGAATTAGACTGGTGCATTTAGGAACTGCTGTTGAACTTATATAATGGCTTTCGTGATATTTTCTTTGCTTTATTTTCTTCAAATGATTAAGTCCTACATAAATTTTCGGAAGAAGAATTTGGTTTTGAATCTTAAATAATTTTTATTGGATTTTATACTCGTAAAGCTGCGAGTCATTCGCTTCGATTAACAAACCCAATAAAATCGAATTCTCAGACTCAATAAGATAAAAAAAAAATTACTTATTTTACTAATATTCGTTTATTATCGAGGTGCATTTCAATAGTCGAGCTGTGAAACTATTGATAAACTTCAAAAATGAAAACGAATCTTATAATTTATGTGTGGAGAAGAACATGGAACGAGACTCTTCTTGAAGAGGAAATCGAGGCATTAATGTGTAAAATAATCAGTTAGAATCTGCTTCTCATAAGCTACTTGTTGCCAAAAGGCATTCATCTGAGAGACCAGAGCTATATGTTTGAAAATTCAGCTCAGAAAAATAACATGATTATCAACATAGGTCTTGAATAATTAATGACTAGGGAGATTCAAAAAAAATAAAAATTCTGGTCACTCGCTAGAGTGAAAAATGAATGTAGCCAATTGTGAAATAAGGGAAAATGCGCATTAATATTTCTCTGATGTTTCCTGCCACTTATTCTCCCGTTTTCAGCAGCTATCTTCGAATTTTGGCCCTTAGTACCGAAAGAAGTTGATTTTTATGTTAAAGTCAACGTAAGCTTCGTCAAGGTTCTATATCGGTGCTCATGGGAGAGCTGGATTAGAAGACTAGCAAGCCTTAAAGAAAAACTTCGAGAAAAGAGAGAATTTGAATAATTTTTAAAAAGAAGAAGAGGAAT
>ENA-UOTX01002170-UOTX01002170.1-compost-metagenome-genome-assembly--contig:-NODE-2170-length-10382-cov-65.347695_pt1 | contig 10382 bp, 3 predicted proteins | sample MGYA00238143_ERZ746982 | MGnify/ENA primary metagenome ERZ746982 (study PRJEB28758, sample SAMN06268862) | compost metagenome | isolation source: single cell | place: USA: California, Emeryville, Joint... | reverse complement strand
GAGGCTGTCGATTGCTTACCATCTTTCTCGCAAAGAAAGCAAGGAATTCTATCGAAGCGGCTCTTGTTCTCCAGTTTTTATCAACGGCAAGGTCAGTCAATGCAGGGAGAAGAGACTGAGACAAGGAGTCGATATCGATGACTTTTGTAATTTCGTCGAGGTTCTTGAAGAGAGCGAGACGGACATCAGGGAATTCATCTCTCAATAAGAGAAGGAAGATGCTCAAAATATGCTCGTTGGTATATTTTTTTCCGATAAGTGGGCAGAGCTGGAGGATAGACGATGCCAAAGCAGCTATGAGTTAAAATTTTCAATTAGCTATCTCCCATCGATCAACTATTTACATCTAACATGTTGGATGGTGTCTCCAGCAAGAGGTTTTATTGTTGGGATCACCTTCCCGACGATATCATCGACATCGAGGAGGATCGCGTAGTCAGCGAGGCGGGCTGCGGAGACGGTTTTTATTTCAGATTCAAGGTCGCTCAAAAATTTGATGAAGTAAGGTAAGAGGTACTTCTTATTCAATTCCTTGCCCAAAAATTGTCCCAGCTACAATAACAAGAATTAAGATGGGATGTAATTGGCTTATATTTTACATCAACGACTTTATCTGCAACAGTGTATCGGATTCTCCAAGTGGGGTCTTCGGCGAGTGTTTTGAGGTTTGGAATGATCAGAGTGTTGAGTTTCTGCGGTTAAAGGCAATGAATGTAACCAAATTCCTGAAGAGAGTAATGAATACCTGAGAGTTGTTGCTGTACACCTTTGCAAAAGCCACAAGCGAATCAATGACATAAAGTCTAACAAAATCTTGCTCGTCTTTTAAGAAATATTTGAGGTAGTTAAAGAGCTCAGTCTCATTCGCGTTAGGAAGTAATCTGACGAAATCCTGGTGTGGTTTAGTAAGGGCCAATAGGTTTTAGAGCTACTTTAAGGTTCATAGCAGCATATTTTCGCACGAGAGGGATCTCATCAGAGACCAAAAGTCCGTAAATCCTATGCAAAAATAGCAGATAGAAAGAGCTCTCAAATCCGTTGAATTACTGCAATAAGTCGCCTTGGTAGTTCGTCGAAACAACTATAGATTTACCAAATGTGACACCAAAAGCATAATTGTTGTGAAATACGTGGATAAACGGTAGGGATTATGCTGGCAGCCGCGCCCTTAGCAGTATGATAATCGCCCGAAACGAATCTTTTGATGATTCCCATGATATTATCCTCGTTCTTCTTAATATCGACCTTGGTTAGAGCCTTTCTAAATCCGGCGATAGCCTATAAACGCGCGTAAATCCCTGCTGAAGGCGATGCTTAAGTACTTTCTCACGAACGGTGATATCTTCTGCGTAACATAATTTCTCAAGTGCTGGAAGAAGCAAATTTCCACTGCCAACGATGTCGCTTAGGCTTGGTATGGTTTCTGCGAGTGCGAGCAGCACCTCATCCTCATCCTCAAGCATCTCTAAATTGCAGAATTTCGGTAAGGATCTCAGAAACCGGCGAAAGATTATGAAAAATTGTAAATTACCGCTAGTAATGAAAGGTATAAGTTCATTTTTTGTCCTGTCGGGGCCAATGGCATTCGCGATATAAAAGAGATGCTTTGCTGAGTTGACTTTTCGCTTGACGTCCTCTGATCTGAGTTCGTCGATAAGGACTGCGATAGGAGTAGCTGATGTGGTTATAGGGGAAACCATGGTGAGTAGTTGGGTATCTGTTATATTTTATCTATTGTGTGTGCGCTGGTAAGTGAAAGGCGAGAGGCGTTTTACAGTCGATTTTTGATTTGGCCTGGGCGTAGCGAGCTCAAATCTCCGCTTTAATATCTAATTACAATAACCTGTTAAAAGGCTTGATTAGTATCTTTGTAAATAAATTGTGACTTATAGAACTTTATCGCTTTACCTTTTTTCTGATAATAAAAAACGGCCGTAGATAAAGGGCTCTTCAACTTTTAAATAGAAATTTAGGGGTATGAGGACGATTTAATGTGATGAAAGAGACTGTGAGTCGCTATTTCGAAATAATTAGATGAAAACGCGAAGTGGGAAGATAAAACACAGCAAATCTAATTCACAAGGTTCTACTGGATGTCAGTGGCTTGACGGTGACGATAAGTGTGAGGGAAGCTAGAGATGAGTTGGGTGGAAAAGGATTATGAACTCATCAGATTCTTTAAAATTAATGCGATTTTTATTTATCGCAATTAAGAGTTATAACAAAACGCTGATCTTTCGTGTCGTAATAGATAAACTATCGAACTATTTGCTGATATGCCCATGAGGTTGCATTCATTAGCAAAAATTTTTACACTATGCTTGAGAATTGTCTTTATGGGAAAGCATATCCTCCATCATTTCTTACCGATAACACAGTTTCCTAAGCAGAAATCTTTAAAGTCTCACGATTGTCTGAATCATCCTCTTGTTTAAAAGAAGGTCGGTCGTTTTTGCTCAGTATGCCTCAATATCGACCAAAGCGCCTAGAAAATAGCCAGTTCAGCCGTAAATTGGGTTCAACCTTCCCAAAACAAAAAAAAAGTGATTTCGGCTACAACAATACTGACGGATTAATTTTACTCTATGAGCGAGTTGACAAGTAAAATTGCATGTGCATCCTTATTATCTATGAGATTCAGAGCATTTCATGACCTACGATAAGCTCTCTTTGAAGAGAGAGAATAAGCAAAGGATAAATCTCATGAGAATTCTCCGGTGAATTTGACTGGAATGGAAAGCACAAGAATCGAGCTTTATTGTATTTACTCCAAAAGGGTGGGACTATAGGCGATAGTTTTCAAATCTAACTGTCAACAGTGAAAATCAGAATTATCTCCTAACATCGTTTGATTAAATCACCCAACTATAGCAGAGTTTTTGAGAAAAGACATTAGCTGCTGCTGGCGATTGCGACTTTAATTTTCTCTTGTGAGAGAGAGATAAATGTATAAGTCGTTTCGTAGACTTTAGTTATGAATATAGACTCCGAGCAATTTCAATAGCCTGATCCTGAAGATTGTACGCCTATTGAAAATCTATAAAATACCGAACTTCATTGTAACTAAATTATCATAGAATGGATACTGTTTACTCAGTCCATCACTGAAATATATGAAAATTGTTCTGCTGTTTTCATCTCACACTAATGCGACAATAAGAAAACTCTGCCTTCATTTCAGCAAGAACACTTCATTTTCCTTCATAAATTTTGATTGCCATCACCTTAAGCCTTGAAAGTAACTCAAAAACTCAACTAACATTTAATCCATAGCGTTACGTTTTTTTAAATTCCAATCTCCCGGGAAAAACCGATCAGCAGTTAATTTGGCCGATAAGGCACATGCTGTTAAGATAATAATACTATCTCCTCAAACTTTACAAATCTCCAACGATCAAGCTGTTTAAACACTCGAATGGAATCCGCCTTCTCAAATACCTGTAGCTGCAAACATTTCTCGGATAATTCACACTCAGGGAGCTATTTTCTCATCAGCCGCAGCATACTCAACATTGGCAGCTGCCTCGGAGTCACTTCAACGCAAACAATGTTCTCTGTTCATGGAATCTGCCTCTCACAGCAAGAACTAGATGAAATCAAATGCAAACTTAATTTTGACAGCATTTCCATTGACACTCGATCATCTAACCGAATACCACGCAACCTCGATCACCCTGGCAGAGTTAAAGCTATTCAACTGCGATAACAACCTAGCTATCGCCATGCTAATGCTAGTTTTTAACAAAAACTCACTCTTCAAATATCTCATTTGCTTGAAAATAGCATGTTATATATACTTCAATAATACCTATATATTTATCTTTTCAAACTAATTTCATAAGCCTATTTATTCAGCTTTTCAGCTCTATCCCAAAAGTTTTTCTAGATTTCCAAGGACCAGGTTATCGGATTAACATTTCCCTACGCTTTATTTTGTAAGTCATTAACTATGTTTACAAAAACCACTAAGAATTTACGAATAACCCTCAATATAACAACCCAATCATACATCTCACTTCACAAAAGTTTCTCTCATAGAAAACCCGCCTCCATTAACCCAACGATCTGATTAGATATCTTCGGGATTGAAAACCAGCCGAGAATACGTGTACTTATGATGGTTGAGCCAATTGCAAAAATGCATCGTTAAGAAAATCGCATTTTTTATTTTTGGCTCTTCTGGGCCTATCACCTGGAACCCTGAAATATCATATTCTTTCAGATACTCTGGCAGCAAGTCTGTGATAAAATCATTGGAAATCTCAGGCATATATTCCCCATTGCTGTCCTCACAGAACTCATGGCTTTCTTTCGTCTGAGCCTTATGAAGCACTCTGGCTTTCGTCTCCCAACCGATCGAGTTCAATGCTCGCCTGTACATCAGAACAAAAAACACAAACTCTCGATAAAACTCTTTTCGCAAATGCTGAGACACTTCGGAAATAAATAATGCTAATATTCTGTTAATTGGAGTCGCCTTCAAATCCGTCTGCGTGGTCGCAGGCTCCTCGAAGGACTCGCCTTTCGATTGCAATTGAAGCAGATAATTATAAACCAGTTTGTAATCTTCTTCGCGTGAATGAAAAATGTCTAATGGGAAATCCTGCACTGGGTTGACCTCGATTTCTTTTGTTGTAAGTGAAGTTTGCGAGCCTGTTCTCATCTATAGCCAGAGTGAAATTTTACAGTTGAGCTACGGGGCTGGATTTGGGATGATTACTTGTCCTTTATATTCGATTGTATTTGAAAGCTCGTTCAAAAATTGTATTAAATTCTCCATACAATCCGACAGGTCCACACTCTCTTCCTCCGGTTCTTCTTCCTTGTTTTTCGCATTGCTATCTTCTTTCTAAAAATCCAGAATAAGTTCTATATTAAAGTTTCCGTTTATTCTTTTCTACTTTAGGTCGACCTCGGCCTGGTTTTCCAGCGCCTTGTAGCTGGGACGTGCCTGCCGGAGTAACTCCATCGTGTTTGGTTTTGATATGGGTGTAGAGAGCTGGGTAGCTGAGGTAAGATTTGCCGCAACCACAAGTGAAATTTCTGTCATCGCCATCGTTTTTGGATCTGCGCTTTGCTTTTTGACGCGCTTCGTTGGCCTGTTGTTGTGACTGAGTTGGTGTTTCCTCTGGAAATGAAAAGGTTAGAAGACAGAGTCAAAAGAGCAAGTTTGCCTGAACTGTTCGCTATCATTTTGTCTGCTGTATTTAAACAAATGAGAAACTAGGATTCAATCTCAAAATAATTCAAAGTTAAATAATTAAGTTACCCCGCTAAGATATGTCCATATCGCGGCGGGATCTGCAGAGATACTGGACACACAGTGATCTGTCTTTCACATTAAAAAGAGATGTGCGATTCGAAAGTGTTAAAAGGTAATAATTGTCTTTCAAAGATCTTAGTGGGAAACCAGAAGGGTTTCATTGCCAAAACACTCTAAGTCACCTTAGAATGAGTTTAAATAGTCTACGAAGGGGAGAGTGACCATAAAGACCAACTTATTCCAAGCATTCTATGCTAAATCAATGAGAAACATGTTTGGACTGGCTCTTTAAGGTCTTGTAACTAATGATGAAACTATGCTCTAAATGCTTTGTGTCGTGCTATTTGGAGGAAGTTGCTTGAGTTTAATAACTGTGAAACCATTTGTTTGAGACAAGGGAAGATAGAAGAAACAATAAGCTTTAAGATTAACTTATGAAATTTGAAAATTAAGATTCGTTAATTTAAAACAACAGGAAAAGAAAAGAATATGAGCACCATGAGAAGACGTATTTTACTTACTTTAAGCTCATTGCTAAACTAACCGATTCACTTCTCCAGCCGATGAGATCAAAGAGTCCAGAATTACCAATCGACCAGGAGACGACGACCTCGTTTTCTTGAAAACAAACGAAATCCACCTCAATAACGAAATCATTCGCCTCAAATCTGAGATCAAAATCTTGACTGAGATCAGTAATTCAATATGTACCTACAGCAGCTGACTTGAACCTTTCAGATACGAGATTGAACAAAGAGTTGATTGGCTACCAAAACACTTTGGGAATCTCTGCTGCGAATGAGCAAAGAGCTGAGCTCAGACAAGACGACGAAATCATCCGTCTTCCGACTCACCTCGCCGAATTCGATTTCATACTTCCGCTTCTTGCGTCATACGATCACAAAATAAATTCTCTTGAAGCAGCGGTACATTAAATTGATTAACAACAACATATGATGATGTGCTTAGCTCGCAAAAGCGTCTGAGGATATGATCGAACTAGAGAAGAAGAGTGAGAGAATTGTTAGCGACAATAATATTTTACGTACTCAGCTCGAGAAGAAATGCCAGTAAATCAGTCTTCTCTTCAACGGGTTTTTCAAATGTCACATAGAACCATTCTCGATATTTATAAAACAGGCCACGGCGAGGAGAACATTGGGGTTATGTTCAGTAAATATGAAAGACTTGTGTGAATAGGATTCATTCATTCCTTTAGATAAGCTTGAAAGAGAAGATTTGAACGAGAGAATGAGATTATTGAGTGAAGAAAACAACCTTCTCATCAATAGTTTGAAAGAATTGAACGTAATTCTCTACCGATCCGTAGCTCTTTGTCTAACATTGATGTTTCTCAAAAAATAGACCAAATATAACTCAGTTACTCGTACTTACGAAGAAAAAACTGAAGAATTTGCTGATGTGATGACTCGTTACTCTGAACTTTCCAAAAGAAACAAGCAGCTTGAGCTCGACCTGGAGGATGTGAGGAAAATAAAAGATATCATCGAAGTGCGATATAAGAATTCAACCGATGATATCACCAAGCTTGAAAATGAGAGGGAAGAGCTCCTGAACAAAATTAATCGTTATGAAAACGAGATTAAGCTGCAGAAGAACCAAATCAACAATTACAAAAAGTCATTCAGCGAATTCGAAGAGAAAAAGAATTCGGAAATGGAGCTTCTGAAGAAGGAACTCGAGGCTCTGAAACTCAGAGAACGCGAGTATGCCAATAAAATCGTGTTCATGGAGCGTGATTTGGACCAGTCGAAAGACGAGAACCGAAAACTGCGAAAGGATCTTGAAAGCACTAAAAGCGATTGTGACCAGATGCTGAAGATGATGGAAAATTACGAAAATAAAATTCAGCATTTCAAAAAGAAAGAGGAGGAAATCTCGCGAATTACGAAGGAATGCAAAGAAAAGGTGGAGGAAGCGCTGCTTCAAAGAGATAGAGTGCTACTTAAAGAAGAGCATTATCAGAAAACTATCGAACAGATGAACGAAACTCAGCGTCAAGAAGTCCAAAGCATCAAAGACCAGTATGATAGACTGCTTGAGAATACTCGTAGCAAAAGTAAAGCGACGATTGATGCCCGTGATCAGGAGATCAGACAATTGAACGAAGAGCTGTCGAAGCTTTCGGTGACCAATGAGAAGCTTCAGAAGGAGCTAAAATCGATCAAAAACGACTATACAAAGTTGAATAACTCGCTTAAAGACACTACTGGTGCTCGAGAGCAGAGATTTGAGGAGTATGAGCGAAGAATCAGCGAGCTAGAGGAAAAAATGCTGCAAACTGAATCTGAGTTCAATGACAGAATTAGAGCGCTCACCACGGAGAAAAATTCATTGGAGAGTGCAAATAGACAGCTGCAAAACTCTCTGAGTGAGATAAGAGCGAACATTGAAAATTTGAGGAGCCAGAATAATACGCTGGCCACCGAGAATAATAGTTTGAAGACGAAATTGAATTCTGTGCAGAGAGAAAAGCAATCGTTTTTGGACGAAATTGCCAAAATTAAGAAAAATTATGAGGCACAAATGGAAATCTTTGCTGATGACTATAGCGCGAAGCTGAAGGATGTTGAAGACCAGTTGGCAGAATCAATTAGAAAGGAGCGTTTGACGAGAGAAAAAACAATTGAGATGGTTAAAACCCATGAACAGGTAATAGATAGAGACTTTTTTCAGTGGTGAAATGAATGGTAAAATAGATTGAGGACAAGTTGAAGAGGGAGTTGGAGAATACGATAAAATATTATGAGAAGATTGTCAATGATGTTCGGGCGGAGAATAAGCAACTTTCTATGAGGTAAGCGTTGAATGTATTGTTAGTAGGTTCTAATTGATGCTAGATTGAAATGAAAGAAGACATGAGACGGAGAATGCTAGGAGAGGCTGAGATTGATATTATCTTATAAAAAAAATTGAATACAACAATTTTATCAAATGCCATTTTAATTAGAATGAATTTGACCATTATTGCATTTGATAGATGAGGAATATAGGCATGTATGTATTTTATTTCCATTTTTCTCTCGCAACTTTCTTGAATTTGATTCTTCTTCAAAGCTTGTAGTTATAACTTTTAAGCTGCTTTGGTGAGAATGGGTAGTGGCAACAAGAGAAATAACTAGATAGTCTCTGGCTCGAACTAATGTTACACTCCTGACCACAAACTCGAAAGGAAAAGCACTAAAATCCAATGATATATATTTGCATTGCATCGAATTACAGGGCAAAGGAACTTTATTTACTTTAAGTTGAGAAATTACATATGTGAATTGCTTTTACTCATATTCTCAGGTTTGCTCCTATGGCCGTAAAATACTCTCTTAGAAAGCATTCAGAAAAGTTTTGAGAATCCTGTAGGAGTTTACTATATTAGAATGCTGTGTGAGCATTAGTAGATGATAGCCTTAAACCAAAAATGCTAGTAATCTCTTTGTATTAATACTATTCGAAACTTGTGTTTTCTACAATTTATTGAATTAAATTTAGTAAGTAAATTAGTAGCGATATATTAAAGTGATTAGTATTGAGTTTTGAAAAATTTGTAGAGAAACGAAGTATCCTCCATTTTTTTCATTGAGACGCTGCTATGGTAATTTCTCATGCTTTGAGATTGAATGACTGGAATGAGTTAGTTAATAAAAAGAACGTTTTATCTATTAACTTTTTGAATATTTAGTATGAAATTCAGAAGTAAACCAATACTCCATTTTTCTCTGTATCAATTATCTTTGAAATATCCAATTTGATTTTACAAAAGCAATAATCTAATTATAATGAACTTCATTCAAATAATACACTCTACATTGAACTCCATTTTATTTGACTCTTTCTCAATTTAACTACCATTCCCATACATTCTAACAATTGAATTCCTACTAATACTGACTTATGGTCTCAGTCCTCAGCCCAAATTTCTATCAGAAGCTACTAACTCCATTCCTAGCCCTCAAAAGGTGCACTAAGCTCCGGAAGTGGCTTTTCCGTTCACAATTACATTGTGCGAGCTTAGTCCCACAATCAGTTGAGGATCTCCTAAGCTGTCATTACTACCCTCACAGATAGACTTTGAACTTCGAACTTGAGCGCTCTGTCCTCAAAACGCCGTTGCAAGAGCATCGATTGCCAATTTGTTCATGATGGTTCTCAAAAACAGCTTGGCTGGTGAGCTTTAAAACAGAGGAAACAGCGAGTGCGCAGCCTTCGATTCCAATAGCGCTGTGTAGCAATAGCATCCAGCGATGAACTGCTCTTCTTTGCTTTGAGTCTGCAAAAGCTGCTGTTGTTGAAATAGCGAGCTTTCAGTCAAAGAAACTTTCCAATGAATTGGTTCTACAGTTGTACTGGGTGTATATTGTAGTGTGTTTCATTTGACTACCACGCAGAAGAGCAGCCCAGTGTGATAAGGGGAATCCCGAGCCCTACCGGAAGAAAAAAATTTTATTATTTTTGTTTGAATTCCGAGGTTTGTAGCTCGAAACTTCAAACTTGTGAAAAACGCTATGCCCGATGCGCGTTGGAATAAGTTATGCTCACAAACTGGGTCCAGAGTCAATGCAAAGCTGAAAAGATTCCAGTGTGCGGTAAATTATATTGCCCTTCTTCTCGATGGTAGACAATTAGGCAATGGAGTGTCTCTTGGTCGGTGAATTTGTGAGTTCCTTTAAGCTTGCCATAGTCAAGGTAGTTTAGGATTCAAATGTTTAATTGACTTTAGATTTGTCAATTATTCACATTCATACTTAATTTATTTATTATAAAAATTATTAGATTTTTGAATTTTGAATCAAATAAAATTGTCTTTGAAAGCGAGAATTTTGCTTTCAATAATACTATACACGTGAAGGAACAATAGTTGAAGCCAATCCAGAAAAAAACTTTTTAAGCATCATTCACGTTGCCATGTCGGCAGTTGTTGAATTAATTTTTAAACTTGCCTTCTCGCTGTTTCATTGTCAAAAAAAGGGGGAAAGTATGCTCTTTTTTGTGGAAAGAACAGAAAATTAGTTTATTGAAAATTGCCGCCAGTGTCCGTGTGATATACTTTCATAGATTGAAGAGCGGTCAAATGATTGTGATAGATAATAGTGAAGCAAGGATG
>ENA-UOTX01002169-UOTX01002169.1-compost-metagenome-genome-assembly--contig:-NODE-2169-length-10395-cov-41.718550_pt1 | contig 10395 bp, 8 predicted proteins | sample MGYA00238143_ERZ746982 | MGnify/ENA primary metagenome ERZ746982 (study PRJEB28758, sample SAMN06268862) | compost metagenome | isolation source: single cell | place: USA: California, Emeryville, Joint... | reverse complement strand
TCATGACCCTCAGAACCTGCGTTTGTTTATGGGAATTCATAACCAATATTTTTGTAAAAAATTGTATGGTTCAAAGGTCCAAAAATTATTGAATAAGATAACCACGAGGAATTTAAATCAAAAGGAACGTCAACAACTTGCAGGTTTTAGCATCAGTTATAGTCGATCGCCTACAGAGAAAGTATAGAATGCTTGAATATTAAACTCGCAAAAAATTCTCAAGCAAATCGAAAACTTAAGCACAAGCAAGTATAATTGGACCAATTAATGTGATAATGGAAATGCTAAGCTACACATCATTTCTTTCTTTTTCTCTCTCTATCTCTGAAAGACAGATTTAATAATGTTGATCTAGTATGAATTTATGGTTTAGGCGAATTTAGTTAGTTACAACTAAATGTCCATAAATACAGCACAACAAAAGTAGAAGTCTATCTTATTCTATCTAATTCCATCTATTATTTTATCTAATTCTATCTAAATCTAATCTTTTAATTCTTAGCTATCCATTAACTGCATTCTAGATATCTTTTATAGATGTAATCATTTTAGTAATTTACAAACCCACTTAGTCTACATCATCGACTTTTGCTCCAGCTCCAGCACCGAAGTTGCCACCTTGGTTGTAGGCACCTCTTCCGCCAGGGAATCCTGCTCCATAGTTGCTGCTTCCACCTTCTCCAGCGCCAGCACCACCGCTATAGAGCTTTGTTACAATAGGATTGAAGATGTCCTCCAATTCCTTCTTTTTGTTATCGAAGTCATCCGCACTTGCATTAGTATTATGCTCAATCCATTTCAGCGTGTCTTCAACTGCACTCTCTACCCTATTCTTGTCACCACTGTCAATTTTGTCTTTTAATTTCTCGTCTTTCAAAGTGTTTCTAATAGAGTAGCAGTAGTTCTCGAGTCCATTCTTGGCTTCAACCTTCTTCTTGACTTCTTCATCTTGTTGTTTGTACTTCTCAGCATCTCTGACAAGTTTCTCAATCTCATCCTTTGACAATCTTCCCTTGTCATTGGTAATTGTGATGTTGTTGGTTTTTCCTGTAGATTTGTCAACGGCTGAGACATTCATGATACCATTTGCGTCTATGTCGAAAGTAACTTCAATCTGAGGAACACCTCGAGGAGCTGGAGGAATACCATCAAGATTGAATCTACCAAGCAAGTGGTTGTCTTTGGTCATTGGTCGTTCACCTTCATAAACCTGAATCGACACGGCTGGCTGGTTGTCAGCGTAGGTTGTGAAGATTTGACTCTTCTTGGTTGGGATGGTAGTATTTCTTGGAATCAGGACAGTCATGACACCTCCGGCCGTTTCAATACCCAGGGAAAGAGGAGTGACATCAAGAAGAAGCAGATCTTGCACTTGTTGATTTCCTGAACCAGTCAAAATGGCGGCTTGAATAGCAGCACCATAGGCGACGGCCTCATCAGGATTGATGGATCGGTTAGGTTCTCTTCCTCCGAAGAACTCGCTAAGTAGCTGAACAACTTTTGGAATTCTTGTAGATCCACCAACTAACACAATGTCATGAATCTGGTTCTTCGAGATTCCAGAATCCTTCAAGACTGATTCAACAGGAGGAATGCATTGCTTGAACAGAGGGAGACAAAGTTCTTCGAATTTGGCTCTTGTGATGACAGTGTTGTAATCCATTGATTCAGCAAGAGAATCGACTTCAACATTCGTTTGTGTGCTAGAAGAAAGAATTCTTTTAGCTCTCTCGCATTGAGTTCTAAGTCTTCTCATAGCTCTTGGGTTATTTCTGATCTCGACGCCAGTCTTCTTCAGGAAGTCAGCAGCACAGTACTCAACCATCTTGTTATCAAAATCTTCACCTCCCAAGTGAGTGTCACCAGCAGTTGCTTTGACTTCGAAGATACCGTTATCTATCGTAAGGAGTGAGACATCGAATGTACCACCTCCCAGATCGAAGATAAGCACATTTCTTTCGCCTTGTCCTTTCTTATCAAGACCATAAGCAATAGCGGCAGCTGTTGGCTCGTTGATGATACGGAGAACATTTAGTCCTGCAATTGCACCAGCATCTTTAGTGGCTTGTCTCTGTGAGTCATTGAAATAGGCTGGAACAGTGATGACAGCATCTTTAATTGGCTTGTTAAGGAATGCTTCAGCAGTTTCCTTCATCTTAACCAAGACCATCGAAGAGATTTCTTCAGGATGGAATTTCTTGGTTTCTCCCTTGAATTTGACGACGATAAGTGGTTTGTCATCAGGACCGGCTTCTACTTTGAATGGCCAGTGGTTAATATCTCTCTGTACAGTGGGGTCCTTGAATTTTCTTCCGATAAGCCTCTTTGCATCGAAGACTGTGTTTGTTGGATTTCTTGCAACTTGATTCTTGGCAGCATCACCAACAAGTCTTTCTGTTTCAGTGAAAGCTACATATGAAGGAGTTGTTCTGTTTCCCTGATCATTAGCTATGATTTCGACTCTATCATTCATCCAAACTCCAACACAAGAGTAAGTGGTTCCGAGATCAATACCAATGGCAGTTCTCTTATGTTCTGTCATTTGCCTTTCTCTAAACTACGGCGATTGGTTGTTGTTTGCTTTATGAATTTATTCAGTGAATACCTTGCAAGAAGCTGTGGTTAAAATAATGGATCGAAATTGCTAGAATACTAAATTTCTGATCCAATCTGAGAAATCAGAAAATTCTGGAATTTTCAAGAAACCATCAATCAATGATAGCATTGTGAAATACGATGCCTTGGCCTACATAAGTGACTTCCTAGGTGGCCCTCTACAAGCTCGAACTTTATGAGCAAAAGGGCTTCTCACATGAGTATAATCGAAGCATTCCAGAAAGTCTTTCAACCTGTTTGACTTAACGAAGCAAAATATGAGAGAAGATTCTAACAAGCTGTTTAATCTAGAAATTTCTCTCACCGGAGATGCTGTCTCATACTTAGCAGCAAGAAAAATTGTCTCGATAGTATTCTCTCGGATCAATATCAATGCACTTGCTGATATTTGGATGAAATATCTCTTTGATATTGAGACTGCCTAGTGACACACAATATTCTTCCATAATCAGAGCGGAATATATACTTTCTGACTTAGAAAGGATTACTTTCCAGCTCTTCTTTTGCTCTGGAACCGGCATCACGAAAGGAAGAAAAAAAAAATTAGCTCATGCATATTACGACGGCTCATTGCGATGAATCAAGAAACTCTATGAAATCTACATAATTTGAATATATGATGGCAAAATAAATGAAACTAATTCGTTGTCTTGAGAAATATTCTATTCAACGATTGTTTCGTTGTTATTTACTTGAAACTTCGCCATCATATGAAACGGAGATAAGAAAACCACACAAACTTGTTCTAAAGAGCCTATATGAGCTCTGCCTTTTGGAAACCAATCCGTTTGTGTGAGCTCTTTCTGTTCGTCTCCTTTTTTGAAGAATTAATTTATTGCCAATGATTTTTGACTGCAGTCTTGGTGTCTGAAATGAATTTCGCATTAATCTTGGAATTTGAGATGGACTTGTTTTAAGACGGTTGGCATAGCTTAATGGGTAGAGCACGGATCCTGGTTCGATGCCAGGTGTTGACTCTTTTTTTGGGGGTTTAGTAGCTTCGAAAAGGAATTTACCGAAATGAAACGATTTTTATTTCGACAAAATTAAAGAAATGGAAATATTACAATATTTTGGATAGCGTTGATTTATTATATGAATAATCCTCTCTTCCTGTTTGAGTCCACTTCCTGAATTGCAATGGGGAATTTCTTCAATAAATTTAAGGAGATAATTGCACAAAATAGAGAAAAGAGTTAACTTACTGTATTCGCTGAACCTCCAAAAACTCAACCCAATCTGTGAAACGTTTAATTCAAAGTGGTGCTGGGATATATAGAGCTAAAATATATTTGCTTTCAGCTTTGAGGTTTATGTGAAAAGTTAGCTCTCTTACCAGGAGCGGCTTAGGCTGTTGACTTCAACGCTGAGAATTTTGAAAGTAATTCTGAAAAGTTAGAACAAAAGCTCATAAAAAATTCCTGATTTCTCATAACATAGTCATATAGCGTTTCTAATTTTCCTTCAAAGGTATGCGAATCAAGTACTTTAAGAGAAGTATCGAATATGCAATTATTCATTCCCTTATGATTAGTTCCAAAGTTTTTCAAGCAGTAATAAAAAATAAAACATGTAAAATCAAATCAATGTTGGCCCTATCATATTGAATTTTACTATTTATTTTTTTGCAATAGGAAGCGCATCATCAAACATCCTGCAAATTGAAATTTCAATAATTCATTGGTGATATTCAAGAGAAGCACTTGCTTTTTTTTTTAAAAAAAAAAATTGGCAGTATTTAGTTGTTTGACAGAGATAACTCAAATTAAACGTATTCCCAAAGCGCATTTTCTCTTTTTTCATGGCAAAAAACAAAATCTGTTCTTAGCATTCATCAAGTTGCCATCAAACTTCTGTCTATATCATTCTTTTAGTGCTCTATTAATATTGGCGAAAACAGACTCTGACAACACTCTAAGCCGCGCAATTCCAGAAGAAAAGTTGACACGTCGATTAAGAATGGATGGAGATGCTTGGGATTAATTCACAAACTGTTTTTTAATTTATATTTCTGTGTTAGTGGTCCTCTCCAATTAAACTGTATTGCTGATCAAAAAATTTAAAGAAGAAAAAGTCCTCCCTTACTTGCCGACTTCGGTATGCTTTTGTGCGACTTTTGTTCTTACCAACTAGTTAGTCTTTAACAAAAATAGCAACCTTCACCTCGAAAAACCAGGGCAGATGTCCCAAGGGCCAAAATACCAAATTAATAATCACAACACCAATATTTTCATAATCAACTCCGGAGATTCGAATCAGAAAATCGGTTCTCTACAAAACTCATCTTACGTGCATTTCAATCAAAGCTCTTCAGGAGCCAAATTGATTTCTAACAGCAGAACTAAACCAGGAAACCGATCATTCCTTGACTTTCCTTTTTCAGAAGGTGAAGACGAAATTACGAACAAAATGGCTGATGATATTTCTGGTCGCTCACTTGATATGTTCACTCCTTCAGGTTCTCTAAATCCCAGCTCTAAAATGGGCCTCGAACCAAGCCATAGAAATAAAAACAGTTATGATGGTAAGTTATTAATCGAAAATTGAATTGAAAATCATTCGCAAATTGAATTCAGATAGCTCACTCCTTGAATTTGAGAGCATTCGTCGAGTCAGACCCAAGAGTCCAACAGGAAAAGTGCAAAAACCGAGGGCTGTCAATGAAGAAGATGGGGGAAATATGTCTGAACCCTTTAGCTTTGTCCCAGAACCAACTTTGGAACTTGAAAATCAGAGATCATTGCCAAAAGTCACTCATCTCACGAGCTCAACGGCATTAGCTTTAATTCAGTACAAAGAGGCCAGCAACCAAAAAATAAGAGAGGTTGAAAAGAAAGCTCAAGCAGATCTCGGACCTGAGATGTCTCCTCGCATTTTGGATCCAATTCAACCTGCAAAAAATGAAGGAAAAAATAAGAAAGGGATTGTAACTAATCCTAAAAAGCAGCAAAAACAGAAAAAAGCAAACGTCAATAAAAAAACTAAGGATGGTGATGTTCACATTGGGCTAAAAACAAGAGTTTGGTCATGGTTTTCCAAAATCTTTAAAGCAAAGCCAGCTCCAAAGGCAGTAGGCACTTCCAAACTAGCAATAAATGAGCATCAGCTTGCACTCATAAACGACGTTTCGGAACAACATGCCATATTGAGACGGCACGGACCACGAAAGACTACATGGGCTGATCCTTCTCAGAACAAAAAAACTCGTCTTCCGCGCTTAATTTCCTTCATGATAAGACTTGCAGGCGATCCCGAGAGCAAAGAAGGAGAAGTTTTTTCTAAGATTCTGGTAAGAGATAAATTTGTGTTGTGCGTAACAATTGGCATTCACTCAATAGTCGAGATTGCAGCCTCAGAAGCTAGAGCAATATAACAAAAAGTATAAAAAGAAATGGCAGCAATATTTCATTGGTAAATTCGTTTTCACTGTAATAAATCCTCAAGCACGAATATAGGAAGATGTTTTGGGAGCGTTCTGGGATTCTTCCTATCAGTTCATAGCCCTGATAGCGCTTTTCTAATTTGGTGGAACTTCTTCGGACTCATTCTGGTTGTCTTCAATTGCTTCTATGTGCCATTTCTTGCAAGTTTTCTTTTCTCATACCACGGCATCTCCATTACCATCCCTCTCAATATCTTCTTTGCAGTGGACATTCTACTCGCTTTCAGAACCGCTTACTATTCAAAAGGTGGTTTGGTCGTCTCTTCAACAAAGATCATACGTCACAACTTGAATCTCGGAACTCTACTTGACCTGTGTTCGGTTTTCTTCGGAGTTTTTTATCTTTTTGATTTGGAAATTCCGATGCTGAAATACCTCACATTCATTACACTCTATCGTGGTTTCAAAATGACCCATTACATTCAACGAATCGAAGAACATTTCCAGTTCGACAGAGTTGTCACTGGGCTCCTGAAATTACTCCGACTCGTACTTTTTATCTACATTGTCGCTCATGTTGGTGGTTGTGTTTTTTATTTAATTGGCACGATGCATGAGGGATCTCAGGCGTTTACTTGGCTTCGCATATATGCGAACACTTACACGAGCACTATCGATGTCTATATTTTGGCTTTATATTGGTCATTTACGACAATGATTACTGTTGGGTATGGAGATATCACGCCTCAAAATGTATACGAGCAAATCTACACCATCGTTATGATGGCTATGGCAGGAGGTGTGTTTGGTTATTCGCTCAATACTATCGGCCAAGTCGTTGATGAAGTAACAGAGGCTTCCGCCAATTCAAGGTAGGATATCTGTTATGATGATGATAAAACAACTCACAATTACATTAATTTAGAGAGAAAATTCGTCAAATTACAAAGTATATGAAGAGAAAGAGACTAAGTCGTGCTGTCCAGATGAGAGTAAGAAAATATCTGGAATACATTCTTGAAGGAGAAATGGTACACCGAGAAGAAGAGGAGACGCTCCTTGGAATGCTTTCTGATCAATTGAAAGACGAAATTGTTGCCGAAATCCATGTGAAAGCTCTAATGGATCTCAGTGTTTTAAGTCTAAGTTTCACGCAAAGATTTCTCACTGTGCTTGCTAAAAATATGAAAGAAATTACCTTATCGCCTGATCAAGTTATCTTCAAAGTAATTTTTAAGTCAATAAGAGCACAAGAAAATTAACTTCTTCTTGACAGGACGGCGACTCAAGCGACCACGCAATTTATTACGTAACAGCAGGCAATGTACATCTTTACCTTGAACGGTGCAGTAAAATCATCAAAACATTGGGTCGAGGAGAGTTCTTTGGAGAAATTTCCTTTTTCTCAAACAGAGAAAGAACAGCCGCAGCTAGAAGTTTGAATTTCAGTAGTGTATTTCAACTGAAACGTGAAAACTTCTTGGAAGTTGTCCAAGATTTCCCAACAGATAAGGTAACCTGAAAGGAAATGTACCAGCGGAGCTAACACGCATTCATTTTCAATAGGAAACTTTCTATAATATTCAAGACAAAATTTTGTTCGAAAAAGATTTTAGCATCCTCGGCATTACCTGCTTCAATTGCCAAGAAATGGGACATATCTCGCTGAACTGTCCAAAAGGCCACTTTTTTGTGTCAGAGCAAGACAATCAGGAAGCCTTTCGGGCCTTCATAGATTCTGGCAAGAAGCTGAGAGCTACCTTTAAACGAAAAGAACCAACAAGGTTCCATCCTTGGCTTTGCCTCGAGAAATTATATAACGACTCAATAAGAATCCGAGGAGAGATTCCGAATATTGAATCGTTACCATTGCATGGAGTCCATGACCAGTATGATAATTTTAGCGATGATAGCTTTGAAGAAGTACTTGACCGGAAAATTTATGGCAAAAAAACAAAGGAACCTATGAATACAGAACCAGTCATTGATTCACTTGATTCTGTTGAGGGTCATCCAGGGATTGGTAGTCTGAAAATTCATCGTGAGTGGAGTCAACGTGACTCAATGTATCCTTTCCAACCTACCGGGAGTAAGGGAGTTTTTGCAGGTACTCTAGCCAATATAAACAGTCATCCATTTCCGCTTTTCCATGGGTCTACTGGCGGAGGAGATGGAACAAATTCTCCCGAAAGGAGAGGTCACGCATTAATGGGGTAAATTCTCTCTGTTATAATATCTCTAAAATGAATTTTCAATTGATAGGAGCACTCATTTTCCGAGCACTCAGCAATTCAAGGCTAACATAGCAGGCAACTTATACGATACGGTCTGTAATTATGAGAGTTACTACACGCATGGAAACATCAATGTCATCAGTCAAAAAGTCAACCTTGCAGCAATGGAGCGACTTATCCAGGGGCATTTCGAAAAGAAAGGAAAAGTTAGTGTGGGTCGAAACGCGCTGAAAGCTATTGATATCCTCAGCAGGGGTAGTGTCTTTGGTTCTCTTCGTAGAGAATCTTCTGAGGCAAATCAAAGCAGAGACAAGATAGCAAGGAAGAAAACCGGTGACATTGCTGCAACCTCAGAATTAGCGGTGAGTAGAATGGGGAGTGTGTTATCCGGATTTCAAGGAAGTGGATTTATCGTGCCGGCTTCTGGTGATGTTCCAAATCGCAGGCTTTCGATCTTTAAGACGGGTTCTCGCCGTGGAAGTGTGATGCCAGGTCAACCTGAAACGTCTCTAATATCAAATGGAAGCTATACCCACATGGAACCTCCAGATCATGAAGAAATGGTCAGCCCCATCCTAAGACCGTCTCGATTTTCTTATTTGAGAGCAGCTGAGAATCTAAGTCCCCTAAAAAAACAAGAAAATGAAGCCCCAGTTCCTCAGAATAACTTAGCAGAAAACCCACAAGAAAATGCACCGAAGCCCGGACTAAGTGGTGGCCTCTCCATCCGATCTTCAGGATACACACTTGGTAATCCATCGAGTTCATCGTTGAAAATGAGAAGAAATTCTGGGAGCAGAGATGATAAGAGTAGTTCTGAAACTCTTAGGCCCGGGGAGAGAGGAACCCCTGGCAAGAATTCGTTCAATCCCCAACGCGGGCCACAGAGACAGGACTCTAGCAGAACTGAGTCATATCAGGAACATACTGTTCTCGGTGGGATAAACAGTGATTTAACCTTCCAGCAAAAGAATAGCGATGACGCTTCTTCTTACCACCACGAATCAAAAGTAGAAATTCTGAAGCATCTCTGGAAGGCGATGGAAGTTATTTCAAAAAGAAATGCCAGCAAAGATCTGAGAAAAGGTGGAAGAGTTCGTCGGTCCAACTCAGTTGGAGCTCAGGCAAAGACGGAGAAGTTGCTTGAAGAGTTTGGTTTGAAAGAAGTCCTCAACGAATTCCTTAAACTCTCTGCCAACAAAGACTTCTTTATGAAAGATGAAGTGTTTTAATATTACAAAGAGTGACTATTAATTCCAGAAGATTGTATGTAGTTCCATATCAGGGTAAAACCGATTTGAGAAGCAAGGATAATTTCTGTAAAAGAGACTTCTTTCATCAATTTTTTATTGAACGACTTCATTTTGAATAACATGTTTATGACATATGGATTTTATATGAATGATAACACTCATTGATATTCAAGCACATAAATGATGAGCCATTCAGTTAACATCAGCTCAAAGTAGACTGATGGGATTCTGGTGCTTGTGGTCTGAAATAGTATCTTGTAACTCTGCCTCTAATGTGTTTGCGCATGGCGAGCGAGCAGACTTCTGTGAGGGCTCAATTTTGACCCAACCGCTAAGAGAATGGCACGCTCTTTGGTGTTTCCTCTAAAATTCATAACAATTTCGAGAACATTATCCAGGGTATAGTCATGGAGATAATCGGTTCTGATTGATTTTCCATCTGTTGCTATGTTTACTTTAGCACCGTTTCACTTCAAGTAACGTGTTTTGATCCAAAAACATTGATCTGAGGGGAAAGCAATTGAATGGATGGATAATTTGTTAGATTATCAGCTTTTTTTTAGTCTTGACATTTGTTCCATCACAGACTTCAGATATGTGCCAGTATGTTGTTTTGAATAATGACTATACCTAGCTATTGATACTGGTAGGGCTTTCAGTTCTTGAATGATATACAAATTTATTGATATAATGTGAAGTTGCCAACTAAAGCCAACTTCATCAAAGTCTATCTCACATTCTAAACTTATGACTCCTTAAAGGTTGAAAAGAATACAGACGATGGAGTTCTCCTTTCTCTTTAGATTTGAATATCGTATTTTGTTCATCAATAAAACTGATAGGATTAAAAATATTCGATTATACAGGTTTTAGCACCGAGTTGGGTTTCCTTAAATACTTTTTCCAGCGA
>ENA-UOTX01002168-UOTX01002168.1-compost-metagenome-genome-assembly--contig:-NODE-2168-length-10412-cov-30.998645_pt1 | contig 10412 bp, 10 predicted proteins | sample MGYA00238143_ERZ746982 | MGnify/ENA primary metagenome ERZ746982 (study PRJEB28758, sample SAMN06268862) | compost metagenome | isolation source: single cell | place: USA: California, Emeryville, Joint... | reverse complement strand
CGCTGGATTTGAGGAAAAGCAGTAAAAATAGTGAGGGTGCTGGCATTTTCCTGTGACTTGGCTATTAGGATACCAACCAACAGGCGTTGTGTAGTGGTTATCACATCTGCTTTACACGCAGAAGGTCGTGGGTTCGATCCCCACCGCCTGTATTTTTTATTTTTTATTTGTAAATTTCGAGTGCAATTAAAATCATAATGACACCCAAGGTAGGAGGGGGAAAAGTCCATTTAAGGCTCCTTATCGTACAAAATTATGGCTAATGAAGAGGTTTCAGCCATGAAAATGTATTTTCTTTTTTGGGATATCTGATAAAATTTCAAAGATCATTTGGATTTCACTGCAATTTCAGAAAATATTCAACTTAACTGCATAGAACTCATTTCATGCGGCTTTAGTATCACTTCAAATGGTTAGTTGGCATCCAAAGAATTAGCCACATGTTTTTTACAAGCTTGAAATATCATTTAATTCCCTTATTGCTGGATGAATTACTTTTGATGAATTTGAAGATATATATTGATCAACCTGCAGCAGCAGTGTTGATCTTAACCACGCATTATTGATCTTTACTCAGCAGTATTAATCCAATGAGACTTATTCTTAGATGTCATTGCAGCTTTTGCTTATGATGAGCTAACATAAGAATTATTTTTCTATAAAATTGTGTAATAATGTTATTTTTTCTCTCCCATAAGGAAAAAATTTAATCGCATTATATATTAGCCAATCTCTGTATGAAAGTCATCAACTAAAGCAATTTAACCGATTGCTTTGTGTTTCATATTTCCAGGTCTAAACTAGTATAACTAGTTGCGGATGAAGAACCTATTCCGGATTCAGATCCCGTTTCTCTCTTAATCAAAAGAATAAATATCATATCATTCAATCCCTTATTGCAAACATATAAAACAGCCTAATTCCATGAAAATAAAGAGCACTATAGTAGACTCATGTATTTTCACAAAAATTTGGTGGTTTCACTACATTAAGTATTGCTGCAATGGAATTCATCTTTATATGAAAGGTAAAACCTGGTTTCCATGGGAAAATACTGTTATTAGCATGAGACTCTATCATTTCCGTATTAACGGTACATACACTCTCGCGCCTATTACTGGCACACCTTTAAGATCCGTGGTTTGGAATATTCTTAATAAAATTCATATCTTTCATATTTTCAATCAGAAATCTAATGGATACAGGGCTGAGAAGTCTCCCTTGAGTTGTAAAACCCCACTGCTTAAATCATCACACAAGAAAAATTCAAAATTGTAACAATAAAAAAAAAAATTCCAAAAGCACTCAACGATTTTACAGTAGTTCTCCAAATATAAATTAAAATTGAATAAATCGGCGTTCCTTCTGCGATAATGATATTTGCTCCAACTTCAAAATTAAGCAAATCTAGTCCAGACAGAGGCAGTCGCAGACCTTCCGTAGACACCAGATTACAACTTCCTTCCTTGAACCAAATGCGATTTAACTTCGATGGAGAAAAGAGAGAGAAGACCGCAGCAGATACTGAAGAAGCCGCGACAACATTTGTAACGAACCTTATGTAAAACAATGCCTATATCATGCAGTCGTATTAAAATAATTCAGCGATGAAATCCAAGCAGAAAGACAAACAACATTTGAAGATGGAAGAGTTACAAAAGCATATTTTGACCGTCTTAAAATGATTGAACTCGGCTGCTTAGGCACTTCTATATTAGCAATTGGTCTTTCAGTTATCCAAGTAAACCGAGCCTTTTTTCAAGCAGTTATCATAACACAATGCCCATAGTATGAGCTGGAATTCAATTCAACGAACTCTGAATGGTCTAAAGTGCTCCTATATTTCATTTTTTTCGCTAGTCTCATTCTCGGTAATTCAAATTTCAAGCGTGGTTTGACTCTTGTGCAGTGATGTTTACTGTCGTGCGTTACTTCTTCCACATGCAGTTCAAAAAGAAAAGGAATTTGATATCGCAGAAAGAAACGCTTTTTTCCACTGGCGAGTATAAAAAATTGATTCTTGAGATTATACTGGTGATGATCATTCCTTACCCATGGCTGCAAGGTAATTTCGAGTGTATTGGAGGTGGTTTCATTGGGATAAACGGTAAATAGGGGTTGTGGTTGAAACTACTTCGATGTATGATGGGTCGGATATTTACTACCATGTGAATGAGATATTGATGCTGTTTTCTGCAATGAGACTCGTAATTGTGCTTCGTGCTGTCCTGATAAGTTCAACTTGGAACAGCAATCGCTCGCAGAGGCTTTGGTAATTAAAAGTTACCAAACAGAAAGGAATAATCTGAATTTTTCAGCGAAATGTATGCCGTGGAGCCCGGAATACTCTTTACTTTGCGCTGTGTCATGGAAACGAATCCTTTAATCTTTATATTGTTGGCGTACTTAGGAAGTATCCCTTTCTTTGCATACATGCTGAGAATCGCGGAGCAGCCCATGAATCGTGTGAGTAATAATAGCATGATTTTTGATTATGCAAACTCGATGTGGAATATCATCATCACGATGACAACAGGTATTTGATAAGGAGAGTGCTTGGGCTTATAGTGTTTGTAGTCGGCTACGGAGACTATTTCGCGAAGACAGTGTTAGGCAGAATCGTTATTTTTATGGTTTCGATCTGGGGGACGACCGTGGTGTCGTTGATGGTCGTAACGCTTACGAATATTTTCCAAATGAGCCGCCTTGAAGGAAAGGTAACAAGGATAATTGTTGGATTCATGCTAAAATAGCTCTTCGCAGGCTTTTAACGTATTAAACCGTCTTTCAGCAAGAGAGGTGTTAAAAAACGAAGCTGCGTATGTGGTGACGAATCTTGTGCGTGCTAAGTTAGCCTTCAAGAAAACCGGTGAAGTGCCTATGAAAAACATCGATAAGCTCAGGACTCATTTAAAAGCATACAACCATGCATACAGGTGAAAACTCTCCATATTAACGTTCAATTCTGAAGAAATACTGATATAATTAGAATGTACAGGGAGCTGAGTGATAGTTCGAGTGGATTCGAGGAAATGGAGACTCAATTCGATTTTTTACGAGATCAAGTTAAATCGTTACATCGCCAACAGAATTATATTATGGAGTCGAATAAATTAATCATGACGGTCCTTGGAATTGACCCTAAAATCGCGCAGAAACTCAGTGAATGTCTCCGATCGACTCACTTTGGGGGCGGGGGTTCTAGAGCAACAATGTCAATCATTAAACCCAAGTCACAGCCGAAATCTCTGCAGACGATATATGAAAGCAGTAGTGTTTATCAAGGTATATTTTCATTTCTGAGGTGATTTGTTTAACGTGTGGATGAAATTATAGAAGCGAAGCAGCAGGTTCCGCTTCATACTGACATCAATGAAAGTCCAGACCCAAACGCTGAATCGAGGATTTAATAAGCAAACTTTCTATTGTAATCGCGATTTGTGTAAACTTATTAGAAGGAGCAATCGGCTCTGATAGCAAATGTTACATTTTTATTGCTGGTAAAATTAGATCTGTATGAATAATAATCTTTTTCCTTTGCATGAGTGCTGAACTTTTTGCGAAACGCATCTTTATTAGCAATTTCTTTGAATGAATATAGAGTCGTGAGCTTTACGATAGGGGTGATTAAAACAGTACAGAATAAAACAGAATAAATCGTTGAGAGAACAAAACTCTCTCCTCGCAATAGCAGTTTCATTTCGTAGATAAAAAACACATGGATCTCAAAATAGTAAAACTCAAAATTAAAATGGCTGGAATCATCCATAGTGACGTGTCTTCTAGCTAAACATTCAGTGTTATAGATCATCTGTGATTATTTCATACCTCAAACCTTCATGAAATCAATTAGAGATTCTCTTTTTTTGCATATCCCTACATTTTTCTTTATAATCCTGCTTTGATCTGAAATTTTAAAATAAGCGGAGATTGGACTCAGGATTAAAAGATAAATTACACGTTATCAAGGTCAATATGATCTTGATTTATTTATTACCAACTGATCCAACAAAATCCGCTTTTAGCAAAAAACCGCAAAATGAAAGTGTGTCTCTTCCTTTTCCTCACAATCTTCCTCGCAGCCGCAGTCGACAACACCCGATGGAAAAATGGAGTACCAAACGCCGCTGCATCTACCGTACTGATCAACATGGATTTTCTTATCAACATGGAAAAAACCGTTTACGATCCCCATTCCTGTGTGCAAAAAAATAAGATCCGATAGCAAATGTTGCAATTCCAACGAAACTATAGGACAACCTATCTGTAACAGCGGAGTCACCCTTGGTATTGGAGTAGATTTGGGACAAAACGATGTTATCTCTCTTGGACTCGACCAAAGTAATCCTGTCGACAACGCGATAATCCAAAAAATCCAGCAATTCTTACAGGTCACTAAATACTCTACTCCTACTGACGTCGTCGAACTCTATAGCCAAGCCAAATCTTCATTAGCAAGCCTCACTGAAGACGAAGTCGACCAGCTCTCATTAGCATCGGTTAAGGTGCGTTATCAAATTCTGGCTTCAGTGTATAACAAAAACTGCAAAAATTGTAATGTCACGAATTTTGATCATCTCCCTTGCGGAATTCGAACTGCCCTATTTTCATTTTTCTATAATCAAGGGAGTATTTCATCCCTCGATAGTAAAGTATACTCAAATGACTGGACAGGTGTTGTTGAAATTCTGAGAGGCATGCAAACTGATGCAGTGCTTGGTGCACGAAGAATGGCTGAAGCGGATATCATCGAAGCGTGTTACACAGTGAAAGAGACAACAAACATACCTGAATTGGTGTTTGTGGTTGACGAGTCCGGTTCAATTGGGACCTCGAATTTTACGCTGATGAAAAATTTCTTAAAGTCGTATATCGGAAACGATACAACTAGCACGTCGCATATCATATCGCCTGCAGGGAAGTCTCTGATCTCGATAATCTTCTTTGATAGTGCGCATAATCTCACGCTCAGCCTCGGACAGAATGTTTCAAAAAGCGATATTATTAATTTCGTGGATTCGTATCCTTACAATGGAGGGAGTACCAATGCTGGAGCTGCAGTAACATTTGCGCTAAAGCAATTCAGTCATTCTTCAAACGGAAAACGAGCGAAAATCATAGTGTTGGTCACTGACGGAGAGGCTACTGATGATTTGACGACTGCTGCTAATAAAGCCAGAGAAGAAGGAGTGATTATTGTTTGCATAGGCGTCGGCAAGTCGCTAGATCTCGGTCAACTGAAAAGGGCAGCTTATATTGAAGATTACGTCTACTTGTTAGCGCAATATGTACAGTTAGAGACGATTCTTGGACAGATTAAAAGTGCTGCGAGTTACTCACCTGTTCCAGTTGCTTCTAACACTTCATACAATACCACAGCATCGGGCTTTGGCAACCTTGCTTACTACCAGAGCTTTGTCCCTATCAATCAAAATTTCAAAATAAACGTTGAAGTTCTCGGTGGCACCCTGAAAATTTACCTATCTCTCACAATTTCGACTCCGGATCCCGCCTCTTGTTCAGTCCAGCACACGGGAGGTGGTGGGAGTACCAAAGAAGTGGTAATTGCCACACCAGTAACTGCTAGTGCAAGGCGAGTCTTAGCTGATGTCACCAATTACTCAGAGTACGAACTTAGACAAGAAACTATGGTTCAGTATACAAATCCAACTTATAACAGCACGCATTATATTGTGTATTATTCGATTGAAGGCCAAAATGGCACTAATTACTCTATCAAGGTTGTTAGTTGTGATCCCAGCGTCTGTAAGGAAGGAACTAATGACTCTTCCATCAAACCAGGAGGAATAGTAGCTGCAGTCCTTATTCCAGGAATTCTCTTTGGTGCGTTGATCGTTGGATCGATTATCCATTTAAGGAGGAAGAAAAAAATGGAGAACCGAGCTCCGCAAAAAAAAGCGGAAGTCGAGTTAAAGATAGATGACATCTCCCCAGTTGAAGACCCCTCAATTGGTCCAGTTGAAGATGCATCCCCTTCTAAAATCATTTCTAGTAGAAATCTATGAAAGTGAATGAAATTCATATAATTCATAGTTAGTCCTCCGTCTTTGTAGCACTCAATAGTAGTACCAATTTATATTTGATGTAGCAGTTGTCACTGATAAAAACAGAAAGAATTCTTTAGAGAGTTTTAGATCGGATATATAACCTCGTATTATTCCTCTCACATGATTTCTTTCTGACAGAAACGCTGAGATGTTTCCCTTTGAGAAAATTGAAAACTATTTATTTCGTTACTTTTATGCAAGTATTGTGTCCATCTAACGTCGGTTCTTGCAAGAGACATAGGTAGTTGAATGGTAAGTCTGAAAATTCAGAGTGCACGCTCTCTTTGTCTTACACCATCTTCATTCATATCTAAATTTTGAATGTACTACTAAGCTGCAGATAGCTCCCGTGCTATCAGATCATAGCGTGTAAATTTGCCAATCGGTTTGAACCTGCGTCAAATTTATTGTTACTGTTATTGAAAATTGAGTCACAATGGAACGTCTCAAGAACGAAGAATATAAGCAAACTTTCCAAAAGGAACTGCCAAGTCCGAGCGACAGACCAGAAAAACCCGATAGTTCTAAAAAGCCTATTTATATCATGCATGTATCAACCTCCTATTCAAACATATTTCTCAATACTATCTGTTATTATCCAGTCAAGACAGAGCGTCCCCCAAAAAGACACCTCCAGCCTTCAACAAAGTACTCAATCCGATGACAAGCCTAAAAACGAGCCCTTTATCATGCGAAAAAAAACAAATGTGCGCAAAGTTACAGAAATCGCCAAAAATGATCCTCAACTTGACCGATTTGGTTTCCTATTGAATACGAGATTTGCTGCACCGTAAAAAATCATCATGAATTTGACGAATGACAGCGGATAGGGTAACTGATAGGAAAAATCAAAAGGAATATATTCTTCGCGAGAACGCTCGTGTTGAAAAATGGAGGAAAATGTTTCCTACAATTAACACTTTGATTGCAAAGAAGTCTTCAAAGCGTGAGTGACCAGCGTCTTTCGCAGAAAATAATAAAAATTCAATTTTCAAGTCAAGTCCAGGATACGGAAAGGTATACCCGAATCATTTAGAGGCAGAGTCTGGCCTTTACTCGCTCGCATCAATGAAGTCAAGATCAAATTTCCAAAGATTAACTTTGAAGTGCCTCAAAACCATGATTATTTTGAATAAAATCCTTTTGTTTTAGAAACTAGCAAACTCAGAAGACTCGCCTGCCTTAGAAGACATTAAAAAGGATGTCTCTCGGACATTTCCAGAGCATTTTTTCTTCCAGGAAGGTGAGGGGCAGGGGCAGAAGAACCTAGAACAGGTACTCAAGGCCATCTCGTTGGTGTATGATGAATTGGGTTATTGCCAAGGAATGAATTTTGTTTGTGCGATGCTATTGATGTATTGTAACGATGAAGTAAGTGCAAGGCTCGATGCAATCTAACCCTAATTACCTCAGGAAGCTTTTTGGATCATGCTCAGCTTGCTTTCCAATTACGATTTGCTTGATCTTTATACCGATCCCGATTCCGTGCGAAGACAATTGTATGTATTAGACAACCTCATGACAACTAAACTTCCGAAGCTTAAGGCCCATTTTGTAAGTCGAATTCGATGATTATTAGGCTCATATTGCAATTGATTTCCAATAGAACAAGCTTGGAATGGAGTCGCTTCATTTCGGAATCAGCTGGTGGATTAGTTTGTTTACAGCGGCTGATGGAATACCTTTCTCGATAGCTGTTCGAGTGATGGATGCGTTATTGTCTGAAAATAACAAGATATTGTATCGTGTGGCGTTAAATATTCTCAAAGTGCGAGAAAAGCAGCTTTTGGAAATAGACAGTCTCGAAATGCTGATAATAGCGATAAGAGAAGGACTGAAGGGGACAGAATACGAGGAAGATGATGATTTATTTTGTAAATCGATGTTTTCAATCAAACTCAAGAGAAAAGAAATAAAAGTAAAGGACTTCTCGCTAGAGATTTGCTAATGATTACTAGCATTTTAACCAATGTTATTTGAAAGAACAGGAATAAGCAATTTTCCCAATATTTCGTATTCATTCGATGCAGCAGGATAGGTTTCTTTAAACAAAAAGTAGATAATGAGGGATTGTACCATATTATTGAAACCCTGTTTTAATTCTCATGCGATTCAAGCGAAGAATAAATTTGTATGATATATGCTCTCGTTGGCTGTGTAATCGGACATTAAAACATTTAATTATCTGATGGAATGCTGAAGAGAGCTAGCTCAACTCGACTCTGATACAGCAGCGCTTCTGTTCAACAATTTTGTATTTCTAGGTTTATTTTATGTGTTTAAACATGTGTTTAATAGAGTGAAAGTCGATACTGAAAAATGCGAACTTAGTCTGACAAATAATAGAGTTGCTCTTAAGATTTAGTGTTTCTGAATCGCTCGAACACAAGACGCATCTTTAATTTTATAGAGATTTGTTTCATTTTTCTGAAATTTAAGTGGCTGTAGTCAAGTAGTAACAACAAGACCGTAGCATTCTACATTTCTCAAATGCAATGTATTCCTTTAGCACTTAGTTCCTCTATTAAGAACACATCCTGTTCTAAGTACACTGATTCTGATAGATTTAAAAGAAATATTCTAGCACTTACACGATCATCATCATCTATGCAATGAAAGAGGCAAAACCTCAGAAATTCTGAGAAAGCTTTTTGCAGAGTAATCATTTTGACCTCAAAAGGTGCTATACTTAATAATTCTTATTGTAGTAGACATTAAACAGAGAAAAACCTGAAAACAATTTGTTACTCCAATACTTAAATTAAGATCGCAATAATATTCATAATGCAGGTTGAGATGATAAAACTAATGAAAACTATCAATTTTGTCTCGATATTAATTTATTTCCGTTGCTACTTTCTAGTCTTCCAGCTGATAACGTCCCCTTTTCAAAAGGCGAGGAGAAAAGATTTAAAATTCATGTGTGAAATCTGGCGTAAATTGCACAATTTTTTTTCAGCGGCGGTCAACATAGAATAGCTAAGGTATTACTAAGACGACACGTGCAAGCCTGATCTTTTGATTAGCATTAGAAAAAAATTTATTACGATTTCTAGGTCCTCAGGAAATCAGTACTGTCCTAACTCGAGATTGAAATCAGAGAACAAGTAATAAAATTTCTAGGGTCACTCTTTTAAGGCCTCGGCAAGAAAATTTACATAATTCATTAACTAATTTGAAAATAACAAACCTAATGGAATCCGAAAACAATCAAAGCCCTATTCAAGAGCTCCTCTCTATCATTTCCAGCGAGGAATCCTTTTTCGCACAACCATCCATTAGGGACAAAATAACTGGTCTGCTTAAGAAACTTGAAGACGAGAATCAAAGCTTAGAAGAAAAAGCGGCATTGGCTGACCAAAAAGCTTCAAAAGCTATAAGCGAAAATGAAAAGCTACGAAACCAAATCAAAGAGCTTCAGGAAGAGCTTCAGGAAAAACGTCAACAGGTAACTAATTACCATCAACAAGCCACCCAAAACAATGCTAAACTTGAAGAAATGCAAAAAGTGTTGGATGGAATGGAAAAGGTAGGCAACCCTATTCAGTTATCGATCGAAACGCATTCACTTTTCGATTTGAACGGGGACGGCTGGAAAATAAAGTGTGATGACGACAAGATAATGAAAAAACATACTGAATTAGGTGTTGTCTCCGCTTCCGTCCTTGGAGATTTCGATGCCGGAAAATCATTTCTCCTAAATGAGCTCGGAGCTTGCTTTGACTCAGGCTATTCAAAGAGGACCAATGCCATCCTCATCAGCCTTCCCAAAACCGAGGGATCGTATTATGCGCTAATAGACACACCAGGCTCAAAGGAAGCAATTCAAATTTACAACGAAGAACTGTTGAAAAAGTTGAAGAATAATCTGATGGATGAACTCACGTATGATGACACTCCTAAAGCAGACGACAAGAATCTTGTAAAGTCCCCAGAGCAAATTGCTGATGATGAAGCTAAATTGCATCAGATGAGATACCGTCACCTTCACAATGATCGAAAGATCATTGATAACCTGAAAGAAAAATTCATTATTGAGAGTGCTGATATCATCTTCATTGTTGTGGGTAAACTCTCCGAAAGCGAAAGTGAGATGATCCAGAGGAACATAAGTTACTATGAGAAGATAATGAACTCGAACAACACGAAGAAAAAAAACTGAAATAAGAAGCTCTATGTAGTGCACAACTACAAGATGCTTCAGACGATCGCTGATGTCGAAGCCCAGATGGAGATAGATATCATTAAATGCTTCAACGGTAAGAGGGAGCCTATGTTCAATCAGAATCCATTTGATCAAGATAACGGCCAGAAAAACCACAACAATTTTCTGTACAGAGACAG
>ENA-UOTX01002165-UOTX01002165.1-compost-metagenome-genome-assembly--contig:-NODE-2165-length-10444-cov-22.467252_pt1 | contig 10444 bp, 5 predicted proteins | sample MGYA00238143_ERZ746982 | MGnify/ENA primary metagenome ERZ746982 (study PRJEB28758, sample SAMN06268862) | compost metagenome | isolation source: single cell | place: USA: California, Emeryville, Joint... | reverse complement strand
AAAACTACAAAAACTGGAACATTGAGAATGAGACTCAGACTTTTTCACTGAAGGCTAACAATGACAAATTTCCCTACTTACTAGACCACAAGGAATTAGAACAAATATCCATTAGATCTTCAAATACTGTATAACTTGGCTAACTGAGCCAAAACCGGGTGGATATATTCGCTCAGTAAACTATATGAACGACTGTGCCTAACAGGTGCATTTTATTCTTTTCCGCTCTCATTATCCCTGATGTGCTATTAATATTCCTCTGAATAAAATACCAACGATGATGTCTCTTCAACTTATTCCATAGGGAGAATTAGACTCTCTATGAATTCATAACGAATCTTTACTTTAGCATTGCTCAACTCATTTTAATTTCTTTGTCTTAAGTATTTTCTGATATGGCTTTTTTAATCAAAAGCCGTGACCAAATTGCAATTGCCATCAGAAAATTTAAAGCAAGATTTGAAGTAATGATAGAGCTGATAGTAATAATCGAATGATAACGCAATGGGAGCCATTTGACTTGGCTCCGTTCCAGGAATCTTAATATTCCTAGTACAATGTATAAATTCACATATCTTAAATTCAATTTTCTTCATTAATAGAAGCCTTCTGAGCCCAAAATGATAAAACAGCTTTTCTGAAGGCGTATTACAATGTGACGGAAACTTGCTATATCAGATTGAATTCAATTTGGTGTAAAAAAATCAGTTTTGAAGCCTAATCTCACTCGAATCGTCGTTACAAGCATTCTTCAGAGAAACAGATCGCTTTAGATAGCTGTTGAATTGAAGTTGATACGCATTTTAAGTAGAAGAATACAAAAATAGTATAAAATCCAATCTGTACATCGAAATTATTTCATTTATAGAGGGCATTCTTGCTATAAAGAGCTTCTCTAGTTGCCAGACGCAGAAATATCACCAGTAGACCCTCCGTTCCTATTCAACTCCCCTTTAGACAGTTTTCTTCTACAGCATTAATCGCAATTATTACTCTAATACATTAAAATGTAGGCAATAAATTGATACCAGAAATTTTCCACCAACGCTAGCGCAGCATTCTATCATCCACTGAGAATGAAAACAGTCCATATTCACTTCTTCTATTTAATGAGATGCTCCAATACGCGCTGTCATACATCTAACTTTAAAAAAAAAACACAATGACTATTAATATGTTAGAAATAATGAAGCCAGTTGCTCAGCTATTGTGCCAATGCCTGCAATGAAAATGCTATTCATGCTAATGTTTTTCTCAGAATCGGAGAAGGTAGGGCTTTTATCCTCATCCCGTAAAATTCTGAATCTATTTAGTGCTTAAAAGAAGATGCGATCATAAATCGCATTCTATTTGGTTGCAGCTACCCTTGCTGCTGCAGAATTCGTAATTCTCCAGCCTAAATAAAAAAAGATCCTAAAACCAATGAAGATATCTACAATTTCAAAAAATAGAGATATCAAACTCATTCTTTGCAGGGCTTTGTTGGACAAATGCATCTTACTCTCTTCAAAAAGCTGGCAAAAATGAAAACTATGGTTACTAACATTCAGAAAAGTGACCAAAATTGACTTCTTCTCCCTAGAGAATTAAACTGCCTCATCATAAAATTATTAACTCTGACGACTTAAAGAACATTCACAGCAATGCTTTTAAGCCACAAATCTCAAATATTATATAATCAAATTATTTAGATTGCAAAAATAAGCTGATAGCTATGATAAAAAAATCTTACCAAAAAAAGGGCTCTAACGGAGAAGTTAGCACACAATCTCCGATGAAATTTTCCAATTACAAAGCCACAACTTCAAAAGACTTTGATGAAGATCAAATAAAGCCGAACCGAGGACAGACATTATCTAATCCGTTCATGGTTCACAACACCATGCAACGACAACAAAATTCTATCGGGTTTCCAACTTCCGTAGGCCCAATACCGCAATATCGCCAAGTCAATATGATGCAGAACCAACCACAGCATTACCCTAATGGTAATGGACCATATAACCAGCAAGCATTCCCTGGTTTTCCTTTTCCTTTTCCTCAGAACCCGAGATATCCCCCTATGAGACGCCCGCAATATGGTATTCAGCGAAATTCGCATAACCTTATGCCTTATGGAAACAATTTGCAGGGAAACCAGCTAAACGGCCTATCTCAAAACAGCCAGCAACAACAGCAATCTACGTTCGTTCCCGCAGAGAAGGATTTGCAGGATTTTCCACTAGACAAAGACCCTGAATTTCGCGGAAAACTCGATCGTTTTGCCAATGAAAACCTTGACCTACTCATAGAGTTGGTCCATGAGAAAATGGTGCAACAGAAACACAACTCGCCAAGTGTCTTCGCAGCTTTACAGAAGTTATCATCGTTTTTCGTGCTTCTGCAGAATTCACATCAATCTCAGACCGAAAAGCTTGAAAAATCATTGGCTGCCCACCCAAACGAAGAGAATAAAGAGCATTCATCCAGAGTTTCTCAAGAAAACCACCATATTGAGCCAGAAAAGCAGGAACTCGAAGACTCTGACAACATCTCAGACGAAATCGACTCAAGTAGCGATTCTTCAAGCGATGAAGATCCCGCTGAAGAAATGATACCAGAGTGGTTGCTATCCCAATTGAGTCAAAGTAGAGTCCTTTGTCCTGAAGGTAAGCAGTGCTCAATGATGGAAATCGGATGCAATTTCCTCCATACAAACTCCGTTTGCGGACAATGGCAGAATTGTATGTATGGAAATAGATGTTCAAAGGCACATTATATCGATCTGATTCGTACAGTCATTGAAATGAAGTCAAGTAATTTTAGAAATTTATTCAATCTCTAACACCTCGCTAGAACACCCAAGAAAATTACATCTCATGAAAAAAGTGGAACAGCTTGAGAATAAGTCCATTGTTGAGGTCCTTCATTATGGTGCTACAGTTAAAACCCTCTATGAAGAGCTGGCCTATCGAAATAAAAAGGTGATGGAGCTTCAAACTGGCAAAGGAGGCCGTATTAATTTTCACGATATTCAAGCCGAGAATTTAGATGAGATTAACATCCTGAAGGAGGAGATGCAGCAAATCGAGGACATCATTCAGAATTATCTCAAAGCAGTGAGTAGAATAATGCTCCAAAAACTCTTTGACAAAAACACTAAATTGAAATACCTCCTCCAAGACCTGATCAATGAATCAAAATGCGCCTTGAAATTGCTCCCGATTTATTCGCGGAAAATGGAAATCATGAATTTTCTTGAATGGAAGGATTCCCCTGAACCGTTCATCGTAATCAGCGGAGAAACTGGTTCAGGAAAGAGCACCCAATTGCCCAATTACATCCTTCAGCATCTATTGGATAATCCGCACCTAGGAAGAGCAGCTATAGTCCAAACCCGTAAAATCGCAGCAAGAGCTCTTACAGAACGCGTCTGTAAAGAACTTCCTTCAAAATTAGCGAGCTTAGTGGCATGCTATGGCGATTCCGATTATTCCGAGGGCACTAAAACCAAAATTCTCTTCATGACTGACAACCAATTTATTGATGAATTGACTTATAACCCAAATTTAGACGGGTTTTCAGTTATCGTCGTTGATGAGGCGCATGAAAGAACGATAGAATCCGACACTATTCTTGGTATTCTGAAGGAGCGTATCTGTAATCAGAAGCTATTGCAAAATATTAAGGTCATTGTGACGTCCGCAAGCATACAGGTTAACAAATTTTCTGCTTATTTGCACAAGTGCAGCGTGCTGCGTATTATCGGAAGGCAATATCCAATCATGGTGAAATATGAGCTTCCGACACATCAGGTCCAAGACCAAGTCATAGACGTCAAAAATTTGGTGGTAAAGCTGCTTAGATACAAAAAACAGATTCTTTTCAACGAAGAGAAGTTCTGCCAAGAAAACCCAAAAATAACTTGGGACCTCAGCGTCTACACAGGTCACATGCTTGTGTTTATTCCCTCGAAAAAAGAGATGGCGCAACTGAAACGCCTGCTCATTCATGAATATGAGAGAGAGAAACATGCCGAGGCCCTAAACATGCATAAATTTAAATTGATAAAGTTCCATTCGAAGATGAATTATCATAAGTACGCCGAGATTTTCAGAGACGAGTCCCCGGAAGAAATTACGAAAATCATCTTGGCAACCAAGATCGCAGAAACATCTCTCACCTTCAGCGAAATATCAATGGTGATTGACCCAGGTTCTGATAAAGAGTCTATCTATAATCCATTGAGAGGGTTCGATGAGGTTCGTTATACAACCATTTCCAAATCCTCAGCAAAGCAGCGTGCCGGAAGGGCTGGAAGGACAAGACCTGGGATCTGCTATAGGCTATATCCTGTAGAAAAATACCGGCATTTCATGGATTCCAAGATGCCAGAGTTTCTTAGCCGCAATATCGAGAAGGCCTTCCTTCGGCTTAAGCGCTTGGGAGTTGATCGCATTAAGGACTTTACTTTATTAGACCCAATTCCTCTTAAAACTATCGAATGCGCGGAGGAAAGGCTCGTTGGCTACAAAGCTCTCAGTAATGAGAAGAAAATTACTGATGTAGGCGAAAAGATGTGCCAAATGGATTTAATTCCTTTCTTTAGCAGCTCGCTTTTCAGCGCTCGTAATCTGGGTGTCTTCAATGATGTCGCCAAGATTATCGGAATGCTTAAATTCGCAACAGCATTATTTAATCCAGGGGATGAGGAGTTCTTAAAATCAAATCAAGAAAAGTTATGGAATCAATTGAGCAAAAAGAGCGACTATGAGGGAGCTGAGGGAGATCATTTCCTGTATCTCTTTATATTCAACGAATTTGAAAGATACTACGAGCCTCCTGCAGAGAAGAATGAAAATGACAATGAAATTCAATTGACTGCAACGAATCTGGCCAAAGAATGGAGCGAGAAGCATGGTCTCAACTATTTTACACTGAAAAATGCCTACAACAGCTATAGAGAGATGAAAAAAAGCTTTGAAAACGAAGTTGAAGACAACCAAATTACAGAAAAGATAGCAGCGAGTCCGAAGAGGGAGCGCATCCTTCAGGCTTTAATCAAGTCGCATCTCTACAACATCTGCCGTTATTCGGGCGACGAGTCTCTTGGGTACATTCTTCTGAGAGAAGTGAGCAAGGTTGAAAATTTGTTCATCCACCCATCCTCAACCTACTCTGGGAAATCTCAAAAACCTGAATTTATCATTTTTTCAGAGCTTCATGACTTCGGCAACCTGATCGCCAGCTCTGTCACGGGATTCACCGCCAAAGACTTTTCTCGGTACGCTAAATTTTCAAAGGTGAAAAAACACATGGAAATTCTCACCAACTCTGTATCAAACCAACTTCAGACTCACACTTTCAATGGTTTAGGATCTGCTGCTCTGAAAAGGTTTGAAGACAAAATGCAAGAACTTCAGAGCTGGAAGCTGGAGAAGAACATACTTTTCAAAACGAATTATAAATCAGGCTCGATTAGTATTTGGACGGATTCAGAATCAGGAGAGCAAAGAATAAAGACGGTCGAAGGAATCCTTGAGAAGATAAAAACTGAGCTCGAGAATGAAAAATTAGAGCTAGAGGTTAGCAAAGATACTCGTTTGGTCTTAACGAAGAATGCCAAGGTATCCGATCTGCTCTCTGGAGATGAGACTGTCACTCTCATTGCGCCAGAAATCGACAGCTCGCTTACATCTGAGGATATTCATGACGCATTCGTAGAGAAATACGGAGATGCCGTCACGCCTCAAGTAATCATTCATTTAGATCAGAAATCAAATGAGAAAAAAGCCGAGATCATTTTTGATGATAAAAAAATCGCGGAGAAACTTGCGGACACAAAATTAGAAGTCAAAGGCCATGAGATCGTGTTAACAAAGCAAAGATTAGAGCATGATAGCGAATTTGGGAGAATCATTGGAGTGAGAATCATTTGGTTTTCTGGTAATCCTCAAGGTAAAGGAGGCGTTTATCTCAACAATCGGCAAGAGGGAAAGCAAATCGAGGGCTTATTAGATGAATCAACAATGCTCGGGAAAGAAATTATGGCAATGCTTCATTTTCAACATACCAAAGTTGCCCTTAACAACTTATCGCCAGCCGTTGATGAGATTTACCTCGGAGAATGGCTTCATAAAGCTTTCCCAAGGGTTCACCACCAGCAAGTTTGTGTTTATAGAAATTCTTTTAATTCCGAAAAAGATGCTGCACTTGAAAGGGAAGAGTTCGAAAAAATCATATTTCAGAAAGCAGAAGAGTGGTCTGGAAAGCCTGCGGGGATTCAACATGACGAGCGCAAATTCAAGCATACTTACACTTATCTTTTCGACAATTTCGATGACGCATTCAATTTCATCACAGACTTAGACAACAAGCAAATTACTTATTCTTTATCTAAAGGTAGGCAGATGAAAAAACTTATGCATGCGATTCCTATGATGAACTCGGTGATTAAGATAGACAAAAGAAAATACAAAGGGATGCGAACGGACTTCGAAAAATCCGCCATGATGCTAAATGACAAATACAAGAAAGTTGCTCGTGTAATTTTACCCAATCAACATAATGAAAACGATTCGAATCCAACCGTAGTTATTAATATCGAACGTGTGACTCCAATTCTTGATTTAAAACTACTTTACAAAAGCGTTATCGAAATCAAGGAAGAACTTACTCGTATTTTAAAGGGAACACAAATTACGAGTCTGATTGATCATGAATTCTACTCGCTGCTCTTCACAAAATCGTTTGAGCAAGGCCCGCTTAGACGCATAGCTCAAGCCCATAAACTAACCATCAGCACGGACCCAAAAACTCAGGCTATCTTCATCGATGGAGGCTCGGAAGATATCAACCAAGCCGAAAAAGCTCTTAGAGAAGCTCTCGATGCGAATAGCGAAGGGTATATCGTCAACGAGATAGATGTAACGGAACGAGGAGCTTACCCGTTGTTAAATGGCGCGCTAGAGCCTCTGCAAAATAAATACAGGGAAGTACATCTGTTTCTTAAAATCAGAAAAGGACGCTTTAGCGTCGAGTTGGTGAGTCGAAGCGTTGAAGCGCTGATGACTATAAAAGAAGAGATAGGGCTGAGTCTCGAGAAAAATATTCAAGAGGACAAAACAAATTGTAGTTTATGTAACCACAGGTGGAGTGGAGGAGCCAGGATCCTAAATTGTGGGCATTCATACTGCTTCAAGTGCATCCGATTCTATTTGCAAACGCTTTGTAGAAGGCAAGAGCGCAATTGGTGTTGCTATAGGAAAGATTGTAATGAAGGAATAGTCGTTCGTGATATTATAGAAGTGCTGCCTTGGGAGACACTAAGGAGCCATTTGAGCACTGTAGGAGTCAAAGAGTATTTCCAAATAGCAGGAATCGTTCAGGAGGGGGACGAAGAAGTAATTATGATGGAAGACGTGGATCAGCAGTAATAGAGAAATTGAAAAATGAGATCATCGAAAAAGTATTGAGCTTAGAAACAGACATTTCAACCTTTATATACTCCAAAATTCTTATTTGTAAATTCATTCACTGCTGATATTGCTTATGATCCTCATAATTGACTTTCTCAAGGAGTCTTAAAAATAATCGTTAGCAAAATGATGAGATAAGATTATTAATTGAGATGAAAACAATATTCATCTTCCTCTCTTAACTAATTGGTAAGAAAGATGAATTGGATTGCAAAGTTATATTTCATCTAAAATTTCTATCTCCTAAGTCTTATTTTTCGCTCCTTTCCTGTTATTACAGATAGTTCCTCCTTGATAGACATTTTGAAAAGAAAAGTAATTACGAAAAGTAATAAGTTATCTATCAGACGATACGCCTTAGCTGGCGAAGTAGGCGTCTAATGAAAATTAGCGATCCTTAATTTTCTTTTTCTAGATATTGTATCCGAAGCTCCAATCCATCTGGAGATCGGTCGACTGTATTCTCAGGGACAATCATCGATCTGGAAGATTGATCAATTCCGTCAAAAGGAGGTACCCTTGATCTTCCCATTCTTCCTTGATTTGACGTCGAGGAGTTTCCTTTTGTACTATTCATGACAACTAGGTCCCTTTGGTCTCGAGCTGCTAACCTCCTTTTCTTTCGAGCAGCCAATCTCTTTTTCCTCCTTCGCTCGAGAAAAACATCGATCAATTTGATTAATATCTCGAAAATCATCAAAAATAAGGCAATTGCAACTGCAATCCAAGCCAATATTCTCCTTTTAGAAATGGAAGAAGGGTCGGTGAGATGAATCAATGCTAGAACCCAACAGAAAAGAAGTGTACCACTTGTTGTAACAATTGCCTGTATTTTTTCGATTGGCCTTTTGAATATCTTCGGTAAAAAAGAGAGGCAGATCGTCAGAATATGTACCATAGATATAATCATAAGCTGCAGCAGAATCCAACTCGTAAGCAGCGCAATTGCTATCGTAATAAAAAAATTCGAGAGAAACAAGGTTATCATTGGCATGAATCGACCCACTGAAGAAGAACTTGTATACTGAAAGCAGAGACTCTTCACTGCCATAGCCAAAGGTTGAATTAGGCCTCTGGTCTCACTTCGCTTCTGTCGAAAACTCCCAGCATAGCAAATCACCACGAGAGCTATCAGGACCACGGCATATAAAAGACAAAAAGCAAAGCTTACGTCCCGATACAAGTTTCCTAAGTTCATGTATCTGAAGTTCAAAATGATTCCAAAGTATAGCTGAAGCAAGCGTGAAGAGACGAAGATTGCCAGCAACCTCTTCTCGATATGACCGTTAATGAGATTCAAATAATGTTTAAGCTTTTGTTGTTTCTCAGGTACAATTTTGAAAAGGATTTTGAAGATGGTATAGAGTGCAAGAAACTGGAATGTAGCGGAGATAATTCCTCCGCAGTTATCAAAGAATAGCATATTGTAGGTGTAATTCCAATATTGATTATACAGCACGTTCAGGCCCTCTGCATCAGGAGGAGTGTTGGAGCCAGCATTTAGAATACTTTTAAAAACGTTTGGAAGTCCAAATTGCTTAAAATCCACATATTCAAAGAAAGAAGCAAGGGGATTTGGAAAGTTGATGTTGATGAACTTCATGAGTGCGATACGGGAATTGAGTGTCATGAGACTCGTAAATGAGGCTCCAGCTCCTTGAGAACTCAGAAGTAAGACAGTAGAAACAGCTACTGCGGAGGAAGCAGCAGCTTGACTAGCAACTCCGACGACCCTTGATGCGACTGGATCAATAGTTTGGGCAAGGTAAACGAAACAAGTGGAACAATTTTCATAGTTACTAGCTATCACATTTTGTAAAAAAAACTAATTAACTGGTGAATAAGAAATCAAAAATTTACTTTGGCATGTGATGTTGCAGGCTATGCACTTATTTGAAGTTGCATCTCTCCAATAACCACTTGGACAGGTGGCGAGACAAGATTTATTGCTATCTGGTTGCAGAAAGCTTCCATCAGGGCATAACATACACAGATTATCGTCATTGCAAGGTTGGCACGTATTTGTAGAAGTGTTCCCATAAAAACCGTTTGGGCATGAAGAAAAGCATTCACCTCCACTGAAGGGATATAAAAAATATCCTGCGTTGCACGAACGGCAATTATCTGCTCCATATGCTGTGCAAGTCGCACAGGAATAGCTGGGCCCTGTAGAGCTGGTATAGCATGGTTGGCATTGATTTGTTGCGGTGTCTCCCCAATAGCCAGAAGGACACACGTCGAGGCATTCACCTCCGGAATTAGGATGCAAAAAAGAGCCTGGATTGCAAGATGCACAATCATTCTGTCCTCCTGCAGAGCACGTTGCACATGAATAATAAGTAGGACTGTTTCCTTGAAAACATTGAGCGCATTGCCAAGCGCTATCATCTGTATAATAACCCTCAGGACACGAGGCAGAACACGATCCTGTCGGAGGCAAGTTCAAGTAATTTCCTGTACATTGAATACAATTCACGTTGGAGGCTCCGTCACAATCAGTACAACTTCCATGACAAGCTAAATAAGAAAATTGATTTGAATTTACAATGCATTAAATGATGAAATTACGTGAGCAAACGTTTCCTAATGGATTATTCCAATAATTTGCTTCGCAGTCGGAAACGCAAGTGGTTCCAGTTAAAAACCATCCATTGTTACATGAGAAGCACCCTGATACTAAATTGCCGAAGCAGGTTGCACAAGCCGCATTGCAAACAGGCCAAATAGTGATTTTTATATTTTTAAATCCAAAAGATTCATCACTGGCGGCTTGATCAAGTCCCGTATGAAAGTGCAAAGTCATGGTTGAAGAAATATGAGGAAATATGCCTGTGGTAACTGTCATGATTTTATCGGTCCAACCAAATCCACAGATATTGATAGCATCTGCTCCATGGCCTGAACCAGGCGGATAAACGTAAAAATATCGGGTAATACCGTCTACATCAAGTGCATATGAATCATTGCCAGACACTCCACCCCAACTG
>ENA-UOTX01002163-UOTX01002163.1-compost-metagenome-genome-assembly--contig:-NODE-2163-length-10445-cov-20.766204_pt1 | contig 10445 bp, 5 predicted proteins | sample MGYA00238143_ERZ746982 | MGnify/ENA primary metagenome ERZ746982 (study PRJEB28758, sample SAMN06268862) | compost metagenome | isolation source: single cell | place: USA: California, Emeryville, Joint... | reverse complement strand
GATAGTTTTAAAACTGTCTCTTGGCTTCTTGACCCTATCGCGCAAATTAAAGCTGCAATATTGGAAGCGATTAGCCTTCTCCCGCGATTTCATCCGGATTTTCATTTTCAAAATTCCACAACCCATTTAAAGTTTCAATCGCTCTTATTGTTTGTGGATACAACTTAGTAGTTCAATTCATATTAATAGATTGTTAATCTCATTTCATCACTTTCTTTAATAGGATTAACATTATGAATAAGCATAATTATCTTAAATCTTAACGCCGCAATCCTTGAGTGCTTTAGGAGCATGCCCAAAGAAATCAGAGATACCCTGGAAGATCTTCATTATGTTTCCCTGGGAGTGAATGATCAGATAGGCATCAGCTGTCAACACCTCGGCGTCAGCAAGACAAGCCTGAACATCAACAGGACCGCCTCCGCTGGTTGGCTTTTTGAAACCGCAGTGGTCGCACATAGTATCAACGTTCATAAAGATCATTGCGAGGTCAGCAACTATGTAGTTATACTCTTTTTTCACCTTCATATCGGTCACCAACGTTGTCAACAGAGGAATCATCTTGGAGACGTCAGCAATACAGTCTAAGATATCTCTCTTCCCATCCTGTGGAGTAGCAGGAGGACTTGGTTTCTTCTGAGTAGCGGTCTTGTTCTTAGGAGATTTGACCGGTGTTGCTAAGTCTTCAATGGCAATTTCTTCATTATCGATGTCAAGCAAATGCTCCTCACCATAGACATAATCCACGAAGCAAGTTGAGTAGAAATCGGCCATGACAGGCTTAAATTTGTTCGCCAGGTTAACCAGGGCGGCTGAGTTGTTGAGCTGATTTGCGAGAGGAGCAAACAGGCGAGTGACGGCGTAGACACTGTTAAGACATCTCTTCGATTGCTCTGTGGGCAAGATATTGTAGCCAGCGCAGCTCTGAATAATTTGTTGGGCGGTAGGAATGAATTTTTCGACGTTTTGTTCAAGCAATTCCCAATCTTGAGCTTTGTAATTTGTGTAGAGAGACTGGAGGGCTGGAATGCTCGTGAAAAGTGATAACTGGCAGAAGTCCTGGGCTGAAGCAACTACAAGAGCCAGGAAAACAATAGCGAAAACTTTTCTCATTGATTCTGGAATTTACTCTGATTATTATTCCAGATTACGTTCGTTCAATATTTATCAGAACCAAAATCCGGCTCAGGAGCTCAAGAGTAATTGTATATTTCATTACAACTCTGGTAGTGTTTTAAATCCATTTTTTTAAAAGCCATTGACGAATCATTGGTGAGAGAGGGAAGGAGTTTTTGATAGAGACCATCTTACTCTAAAATGCTATTTGAAAAGCCATCAAATTTCTTTCGATCTCTTCGTTTCTCTTTCGGTATGCGAAAAACGTTTATATTCAAAGCAGAATAGCTCGAAGGAAGTTAATGGGGCTTTGTAAGAGGATAGGAACCCATATTTACATAGTTTAACCTATAATAATCAGGATTTGGATCAAATATCGTATATTTGCGGGTTCGATCATATGATTTTCAAATAAATTTCAAGTTGTTAAAATAATCAAAATTTGAAATCTTTTATATTTGAATTTGAACCGCTATGAACGGAAGAGGTATCATTCCTTTTCTCCACCACATGCTAATCCTTTCACAGAAGAAAAATACGACCCAAACAACTCAGTGCCTGCAGATTTCGCAGCGTTCAGTAACGCAAACCAGTTCACGCCATCCTCAAAAATGATGTATGGTCAATACCCGACCCAATCTTTCCCACAACGTAAATTCCCAATGAAAACTCTCTATTAACCGTATATTATCATACTTTTTAGAGATCTACAGCAGCACCTCAACCCAAAATTTGAATCAACCCAACAATATGAACAGTATGCAAGGAAATCCCTTCCCTACAAACCAACAGCAGCCAAATTACATGATGAACTACGAAATGTTTCAGAACATGATGAGACTCTATGGTCCACAGTTCCTCGCTATGCAGCAACAACAGCAGCAGTTCCCAGGGAACCAAATGATGGGAGGAGCACCACAGTTCTTTAATCAGATGTCACAGCAGCAACAACAGTTTCCTGGAATGCCGAGTACTTTCCCTACTTCCAATGAAATCAATGAACTTTTTCATTCACCTTAGAAAATGTGAGTCCTATGCAGACTTTCGGCGCTACCAAGTCTATATACGACGAAAATTCTCAAGGATTCAACCAGAATTTCCCTCCACAGTTCACAAACGGAGCTCTAGACTCCAGAAACTCGTGGAATAACTCCACGAACAACACCAGTGGCATTCGAACAGAGCCAAATGAGTCGAGTTTCCTGCAAGAAATAACCAACAGATCTAACAATGTGAACGAGGAGAAGGACGTTTCGCTGCCTACGAAAAGCGAGCTCATCCACAAGAGCAATCAAGGGAAGTTCCCTCAGGTTGTTGAGAAGGTGTCGCATTCACCAGATCACCGAAAGGAGAATAAATCGCCCAACTACGCTGATTTTGCAAGCAAATACCTCGGAGAAAGCCCGAAGCAAGGGTATCAGAAGCAAGACTTCGATGATATATTCAAAGGAAGCGGCAAGAAGAGCAGCAGTAAGAAACAAGACAGAGTAGAGCGTTCGCTTTTCAATGATGGTGCTAAAAGCGATATGGGACTGGGCCTTTCATCGCAAGACTCCGAGAACCAAAATCCGAAAGCAGGAAACAGCAAAAATACTGATGAGCAGCCTATCAAGTCTTCAGGCCAATATAACTTTGATGATGAACCGATCAAGCCTAAGCAGCAGGTAAACTTGAATTGCTACTTATGATTTGCTGATCTTTCTTCCCAACAAAAGCCCAAAAAGACACAAAAACCAAAGAATGAACCTTCATCTGTTAGCTCCTTCGATGATATCCCGATTGGCGGACAAGCCGAGAAAAACTTTGAAGATTTACTCGAGGAGCAACTCAGACAAAATCCTTCAGCTGCGATAGTTCAAAAGCCAAAAAAAGTCGAAACTGGAGAGAAACGGACTTTCTTGAAGAAAGGCACCAGAAAGTTCCTATCAAGCGCGGCCTCCAGAGAACTGAAGAAGATAACAGATAACGATAATGAGGAAGAACAAGACGATTATTCTTCCAGAAATTTCGAAAGTCAAAAACCTGCAAAGAAAACTGCGACTGTTACAATGACAACCACAAACGCGAACGCGAACAAAGGTCGCGATAGATCAGTTTCCAACAACGATCTTTTTGATGATAATGAACCTTTCGAGCAGAAACCTGCTCCTGTGAAGAAATTCTTAACCCGAGGCGGAGGAACTGGCGGCGGAAAAGGAAATATTGGCCAAAAGAAAGAAGCGCCGGCCCAAGCACAGACACAACAACAGCAACAGTTGGGCAGTGCGACTCCTAAGGAAGAAAAACACGTGAAATGGAAAACACAAGAACAAGCGCCTCCACAAGAGAAGAAGGAGCTACCAAAGCCAAAATTCGCTCAAAAGCAGCAGATTCAGAAGGAAAGCTCAGATGAGAGCGACGAGGAAGAGGAAGTCGTAAGAAAAAATGAAAGAACTAGAGCAGACGCACCAACTTTCGCCAATGATTCTTTCGATTATAATAAAAGAAAAGATTCCCCGCAACTCAGCGACAAGGAGGAATCCAGCCCAAAATACGCGTTTGATGATGAATGCTCATGGAATACCACATTCAATAAACGAAATAACCAAAATAACGAGAGGAAATCAGCCATTAGCAAACCTTCTTACGCGAACAGTTTCGATGCGAATGAAGAGGCGCAGCAGCCACAACAGCAACACCAGCCGAAGCAAAGCGCGCTTGTTCAGAAATATTTCAACCTCGGCCAAGAGAAAAACGCGAAGCAAGCAAAGCTTGAAAAACAAGCCGAAGAGGCTCAAGCGAAGCAAGTGGAAAGCGAGCTGCAGAAGATGGTGAATGACAAGATCGAGGCTTTGAACACCGAGATCGCGAAGTTTAAAGCCGAGAATGACAAAGTGAAGAGAATGCGACAAAAGCAGGAGGACATGATGAAAAACCTCAATAAAGAAATGGAGGATTTCCAAAAAAAGAAAGAACAAGAAGAGAAAGAATTCGAGGCTTATAAGGAGGAAGAGCTCAAGAAAATCCGCAAGGAGAAGAAGATCACTCAAAAGCATTTCCAGGCGATAGCTAATATCCCCAACCGTAAAGAAAGGGAGGAGATCGAGGCGCTGAAGGAGCAGCTTTCAAAGGCTCAAGAAGAACTTAAGGCTCGGGACCAGAGGAATAAGTTGGTAATTGAGCGCATGCGTAAGCAAATCGAGGAGTTGTCAACGAGGAATGCCGAGTTGCAGCAAGAGGTGAAACTGCTTGAGCAGTACAGGATTAAGAGCGAGCAGACTTCGAAGCCAGGGAAAATGAGCACGAATAAGAGTCAGCAGGTGTTGAAAAGTGTCGAGGTGATTAAGGAAGTGCAGAAACCAAAGCAAACTGCTATGGGGAAAAATATGAAGGGATATAATCAGTACACGAAGGAAGAAGATAGCGATGAGGAAGAGAACCACTATGATGAGGAAGGCGAAGAGAATGATAGCGAACATGAGCAGAGCGATGACCAGGGTGAAAACAATGAAGAAGAGCTCGAAAATGATGAGGGAGAAACCTATGAGGATATTTTGAATCCGAACGTGAAAAATTATTATGACAGAGGAATGCCGGTGAAGCGCAGAAATCAGAGTGAAGTTGAGATCGGCAAGCAAGCTAGCAGGATCACTCTGGAGAACCATAAAGCGATGAATCAATCTGTGGAATACACGAACTCAAGGAAGCAAAGTATGCAACCTGAGTTTAATAAGTAAATGACGAATAGCTTTCTTATTTCTTATGAAGTTTCATTGTTATAGAGGAACGCATAGCCCGCTTGGAGGAAATTCGTCGTCTAGAGCATTCGAAAAACCAGGAAATAGAGATTCAGAGTCGAATCAAGTTAGAGCGATTCTGTCGAAAAAGAATTTCGGAGAGAATGACCATAAATACAGCTCAAACTCATATTTCAAAAGGGCTATCCTACAGCAGGGTATTTAGAAGACTTTGCTTGAATTGCTGATAATAATACTTTATCTGTGATATAGGAGAAAAAACAAAAGTATTGAGTCAGACTGTCGGAAATGATGGAAAAGTGCAAAGAGTCTTTGAAAATGGCAAGAAAGAGGTTATCTTCCATAACGGAGTCAAGAAAGAGGTAACAGAGCTATTTGACTGAATAGCAGGCCTAATTTCTTTACAATAGACTTTCCCAGATGGATACACCATTATTTATTTCACTAACAACGACATTAAGCAGGTATCACGAAACTTGTTGTAACATCGTGCTAATATGATTTTCATTAAATAGAACTTGCCTGATGGAACTATTATTTATTATTTTTCTGATGCCAATACTTCTCAAACGACTCTAACCTCGGGCGTTCAGGTATTTCTTTGAGCCGACTTCGAATCGTGCTAATTCCCTGCGACAAATAGATCTATAGGTTCGCTAACAATCAGATCGAGTATCATAATCCAGACAACACAAAGGAGATCTAGTACGATTAATTTTAAGATTTGTGAGTTAAAGTGCTGCTTCCTTTTAATCTAGTTTCTCTGATGGCACGAAAAAATTTGTTGCTGCTAACGGAGAGGAGGTCACGCTTTTCAGCGATGGATCCACTCAGAAAATGACTGTAGATAGAGTGAAATACCTCGATTTCCCCAACGGTCAAAGGGTAAATATGGGTGCTTTTGTGAACCTATGCTAACTTCTAAATCTCTAGGATGTTATTTACCCTGATGGCAGCAAGGTTCGAACCTTCCCAGACGGTCGAGTAAAGAAATTCCCTGCAAACTCCGAAGGCAATTAAAGGAACTTTTGCTTCCAGTTTTGACAGAAATTTGGAACTAACCGGCTCTTTTTATTGAATGTGTTAATAAATGTATAATCAATGAGAATGAATATTCGCAATAAAATTAAGGAAAAATCCATTTGCTTTCATTTCGTTTAACAAATACATCATTTATTCAAACTCTTTGACCTTTTTTTTAATCTCCTGCAATGAGTAATGCTCAAAAATCTCTTGATCAGTTGCAGAAATCACGTGGACACTCGGAAAGACCGAAATTACATATAAAGTAAGCATAATACATAATTACCTGACTACTCATGATTTCGTAACCGAAAAAGAAAGAAAATTTCATAATTTTTTCATGAAATTATACACTCTGAAAAATTTAAACAAAAGTGTTAAATTCATCAGCTAAGATTTATCATTTTTCTTAAATTCCCACTTTGAATGTTTCAGGCTCGTTTGCTCTCATTCCCTCCGTCATCAACCAACATTAATTTAAGTAAGTTTCGATCGGTAGAGTTAGCCCAATTTTCCGCTCTCGGCGTCTGGTCTCGATTGGTTCCTTTACCAATCGACAACCGCTTTACCCGCGATATGTTAGTAAAGCTCCCATTCGTTCCATCTTCGCCGTCATGCTCCACAATCATCGAAGGGATCTCTTCGTCTACCAGCTCTTTATCCACTGGCTTCTTTACAAACACGTATTTTTTCGTCAAGTTATCATCGAGATAACTCTTCGGCTTCGAAACTGATCCATTGTCTGCTTTATAATACGATTGACTCGATCCAAATGAAATCGCTGAACCAAACTCAAGAGACACATCATTCGATTTCCGAAGCATCCCTAGCCTGCCTTTCTGCTCTAAATCTTCGATAACTCGATCAGCCAGCTCCCACATCTGCTGCTCTACGTTCTTAAACCGCTTTTTCTTCTTTTTCTTTACGTCGATGATCTTCACTTTTTTCTTCGTTGGGAACTCTGACCGACTCGAATTATAGTTTTTCTTCCAGTCCTTCGACTGATTTGACCTCAAACTTCCTTTCAAAGGCCCCTTGCTCATCCCCAGTGACTCATCAACACGATGGCTGGAAAACTCCTCAGAATCGCGGTCATCTTCGGAGCCGTCTTGGTACTCTTCGCTGGATAATAGCAAATCTTGCAGCATGCTATTCGATAAAAAATCAAGCTTTTCGTTATAGTATCTAATGAATTTATTCTCGTGATCTAAGCTATTGCTCTTGATTCTGAATTTCGATTTTGGCCGACAACCCCTTACTGGCTCTCTTCGCTGTGTGATAGGCTCTCTCTTCGTATACTGCTTCAGATCATTCGCGTAACTGTCATTGACAGCTAATCTGTTTGTAAACGTTGCTACTGGTATCGAACTGCTATAGTCATCATCATCGCTGCAGACATAGTATGAAGCATTTAGTTCCTCAATACCATCCCTCGTTCTCTTATCAATAGAGAGCCTATGCAAGCTCTTTCTGCTTCGCGGTATCCGAGGACTCATCATCTCGTCGTCCGGTACTTTCAAATCATCAAGCGATTCGTCTTTAAATGTCGACGACGCTCTTTGATCAGCTGGTACCTTGAATAAATTCGCGATTTTGATCTTCTTTTTCGCCTTCATAAGCTTCTCTATGATCTTAATCTTTGTGTCTATCTTCGTCTCCATTTTCGTTTGGAAAGTCCCGCTACGCTCGAGAGTCTCCTTCCTTAAGAGCTCTTCCTCCTCTGCGTAAATCGAGCGATACAGATGCCTTAGATCCCTCGACACGCTGCCGTATAATACCTTACTATTACTAAGCAATTCCATGATTTTCTCATTGTTAATGTCGATTGCCTGGACTCTCTCAGTCATAAATATCATTTCCTTCTTTCGCTCGGAGAGATCTGCCTTTGATTGCAGCGTCTGCTCCTTCAAATTGTGGATTTTATTCTTCTCCATCATCTGTTTGTAAGCGTCATGAAAGTTGTTCCCCAGCACGGCCACAGGGATCGAAAAAGACAACATACCCGTCACTGCGAACATGCAAGCTATCACTCGTCCCAGAGTCGTCTGCGGGTACACATCGCCGTAGCCGACGGAGCTCAGTGAGACCAATACGACCCACATGGCGTCGGTAAAAGTGTGAATTCCGCGCTCCGGATTGATATTAGGTTCATCGAAAAAACTGCCCGTCTCAGCATAGTAAAACGCAGTGGCAAAAATGACATCAAGGACGCTTACCATCAAAATCAAAGAGCCTAAGGACGATAATGATCGCCTTAGACCATTAATGAAGGTGCCGGTTCCTGTAACATATCGCGCGATTTTAAATATGCGGATGATGCGCAATGTATTTATTAGGTAATCCAACTCTAAATCGAAGTATCGAGTTGCGAGACTTAACGCGAAAGGCACTGCTGAGAGGAGATCAACAATGCTGATGGGCTTAATGAAAAACTTCCAGAATCTCTCTCCAAAGGCCGGTGATGAGATCATACGCAGGATATATTCAGCCAGAAATCCGATTGAAATAACATTTTCTATGATGATTAGTACTTCATGAGGTGGTCCAGAGAGTGCGCTTTGGATGATTGTGTTGATTGTTGTGAATAATACACTGATGATGATGAATAGGAAGATCAATCGCGCTAATATCGAGGAGCTGGGTTCTTCCATCATTAAATAAAGCAGTTTATGAGCTCTTTTCAGGCGGTCGTAACACGATGCTCCTTCTATTTTGTCAATTTGTGCTGCAGGCGAGGGTGCCTCTGAATAAAACGAATCGTTCTTGTGAGGAGCTTTGAAGGCAAGTGCTCGAAGTCGTAGGAAGTTTGGAAGCTTTTTTTTGGTTCTGACGGAGGAGGAGCCGTTGCTTGATTGTGATAGCATTGAATCGGACCTTGAAAATTGACTTTTTATGTCGAGTCTGTTTAGTCTGAGATTGCGCATCACGACCGGGTTCATTTCAAGCCCGGAGTCGTATGACTTGTCTAGGTTCATTCTGATTTTAGCCGAAAAACTATGTGTAGGTTTTTGCTTCTCGTTTACAATCTCGTGGTGACTAATTGAGGAACAAATTAATAATTTAAAGTGCTTATTTTTGAATATTTCGCCACCCGATGATATAGAAACATTCAAATGCGTTATAATCGCGGACGTGGAGAATTTTTACCTAGATGTTCCTGAGAAATCATTGATGCTAGAAAGAGATGGGTAGTTACATGGTTTTTGGAATAACAAAATATGCAATCCACCAAAGACCTTGTTTGCAAAGAGAAAAAGCGTTAGTTTACATTATTGAAGGTTTCAATCTCCTGTATGAGTATGTGGGCACCATGCACGGTGGATGAAGTTTCATTGAAGATATTGGGATCTGTTTTTTCATAAGGATTATACTTTTTAAAATTTTTTTCTTTACTAGGTAAATTGAGGAAGAAAAACATTAGATGCTCTTAATTTGAACCTAAACGTTCAATCCGCGATATTCTATCCAAAGCTCTTCAACAAATAAATGTTGAACTCAAATAGCAGTGCTTTTCATTGATTTAGTGAACGCGTTGTTAGTTTTGATTGGGAGTACTAGTACTAACATAATGCTCATCCACGAAAAACCGCCGCCATTGTTGAAATCTCACATGATTCTCTATCGCCAAAAGCAACTCAATACAGATGTCGGATATGGTGCCTGAAAAATTTAAATATCTTAAGGCTTTTAGTTGCTAATAACCTAAAAGCCTTGGTTATTTTCTTATAAAAGAAGAGTTCTTATCTCTATTATTTTTATTTCGGCAACATGGCTCTCAGAGTAAAATTTTCTTTTCTCGTATCATCAAATTCAATTTTGCCGTTCGATTAGAGCCACATCGAGAACCTTTCTACTATCTTTTTCTGCGGCGATGATTATTCCATCATGAAAGCTAAGAATCCAGAATACATCGTCAAGTGATCTTTCTTTCCATGGCGTTTCCTCACAATCTTCTCAGACGAGACTTCCGGCTCTTGAGAGCCAAGGTGATCAAGATCCTCGAGGACCATTTCACGCCGAACCCGGACGCGCAGCTGCCAAGAAAACCATTATATAGAATAAAAAAGTATATTCTTGCAACTATCGCCTTATCATATATCATGTTCAAGAAATCTAAGTCCTGAGAAGCCCTTCGAAGTCGTCAAAACAAACCAAGAGTAGGCTAATCGCTTCCAATTGCAGCTTTAATTTGCGCGATAGGGTCAAGAAGCCAAGAGACAGTTTCAAAACTATCAAGCAAATCGAGGAAAATTTCCTCAAGACCAGATATGATGAGGAATATGGGCTCAAACATCAGAAAACTCCTAAAATCATGCCGAAATACATGGATAGAGGCTTTCAATCAACTAAAATAAGGTTCCCAAAGGAAAATAGCAGCCCTAGAGAAGAAGTTAAATTTGATAAGCCAATTCCAACGATTGATCTGCTCTGCAAACACCTCCATCCAATCGAGATCGAGCATGTAAAGCGTTTGTTGAGGATAATTTTGTAAGTTGTCGAATAGGTCTGCCGAGATCCCATTTATTTCCTTGGAATCGAAGCTTATCAAAGAGATCCCAATCTCCTTAA
>ENA-UOTX01002162-UOTX01002162.1-compost-metagenome-genome-assembly--contig:-NODE-2162-length-10457-cov-3.391426_pt1 | contig 10457 bp, 6 predicted proteins | sample MGYA00238143_ERZ746982 | MGnify/ENA primary metagenome ERZ746982 (study PRJEB28758, sample SAMN06268862) | compost metagenome | isolation source: single cell | place: USA: California, Emeryville, Joint... | reverse complement strand
GTTTGAAAGAAGGTTAAGTGATTACAGGACAAAAGTTAGTGCAGCTATCACAATAGATTTCCAGCAACTCTTGACGGACATCGGGAGGAATTAACTCAGACTATCTTTCAAATATTTCAAAGATATTTCATTAGTCTCTACGTTGTTCTTCAAATTTATAAAACTGGGCCTTGGTTGCTCAGTTAGGCCTTTTTAGGAGAGATTTCTGAGGAGATGTCAGTTCTTCAATTCAGATGCAGATTTTGGTTCCAACAAAAAAGATTCGTTTTGAGCTCTTTATTTTCTGAGTTTTACCTTAATCATCAGAAAAATATTGCGAGAGACCGCACGAAAAGACTCTTTGATGACTCTAGGCTTGATTATATAGTTGACTTCATAAAAAAACCTCCTTTTTTTTCAAGCTGGCGAATTTATTCGAACCATCAAACCAAATAGTTTTGATTAAATTCTATTCCAGACGCTACACAGAAAAGGCCATCTATACGATTGCAGTCTAAAGAAGTTGACTGGATAGTAAAAGGCAATTTATGGACTTCTTCGTTTAAAGCAGTCATCAAAGAGTGCCAGAAATTTGAGCTTTTTCTGCGAAGGTGGCACCAAAAAAACTTTGAAGCTCTTACTTAAAGTTCAGACCATACATAGCCTTTTGTTTGAGAGTGATTTCTAGTATCCTTAAGGAAGTAGTTATATTAGCGAGATAATTTGAATAGTTCAAAGGTGCTATGAAGAAACGCAAAAGCTGCACTGCTAGTAGCCATTTAATTGTGTTGTTCCATTTCTCCTTCCAATCTATTGAGTTTATCTATCATATTGTTAATTCTAAGCTATTCCCAACTGAAGCTCCTTTTACAAAAGTAATTCAGCTGCACTGTGATGTCTTCACTGCCACTACTGACGTATAAATCCTCATTTGATTGAGGATATAGCGACATATAATATTTCTCTTTTTGCCGTCTCAGGATTCGCCAAAATTTAATAAAAAACTAGTTTATTCTGCTTCGGCACCTTGAAGATGATTGAAATGACAAAAACACCTATTATCCGAGCAGTCTGCTTATAGAGTAATCTAAAAGAGACTTTTTCGAATAGTCTTTTTGTATAAAATGATTAGCACTGGCTGTATTCAAAGCTCTTTTTCTATAATGACCAAATTAGAACCACTGAACATATCTGAAATATCTTTTTCATCGCTTGGCAGCGTGTCTTTTTATCTTCCAATTATCTTCATGCTAGCTATCGTTCCTAACTTCTAACTCCGAAGAATCTAAATTAGAATTATCATATCCAAAGCACTTTTCTCTCCTGGACAAATAATAGGATCTAAATTTAACTCAAATAAAATGATAAAATCATTGCTTTCGCGTCCAATCAGCTCAAGAGCAAAGGCTGTTCTCACTAATTTTGGCTACAACTTCACAACGACGGAGCCTCAAGGTGCTCTGCAGTTACTGACGAGCTCTGGTAAAGAACTCCGTTCAAAATTGCTTGCTAAAAAGCAAATTAATCATGACACATACATCTATACATTCGACATTCCAATGCCAAACACCCCACTGGGATTCATTACAGGAGAAAATGTGGGGATAGGGTAACCAAGTCCAGGATACAGATTCTAATTTGCGTTTAGACTCAAAGTCCCTGACTCCAAGAATCCTGGTCAGACAGTTGAAATGACAAAAAAATACAACCCCATCAGCGACAACATGCAAATCGTAAAGTTTCTTTCACCTGATTTGTAACTAAAACCATTTATTTATTCACAGGGTAGCTTCGATGTCCTCATCAAAATCTATCGCAAAAATGTGAATCCAAATTTTCCAGAAGGAGGATTTTTCAGTCAGCAATTAGAAGCGCTCCAAGTAAATTATTCGATGAAAGCTTCAGGGACTTATATGACTTCTCTGTAAAACAACAGGTTGGAGATTTGGTGAAAATCACTGGACCTTCAGGCATCTTAAAATACCACGAAAATGGAAATGTGATGCTGAGGTAAAGTTTCAAGCCAGATTCGGTTGGTTTTACTCCGTAACTCTCTAGAAATGAAATGAAGAAATTCAAAACATTTGGCTTCATTGCCGCAGGAACTGGAATTACTCCAAGCTTTCCAGTAACGCATTGATTAATGATTACAAGCCAATGACATTAAATATTTCAGATAATGGACAAAATTTTCAGAAATAAAGATGATCCTACTCAAATACACCTCCTCTCTCTGAATAAAACAACAGTAATTGTTAGAATATAACAGATTGAACTAACCATTTAACAAGAATGATATCCTTCTGAAAGAGTATTTGGACAAATTCGCCCAAGATTCTCGTTTCAAAGTCTATTATGCAATTGACAAGGTAATCTAATATTAACGAACTATCTTTATGAAGGTGTTGCATAGAGCGAGCCTGGCTGGCAGGGATTTACAGGATATATTAATGAAAAAATGATCGAACAGACCATGCCAACACCTGCTGATGATGTTGCGATTGGCTATTCAGGACCCAAGCCGTTCAATCAATATTTGGCAAAGACTCTCAAGGAGATGGGCTACAAAGAAACTCATTATTTCAAATTTTAAGTGATGATAGTGTGTCAGTGCGCAGAATTGGTCATTTAATTTGATATTCTGTCTATATCTCTTTTGCGAATCTTTTGCGAAAGCAAGTTAAAATTTTGGAATCCTAAGCCAATTTTGTTGGAATTTCCGGTGATGTACAGAAAAAACAATACTACTAATTGAAATGCTATCCACTGTCGTGCTTAAACTTCAGGGACTAGCTAATTTCCTTATTCCTGCTTACCATTGTGATATTGTTAGTCCTAGAGAAGTCATAGCAATGTGAAATATAAGAACTCCTATCTATCCAAATAAGCAGGAGCCAATCAAAATAATTGAGAGGCAATTCTGAATTGAGATATTCAAAAATTATTTCACCATTAAAAAAAAGTGGCTGATGACTGTTTTCTGAGCCCATGAAGAAAACACTGTATCTTCGTTAGGGAATAGAACTTATATTGCATAGTCAATTATCTTATAATTGCAAATCTCCATTTTTTAAATACTTTATTCTTCTCATTTATTTCTTACGAATAAATTGAAAACTAACAGTTGAGTGAGAAAGTCCAGATAAATTTGAGTTCCAAATAGAATTTATGCTAGCTTAATATTGAAGCACTTAAGTGATAGGCGACTTCATGTTAGTTCACTCAGATTAGGAAGCAACCAAATTTCAAGTTCTCAATTTAATTATCTCTTTAGATTCTACTTTAAATTCCAGCTCAATTAAAATTTTGGACTCGCAATAACAACTTTTATCTTCTAAACCATGGGCAACAGCGGTGGTAAAAGCGACAAAGAAAATGGAAAAAGTCCTACCCTCAATTCGCCGATGAAACCTATTCTCCCTACCATCAATGACTATAAATATATTCAGGTCCTTGGACGAGGAGGGTATGGCAAGGTATTGACTTCATCACCACAAAAATCTAACCCAAATTCTGTCCAAGATTTGGAAAGTAATGAAAAAGAAAACAAAACAGTTCTACGCTCTCAAAGAGATGTCCAAAGCCAAGTCAGTTCTCCTCACTCTCACTTCGTTTATTCTCTAAATAGAATTATTACAAAAAAATCAATTGATAATGTTATGAACGAGCGCACGATTCTCAGTCAAATCAATCACCCGTATCACCATCATTATCTCATGTCGTTCAAACGTTATTTCCATGCAAAAGTTTCTTTGTGAATATGTTCTGTGCGTTTCAAGATCGAGACAATTTATATCTGCTCTTGGATCTTATGCCTGGAGGTGACTTCCGGTATCATCTCTTTCGTAATAAGAAATTTACAGAAGAACAAACAAGTAAGTTGCTATGATAATGGTTCTATAATATCCGATTAGAATTTTTCATTGCTTGCATAGTCACGGGATTGGAGTTTTTACATTCAAATAGCATTTTACATCGTGATATCAAACCGGAGAATCTTGTTTTCGATGATAAAAGTACGAATGTCGCAGAGATATAATGGAATTTCAATTTTTGATTTCTAGATTACCTAAGAATAGCCGACTTTGGAATTTCGAGCATCTGGAGGCCAGAAAATTCTGATGATACTTCGGGAACACCAGGATATATGGGTACTTGGAATTCATTATCCGACGAGAGTGAAAATGTATAATCAATTTATTAGCTCCAGAAGTTATGTGTCGACAAAATCATGGTGTTGCTGTAGATTACTATGCGGTGGGAATCATTGCTTATGAATGCATGTTTGGAAGGGTAATCTGTAGCAAATTGAGATGGATCTGACTATTGACTTCAGAGACCATTTTCAGGAAGGACGAGGAAGGAAATAAGAGATCAAATTCTTGCAAAGCAGGTGCAGATTAAGAGGGAGGAAGTACCGAAGGGATGGAGTCTTGAAGCTGCAGACTTCATTAACAAGGTAGCTTAACTCTAATGATTGTGGAGATAGGTCTGATGCATTATTTACTGTAGCTGCTTCAACGAAAGGCCCCGAATCGGCTGGGCTATGAGGGACCGACGGAAGTAAAAAATCATCCTTGGTTCAAAGGATTCCCATGGCAGACACTCATGAACAAGGCGATACCGCCGCCATTCATTGCTAATGTATTATAACTTCCAATTTCGTTCTCAGCAATCTTATCGAATAGGGTGATAATTATGAGTTTAAAGAGACTGTAGAAAAAAACAACCCAGAAGCCGACGATGCTCTTAAGCAAAATGCGATATTACTACGTAGGAAATCAATTCAAAGTAATATATTTACTCGAGAGGTGTATAATAATAATATGCCAACAAAAGGTTTATTCGAAGGATATGATTGTCAACTTAATAATACGGCTGCTGTAGTAATGACGGACAGCACCTGCAGCGCTGTGCACACATTGAGCTAAGTTTTTCAGCGGATGTTAAGTGTATAAGCTACTGGTTGTGTTCCATCAGGCTATTTTACAAAATACATTATGAATTTTGTATTTCTGCTTGTATTTAACAAAATTGCTTCATGAATACTCACTCACGAGGTTGCTTGCTTCTTATTCTGTGTTTTACCAAAAATCTGCTGTTCATGCCTGAAAACATCTGGTTTTCCTGTGAGAGAAATGAGATAGGCAGGCATCTCCATACGATGACTATTTTCATCTGCCGAGGCATCCGAATCCTCGCTGGTACCAGTATATTGCTCTCTAAGGCAAAAAACGATATGAAGTCTGTTCCGTCCTTACTTCTCTTTTCGACTCAAAGCCACAGTATCAGCAAATTAATAAAATTAGAGAATCCATCGGAACTAACCAGAATCCAATGACAATATTTTAAAATAGCTTTTTTTTCTATTTGATTAATATCTTAAAAAAAAGCAATTTGATGAAAAAAAATTATATTTGTTAAGTAATCCATGGTTGAAGCACTTACATCTTCCAAATTGAAAGAAAAACCAAGATTGGTTTTTGAAGCTACAAAGGGCGTCCAAGTGTTCAGTACTTTCGCTAAGATGGGTCTCAAGGATGAGCTTCTCCAATGTATTCAAAATGTTGGCTTTAAACACCCTTCCGCCATTCAAAAAAGAGCGATTGTCCCACTCATCGAAGGTAAAGACATGATCATCCAAAGTCAGTCAGGCACCGGCAAAACAGCTGTGATCTGCATTGGAGCACTTCAAATCATTGACGTTTATAACAAAAAGCCTCAAGTTCTAATTCTATCCCCGAGTCGCGAGCTTGCTGAGCAAACGCAAAAAGTCACAGCAGTGTTAGGAGAAAATTTGAACGTTAAGGTTCACTGCTGTGTTGGAGGCAAAAGCGTTGGTAGTGACATAAAAGCGTTCGAGCGTGGTGTCCATATCGTCTCTGGGTCGCCAGGAAGAGTCTTCGATATGATCAAACGTGAGATCCTTTCAACAAAGAATATCAACCTTCTTGTTCTCGACGAAGCCGACGTACTGCTGGGAAGTGGCTTTAGGGACGTAGTCCATGATATCTTCAAGAATCTTTCAGTTGATGTGCAATGCGTTCTAGTTTCGACAACTTTTCCTCAAGACACACTGGAACTCACGACTTTGATCTTAAGATATCCTATCAGGCTTCTTGCTAAGAGAGATGAACTCGCGTTGGAGAACATTAAGCAGTTCTTAATTAACGTTGAAAAGGAAGAGTACAAATTCGCCAAACTCTGCGATCTTTTTGATGTGCTTGTAATGAAACAAGCGGTTATTTTCTGTAGCACACGGAGGAAAGTAGAAGAGCTGAGTCAAAAAATGCGAGAAAATGGCTTCAAAGTTGAAATGATCCATGAAGATATTATGCAGAGTGATAGAGAAAAGACTCTGGAAGAGTTTCATAATGGCTCAAGCAAAGTTCTGATCACAACTGATATGCTGTCAAGAGGGTTAGATGTCCCAGAAATTGCTATTGTTCTTAATTACGATATGCCATTTAGCAGGGACATTTATCTCCATAGAATTGGCAGAGCAGGTCGTTTTGGTCGAAAAGCCGTAGCAATTAATTTTGCAACAAAAGCAGATGCTCGCATGGTTAAAGAGCTCAAGCAGTATTATTCTATCATCTTTGAAGAGATGCTGATGAGTCTGGCTGATCTGATTTAGTAACAGTTGTCGTATCCTTTACTTTGTAAAGGAAACCAGCAATACCTGATGTTAAAACAGACGAATGTAATCACCAGCATAAATTTCTTTTCTCTGTTGACGATATTATTCAATTTTCCTAAAAATTAAAAACAAATCTTTTGTTAAAAAAGAAACATACTATCCGATTTTGAATCAAACATTATCCACTCCCCCTCAATGATAGATAACATCTCTTGAAAAGAACTTAAATTTGCAGTATTCCTCGAGATGCTTTCAAAAACATAAAAAAACTTATTTGTTAGCACATCGGAGCGGCTAAGCTTCTTTAGGATGAATTGAAAAATGAACAGAAATACCTGGTTTGAGTAGATACCGTATAAAATAAACACACTTACTTATATTTGAAATTTTAAATTTGCAATTTACTTACTCGAAGAAAAAATCCAACATCAAATGGAACCAACTGCTGAGAAACAACAAGACAATAAAATCGTTGAAGACCCTGAAGAGAAGAAGAAAAAGTTCGAGGATCTTCTGAGCCAGCAAGGTAGGATCCATTATGAAGAGGAAAGATTCCTTACCTAACAAAATAGCCAATGAAAGAGCGAAATTTTTACAAGAGAAAAAAATGAATACCGAAAGGAACAAAGACCCAAGAGAAATGATGACTGTAATTCAGAAAACATTCAGAGAGCAATACGATGGTAATTCCCATGGGTTTCTCATTTCAAACCGTCTACTAATGATTAGCGATCAGTCAGAAATTACAAACTCCGGACAAACAATCTGTAAACATCGATGGGCTGTTCGAAGACTACAAAAAGCTCTTTGATTACTACGTTAATACAAGTTACTCGCTTATGCCATATGATAAGCAGTTATATAAAGATGTACAACACTAATGATGTTAACATTTTTCAATGGATTTTTGACAGCAACTCGAAAAACTTGAAAAATCTCTCCATGAATTCAGAGAGAGCGTGAAACCTAAAGAGAAATTTAGTTTTAAGAAGAAAGGTGCAGCTGGTACTCAGAAGAAGGAAGAGCATAAGAGCGACGAGGCGAAGAAAGAGAAGTCGGCAGAGGCAGATGCAGAGGAATTTTGGAAGAAGATCAAAGGCTTGGAAGGGCTTAAGGGCGAACAGAAGACCCTCCTCGAAAGCGACCTGGACCCTAATTACAAACTGGTCGGGTTGGTTGATTGTGAAATTAATCTGAATGGCAAGCTCAAAGCGCTCTGGATCAAAAATTGCACAAACTGTAAAATCAACATTGGACCAGTCGAAGGGGCCGTCTTTGTGGATAGTTGCTCGGATAGCACCCTTAACTTTATTTGCCACCAGGTATTTGTGTGTTGAAGATCTTGCTGATTTTCTGTAGGCGAGAATTCATAATTCTAAAGGAGTGACATTCCGACTGTTTGTGACAAGTGATCCAATCATCGAGTACTGCACGAATTTGAAATTTGGAAAGTATAATCACACTTATGAGAAGCTCCAAGAGGATCTTAAGGTAAATTTCAATTTGTGTGATATTGGGAGTTGAATTCTAATGTTTTTCAAGCTAACTGGATTTGAAGGAAAGGAGAATTTCTGGAATCAAGTGAAAGATTTCGGCTGGCTTAAGCAAGAAAAATCTCCAAATTTCGATCTTATTGATTGAGGAGTGTTGTTTATTCCTTCCGACAGAATCTATCATCTTCCTATTGTGTGTTAAACATGTTCTGTTTTATGCTGATGAAAGAAAGAATCTGAATATACAAAGAAGAAAATCAAACATTTGTGAATAAGCACTCCTTCTTAATGAGAGTTATATGTGAAATTATCATATTACTGTCGATATCTCAATTAGTTTAATGACATTATCAATTGCGAAAAACCAACTAAGAGATCGAGGAAGAAATTCCTTAAAGTTGGGTATTCAAATAGACCTTAATTTGATTCGCTTAAGTTGTCTGCAGGGCTGTTCTTATATGATAAGTTATATCCAATATAATATTATTATACACGCATTACTCTCTATCATAAATAGTTATCTTAACACTGAAAACTTTATTAATATTTTGATGTGCATCTTTAATCTTTGACGCCGCTTTCATTTACCTTTTTTTTCTTGTCTGTTACGCTGTCATCAGAATCTATGAACGAACTGAGCAAAATAACACAAAGGTGCTGTTACCGGTAATAAAAGAAGAATCAGAGTCATCAGACATTTCCTCTTTCCCTTGAGCTTGTGTATCTACCTTCAATGCCTCTTCTTGCTCACATTTCTCAATCACAGTTTCATTTTCGGGCTTCGGATGACTTATCTCCTGATTCTAAAAGTTTGTAACTAAATAATACAATCCAAACAATGCTCGCTTACTTGCAACTGCTTCTTATTCGCCAACGTTTCTTTTTTCGAGTCCGATTTCGATTTTGTCTGCTCTCTCCTTTTTAATTTCAGCTTGGCTGCTACATATTTTTGAAGCTCGCGGATTTTTACCGGAGGCAAAGTATCAATATCAAATTCTAACACCTCCGAATTATCATTCAAATTTGGCAGACCGTCTGTAACAATTTGGCAAACCCCCCGCAAGTATTGAGTCGGAAGACTTTGAATCATCTGCCCAAGTCTTCTTTTTTCTTGAAGCGAAATCTCAACGTTTTTCATATTTGCCGCAGGAGATTTTTGCGGTTTCGCTTGACTACGAGCGGGTGTTTGGGGAACCGATTTTTGAGGCTTCACTTGAGTTCGAGCAGGTGTTTGCGGATTCGCTTTTTGTGCATTAAGCTCCATTAATTCTTTCGACAACCGCTCAACGCGAAGCTGAAGATCGTGAAAATCGCTGGATATCCTTTCGTTCTCAACGTCTTCGAAAAGACTCTCGAAATAGGTGCTCATTTCTTTGGCTTTTAGAAAGGTGGGGGACTTCTCATCAGTACAGATCAAGGCATTTGTCCATATTTTTCGGACATCTCCAGCAAACTCCAGTGTCGAGAAGTAGACCCCAGCCTTCAAATTGTACTCTACAGTAGTTAGATCCATATGATCTTTGATATGCTTATTATGACTAGACAAAGTGCTTTTGTCGGGAGGCAATAAGAAAGACTGCGCGTTTTTGTGTTTTTTCAGTTTTTGAAGTATTGCAAGACACTTCTTCTTTCCGTCCTGAGACCCCTTTGGTAGCTTTCCGAGTAATCCGGTCGAATCATAGTCGCTGTAGATGGTTTCAAGATGACTTTTTCGTTTAGTTTTGTCTCTGTCTCTAAGAACCCTTCCGCTGGTAGATTCTCTTGATGACTCTTGCTTTGCAGATTTCTCGGGCTAAATGGAAGATATGATCGATGATTTTTGAAGAGGAATGTTTGAATTGATGCAATAAATTTGAGGGGAACTAAAATTTCGAGGAAGGCACGAAAATGGGGCTTACATCGAGAAACACTCTCTTGGGAGTGGCTTGGGGTGATTCTTTGTCCGAGCTTTGACTTTTCAGTGTTAGGAAGTACCCAGGAGGGAGAATCGATTGTAACTCTTTCACTTGAGGGATCGTTAGCTCTAACTCAAGTTTTTCGTGATTTCGTTGATTAACCTAGAATTTTTATGGTTGATCGTCAAGTCAATTTTACCATCATTTTCTCCTTCTACAGATCAGAAAAGATTTGTCCAAAAATTAAAACTAAATATTATAGATTTTAGCAAGAAAGTGGCAAAATACATGAAGACAAATTTGCATTGATGCTGAGAGAATGCTGAGCTACATATTACCTAAAACCATTTTGATGGGATATATTTTGCAGGTTTAAAGCAACTGAATTCTGCGAATAATGCAATTACGATGGTTCCCGCAAGAAGCGCGGAGCTAGATATTCATTTGTAG